>Ga0209344_10000576_pt1 | contig 60585 bp, 48 predicted proteins | sample Cruoilmetagenom6_FD_187293 | JGI IMG/M metagenome (GOLD analysis project Ga0209344, IMG submission 187293) | Oil polluted marine microbial communities from Coal Oil Point, Santa Barbara, California, USA - Santa Barbara Oil Seep Sample 6 (SPAdes)... | ecosystem: Environmental > Aquatic > Marine... | reverse complement strand
TGCTCTTCTTCCAGCTCGGAATGGTTGTAATGCTTTTCTTGGCCTGGCAGGCAATTGAATGGAAAACCTATGATAAATCCGATAATGATTACGGAAAACTTGATGTAGGTGATGAACTCGAGGAGGAAATCCCGATTACACAACAGTTAACGCCGCCGCCACCGCCGCCACCGCCACCGCCAGCTCCTGAAGTAATTGAGGTTATGGAGGACGAGGTTGAAGAAGAGGAAACCGTAATAAAATCTACCGAAGCCAAACAAGATGAAAAAATTGTTGAGGTGAAAGAGATTAAGGAAGAAGTAGTAGAAGAGGAAATTGCTGACGTTCCTTTTGCGGTAATTGAAAATGTGCCAATCTATCCCGGCTGTGAAAAAGAAAGTGGGAACGATGCCAAAAAGAAATGCATGTCTTCAAAAATTAGCGAGTTTATCAACAAGAAATTTAACAGCGATCTTGCGTCAGATTTAGGTCTAGAAGGAAGACAACGTATTGCTGTTCAATTTAAAATTGACAAAAGCGGAAGAGTTACAGATGTTCGCGCACGTGCGCCGCATCCAAGACTTGAAAAAGAAGCTATGGAGGTTGTGCAGTCATTGCCGAATATGACTCCTGGAAAGCAACGCGGAAAACCGGTGGGTGTTCTTTATTCGCTTCCTATAGTTTTTGATATACAATAAAATAGAATTATAATACTTTAAGACCCCGTCCTTACAATTGTAATGACGGGGTTTTTTGTGTTTTGGCATAACTGTTGTGATTTATTTAAAATATTAACCTTTTAAATCACATATTATGAAAACAAACGTAAAAAATGTTCGAAACAAAAGATCCGAAAAAAAACAAACAAACATTAAATGGAATTCTCGTTTGTTTTTTCAGATAGGAATTATCCTTAGTTTGCTAATCGTTTTTTTCATAATGCAAGCTGATTTTAAGATTAAATCGTATCAGGCCACCACAACTGAATCGTATGTATTGCAGGAACCCCCAATGATTGAATATGAGATTGATGTAGAAAAACCCACAAAGGTGGAACCCCCAAAAGAACTTCCGCAAAAAAGAGAACCAAAGGTGGTGAAAAGCTCTAGTTTTGAGGTAAAACCAAATACGGATCCTATAATAGAAACGCCTATTGCTTCTTCGGAAGATCCTGTTATAGATACACCTACAGCACCAACCGCCATCATTTCCGAACCTGAAGCCGACAAACCACGGATGCTTGTGAATGTGGAATTTGTTCCCGTTTTTCCGGGTTGTGAAACGGAGGGTTCCAACGCTGAAAAAATAGCCTGTATGTCTTCAAAAATTAATTCTTTTATCAATAGAAATTTTAGACAGGAAGTACTCGAGAACTTGAAAACAAACGAAACACATAGAATATACGTGAATTTTAAAATAGATTCCAAGGGTTATGTAACTGATGTGGTTGCCAATTCACGAGATTCAAATTTAAAAAGAGAGGGCCAGCGGGTTATAAATATGTTGCCTGTAATGAAACCTGGCAGACAAGGCAATAAAGATGTAGAAGTGCTCTACACCGTGCCAATTGTTTTCAATATCCAGTAATATCCACTTTGGTAAAATAGAAAGCTCCCTATAACAAATGGGAGCTTTTTTTGATTTTAGTCAATATAAAAAAACTGTATCTTTCGGCAATAAACAAGCAAACCCTAATGAAGCAGTTCCTTTTTCTTTTTATTTTCGGTTTTCCCATCATTTCTTTGGCGCAAACACCTTCAGCGCAGTATGAAAAATATCCGGTTTTTGAGCAATGTAAGGAGGTAGAAGTTGAGGCACTTGAAAGTTGCTTTAAGAGCACATTGCAACAATTTATTTTTGAAAACTTTGAAGTTCCGCAAAAGGTATTTTCAGAAAATTATAAGGGAAATGTAAACGTGTTGTTTGAAGTTACAAAGGAAGGAAAATTCAAAATATTATATGCAGATGGAATTTATGATGAATTAAAAGCAGAAGCCAAGCGTGTATTTGAAATGCTTCCCGAGGTAGCTCCAGCTACTTATAATGGTGCGCCTGCTTATGTTCAGTTTACACTTCCTATTGCGATTCCTTTGGTTAAACCGGGGGAAAGTATTGTACAAACTTCTGAAATAAAAAACAAAAACGAAAGGGAGCAATTAATTGAAGAATACGACGCAATCGAAAATTTGCCTTATAACAATGAGCAATACCGAAGCAATATAAATATTCCGCTCTCGCACCATAATTACAGCTTGATCGATCCTGCAATGAACCGGGTTGGGCTTAACAGTCACACTGCCCAAAAGCCCTATATCTATTCCGAAGTGAATAAATATTATGATTTTGAAGCGGCTAATAACGAACTGTTAAAAAATAAAGCTTCGTGGTTTGGACGCAAACTTTGGAACGAACATTTCATCACAATTAAAGGAAAGGATTATTGGTTAACGCTGGATCCGGGCGTTGACCTTCAGGTTGGGAAGGATTTTGACGCAGACATTGACACATATAATAATACACGTTTGGTTTATACCCAAGGTGGAATTGGCAAACAGATTGGGTTTTTTGGAGTTATCTATGAAAGCCAAGGTCGTTTTGCAGATTATTTTAATCGTTATGCAGAGTCTATTCGTCCAGACGGGGGAAACCCTGCCATAATTCCTGGGCGGGGGATTGCGAAAGGTTTTAGGTCAGATTCCTATGATTATCCTATAGCAACGGGCCATATTTCCTATACCCCATCAAAATATTTCAATATTCAGTTGGGGCACGGTAAAACATTTTTAGGAGATGGCTATCGCTCATTATTAACCAGCGATAATGCAAGTTCGTATCCATTTTTCAAAATAAACACCACTTTTTGGAAACTTAAATACACAAACACCTGGATGTCCCTGCGCGATGTGCGTCCTGAGGTTACTGAAGATGGATCTTTCCGCACAAAATATATTGCCAATCATTATTTGAGCTATAACATTACGAAAAGATTGAACATCGGACTTTTTGAATCTGTTATCTGGCAGAACGATAATGGTCGCGGTTTTGATGTGAATTACCTTAACCCGATTATTTTTTATCGTGCAATTGAGTTTTCAACGGGCTCGCGTGGTGGAAATGCTTTAATTGGCCTAACCACAAAATATAAAGTGAATGATAGGATAAATCTCTACGGACAGCTTATTATTGATGAATTTTCATCAAGTGATGTTTTTGGGGGGGAGGGAAGTTATAAAAACAAGACTGGGTATCAATTAGGGATAAAATATTACAATGCATTTGGTTTGAAAAACCTGTATTTACAAACCGAATATAACAGAGTGCGCCCTTATACATATTCCCACAATACCGTAGTGCTAAACTATGGGCATCACAATCAATCCATGGCCCACACCCTTGGGGCAAATTTTTCTGAATTTATAGGAATAGCACGTTACCAAAAAGGACGAATTTACGGTGATGCCAAATTTATTGTCGCCAAACGTGGTTTTGAATTCAATACGCCGGAAGATTCTTTTTTCTATGGCGGAGATATTTACGGAACCGAGGATGACAGGGTTTCAGACAATGGCAATGAACTGGCCCAAGGAAATACAACTGATTTTTTTCACGCTGAAATCCAAGCGGGTTATATTATAAATCCCGCAACAAATTTGAAAATATACGGAAGCTTTATCTTCAGAAGTTTTGACCCAAAAGTAGACACGGAAACAGTCTTTAAAAATGAAACTACGTGGATTAATTTTGGAATCAGAACAGATTTGTTTAACTGGTACTATGATTTTTAAGGAAATTTATTCTTTGTTCTTTTCCTTCAATTTTTTTTCCATTTCCTTATATTTCTCCATTGCCTCTTTGTTTTTTTGTATCCTTTCTGTATCGCTACTCATTTCTTTGGCAACTTCTTTATAGACAATTCTTAGAAAATCCTCTGTTTTTACTAAACCGGTGCCATAACCTTGTCGATCATATTCCTTGGTTAAATCGGTCATTTTTGCCACTTCTTCTTCCGTTTTTTTGCTTAAATATTTCGCGGTCACTTGCTTATAAATACTTGAAAGCATATATTTTGTGTTTTCCAAATCTTTAAAAGTCCCTATATCACCGTGGCCGGGAATAATTTTAGTGTCTTCGTTAATTACTTTTAAAATTTTATCTATAGCCAAAAAACTTCCTTCAAGGCTTCCTCCATTTTCGATATCAATAAAGGGGTATTTTCCATTGAAAAACACATCGCCCGCATGCAGTACATTATCATTTGTGAAATAAACGAGCGCATCACCATCGGTATGTGCGTTGGGAACATGGAAGATGAAAATTTTATCCCCATTATAGTTAAAGGTCATCTCTTCTGAAAAGGTGACCATGGGGAGAATCTCCTGCGGAACCTTTTTCTTTTCTTTTTCAATCATTTCTAGCAACCTAACCCGAACGTTGTCATGCGAAAAAATAATAACACCGCTTTCGGCCACCAGAGCATTTGCTCCTGTGTGGTCAATATGAAAATGAGTATTTACCAAGAACTCAACCGGTTTGTCGCTTACAGATTTAATTTTTTGCTGGATTTGATTGATGTTCTCTGCATATTGATCATCTACCATAAAAACACCATCACTGCCAAAACTGAAGCCAATATTACCTCCCTTGCCCTGTATCATGTAAACTTTATTGTTTACTTTAATGAGTTTAGTATTAGTATTTTTCCCAGTATCTGTTTGGGAAAAGGCTGTGAAAACTGAAAATGAAAAGGCTGCCGCTATGAGTAATTTTGAAAACATGTTTTTTTGAATTTTAAAAGTGGTGGAAATTACTAAAATTGTTGAAATAATACCACAAGATTGTTCATAATATATTGCGGAAAAAATACAGGAAGCGTATCTTTGCGCTGCCTAAAAAAAAGAGCTTGTCCGTTTCGCATTCACAGTCTGTTTCACAATCCCTTGTCCGGAATTTCACCGAGATTACCAAGCTTCGGCTTTCTGTGAGTGTGGTTTTTTCTTCAGTGGCAGGTTATTTATTAGGAGCAGATTCTATTGATTTTTATGTGCTTTTTTTATTGTGCGTAGGCGGGTACTGTATGGTGGGCGCATCAAATGTTTTCAACCAGATTATCGAAAAAGATCTTGATGCGTTAATGGACCGTACCAAAAACAGACCTATTCCGGCTGGACAGATGACGGTTCGTTCTGCATTTATACTTGCGAGTATCTTAACCCTTGCAGGCATTATAGTGCTTTATGCAATTAATCCTGTAACGGCAATGTTCGGTGCCATTTCAATTTTTATGTACGTGAGTCTTTATACGCCCTTAAAAACCAGAACGCCGCTTTCGGTTTTTGTTGGTGCTTTCCCGGGTGCTATTCCATTTATGTTGGGGTGGGTGGCGGCAACGGGAGAATTTGGTATTGAACCCGGCACGTTATTTATGATTCAGTTTTTTTGGCAGTTTCCACATTTTTGGGCAATTGGCTGGTTTCTTTTTGACGATTACAAAAAAGCAGGATTTTTTATGTTGCCAAATGGAAAGCGTGACAAAGGCACAGCAATACAGGTAATTCTTTATACAATCTGGACGGTACTTGTTTCCTTAATTCCTGTTTTGGGAATAACCGGAAAACTTTACCTAACTCCGCTCTCGGGTACATTAATTGGAATACTGGGCGCAGGTCTTTTGTATTATTCCTTTAGACTTTACAAAGAAAAAACCTCAAAAGCCGCCAAACAACTTATGCTTGCAAGCGTAAGCTATATTACATTGCTGCAAATAATTTACGTTGCAGATAAATTTTTAAGATAACCGAAGTATTTAGTTTCGGTAAATATATAAGAAATAAGAAAATGGATTTAACCCAAGGAAGTGAAGAATTAAAAATAGCTAGAGCAAAGAAGAACATGCTCTGGTTTGGTATTATAAGTCTTACAATGAGTTTTGCCGGGCTTACCAGCGCATATGTGGTGAGCAAGGAAAGACCCGACTGGATTTCCAGTTTTGAAATTCCGCAGGCATTTTATGTTAGCCTCGTTTTGATTATAATCAGCAGTTGCACAATTCACTTGGGGCTAAGGGCTATCAAAAAGAATCAAAATACAAAGGGGATGTACTTAACTGTCGCAACCTTTTTATTGGGCAGTTTGTTTGTTTTTTTTCAGTTTAAGGGTTTTTCTGAAATTATTCAAAACGGCTATAATTTTACGGGTCCAACCAGCAGCATCACCACGTCATTTATTTATTTGGTGGTATTGTTGCACGTGGCACACGTATTTGTAGGCCTTATATCGCTTTTGGTAGTAATTTATAATCATTATAAACAGAAATATAGAAACGGTAAAACCCTTGGTGTTGAACTAGCTGCAACTTTTTGGCATTTTGTGGATATTGTATGGATTTACCTGTTTTTATTTTTATATTTCGTTAAATAAAAATTAAACGTATTTTTGAACCTTTATTTAAAACCAAATTCTTTTTATGGAAGCTACTGTTGTTAAAACAGGTACTGAAGGAAAAACCTGGGGTGGCGGAAACCAACCTTTGAAAGCAAGTTATGGCAAAATGATGATGTGGTTTTTCATCGTTTCTGATGCCTTGACATTTTCAGGATTTCTTGCCTCTTATGGATTTTCACGATTCAAATTTGTAGATGCCTGGCCTATCGCCGATGAAGTATTTACCCACTTTCCATTTCTTCATGGAGTAGAGGCCCCTATGTACTATGTGGCGTTTATGACCTTTATTCTTATTTTCTCGTCCGTTACTATGGTTCTGGCCGTAGACGCTGGCCATAAAATGAAACAAAATAAGGTAGTACTTTATATGTTCCTAACCATCATTGGAGGGCTTATATTCTTGGGCTCACAAGCTTGGGAATGGGCTACTTTCATTAAAGGTGATTATGGCGCTATTGAAACCCGGGGAGGACAGATTATCCAATTCTTAGATAAAGAGGGAGAGCGCGTTGCCATACGGGATTTTGTAGCAATAAACGACTCAGACCGCATACCACAAACCCGCGAAAACGGACTTTGGTTTGAAGAAGATTCTGAATACTTGCCAACCGTTAATTTTGAACAGGTGAAAGCTGGTTTCTTGGCAAATGATAATCTGTTGGTAAGACTTCAACATAAAGACGAGCACGGAAACCATATTGTTTTATCTCGCGAAGAATCTATTGCCAAGGTAGTTAATGACGGGAAATTGGTTGTAGAGGGTGCAAACCTTCGACATAATGAATATGGACATCCATTGTTTGCGAATTTTTTCTTCTTCATTACGGGTTTCCACGGATTCCACGTTGCTACGGGGGTTTTGATCAATATTATCATATTTTTTAATGTAATATTAGGTACCTACGAACGCCGAAACAGTTATGAAATGGTTGAAAAAGTTGGTCTTTATTGGCACTTTGTAGATTTAGTATGGGTATTTGTATTCACATTCTTTTATCTTGTTTAGATTTCAAAAATTTAAAAAATGGCACACGAACATAAATTAGCAATTTTTAGAGGCACTGTAAAATTTAAATCAAACGTCAGTAAAATCTGGGGCGTATTTGTATTTCTATCCATCGTTACTATCGTTGAAGTTGCATTGGGCATCATCCGCCCTGCGTTTTTAATAGACACCCACTTTTTAGCCCTAAAGTTACTTAACTGGGTATTTATTCTGCTAACCTTAGTTAAGGCATACTATATTACTTGGGATTTTATGCACATGCGAGATGAGACAAGTGGCTTGCGCAGAGCGGTAATCTGGACTTCTATTTTCTTGATAGCTTATTTAATTGTCCTTATATTGATTGAAGGCGATTATATTTTTGAAGTATATAAAGCTGGATTTATAAAATTTGATTTTTAAATTGAACAATAAACTTATATAAAAAGCCCTCCTTTGAGGGCTTTTTTTGTGGAGAATACGCAACATAAGTTAATTTGAAATCACCTTGTTGCGTTGAGCTTGTCGAAGCGTCAGCCCAAACAATCTTCGATAAATACGGATGATGGTAAATATCAATTTTAATTTTGAAAGCTTTTTTGCGGGTTCAACAACTTCTATTCACCTATTTGGTTTTCCAGCGAAATATCAAAATTAACGTCCAAAAAATTGTCCAACCCCCTTTTACCCTGTATTTTTGCAAAAGCGAAAAAATTGCTGGAAATGAAGAAATATCTCGTACTTGGAATTCTATTTTTACTGCCCATTACGGCCTATGTTTTTTTTGCATCCGGTGAAAATAACTTTGCCACCTTGCCCACGCTTACTCCATCAATTACCGAACTTGATAATTTTGAAACGCAGGACGGAAAAACCGTTCAATTGGAAGACCATATCACGGTACTTGGTTTCTTTGGTGAGGATCTTGAGGCACATAGGGCCTATGCTTATAATCTAGCGCATAAAATTTACAGCAAAAACCATCAGTTTAATGAATTTCAATTTGTTATTCTGCTGCCAAAGGGAACTGAGGAGCAGGCAAGAAATATTGAAGAAAAGCTAAAACAGATTGCGCCAACCGATGCCTGGTTTTTCGCTTTCGGAAGCAAGGAAGACATTCGGGAAGTATTCCAATCCTTAAATTCCAATATTGCTTTAGATGAACAGGTTTCTACGCCCTATGTATTCATAATTGATAAAGAAAGAAATCTCCGCGGCCGCGACGACGACGATGATGAGGGCGTAATGTATGGTTTCGATTCGAGCAACGTTGCTGAGATAAATAATAAGATGAGCGACGATGTAAAAGTGCTGTTGGCAGAATATAGAAGAGCATTAAAAAAATATGATACAGACCGCGAGATATAAAGCAATTAATCAAGCATCAATAGCAGCATTTGAAAAATGAAAAAAAATTATTCATATATAGGCATTTCCTTCATAATCTTGGTTTTTGGTATTTGGGCAGTGCCGAAAATTATTAAAACTATCTCTGAGCCTGATCTTGCTTTTATAGAAAGAGAAGGAAAAAAGGCCAAAGTTCCCTCGTTTAGCTTTACCGACCAAAACGGAAATACGATTACCAATAAAGATTACGAAGATAAAATATATGTAGTTGAATTTTTCTTTACAACCTGTCCGTCTATTTGCCCAATTATGACGGAGAATATGCTGAAAATTCAAAATGAGTTTCTGGGAAATCCGAAGGTGGGAATTGCATCCTTTTCCATTGATCCAGAGTATGACACACCCCAGGTTTTAAAGGAGTATGCCCAAAACAAAGGAATAACCAAGCCACAATGGCATTTGTTGTCCGGTCCTAAAGAAGAAGTTTTTAAACTTGCCAATGAAGGTTTCAATCTGTACGTAGGCGATGCGCCCGAAGTAGAGGGCGGTTTTGAGCATTCCGGTTTTTTTGCCCTCGTGGATCAAGAAGGAAATATTCGTTCCCGAAAAGATGAAAATGGAAACCCAATTATTTATTATGACGGTCTTGAAGACAAAGGAATACAGATGCTAAAGGAAGATATTAAAAAGCTTTTATAAATTATGCACGCTAGCACAACACAAGTAAAAAACTATAATGTCTGGATTTGGATACTCTCCATCGCCATTCCATTGGCGGTGGCAGTTCTTTTTACAGTCCGTATTCCCGGAGTAGAGCGATTAGGGTTTTTGCCGCCTATTTATGCCACCGTCAATGGTCTCACCGCCATTATTCTGGTAGTGGCAGTTTACCAAATTAGGAAAGGAAACCGAAAACTTCATGAGCGTTTAATGAAAATTGCAATTGTGTGTTCGGTACTGTTTTTGGGCATGTATGTGGCCTATCATATGACGTCTGATTCCACAGCTTTTAGGGGTGAGGGAATCATCAAGTATGTATATTACTTTATATTATTGACGCATATTTTATTATCAATAGCCGTTATCCCTTTTGTGCTGATAACGTATGTAAGGGGAATTTCGGGGCAATTTTATAAACACAGAAAAATTGCGCGAATCACATACCCGCTATGGTTGTATGTAGCTGTTACCGGTGTAATTGTTTATTTAATGATTTCGCCCTATTATTAATTGTGAACTGCAAATTGTTGTAAAGACTTGAAATAATGAAACTCAAAGTTTTTTTTATAATTCTTCTTTTTTTAGTGTGTGTGCTTCCCGCAGAGGCTCAATGTGCCATGTGCCGCGCCGTTCTTGAAAGTGAAGAAGGAGGACAGGCTGCCAAGGGAATCAACAATGGAATTGTTTATTTAATGATTTTCCCTTATCTGTTAATTGGCGGCATTGGTTATGCTATTTACAGAAGCCGAAAAAAAGCACGCGAAGAAAAAACCTTATAAATTTTATATAATAATTTGTAACACTTTTACTTTATTTCAGTCTAATTAACGACTGAAACAGTTAACAATTCCAAGTCCTAACACGAATTTTACACTTGGAGGAATGTTTCCCCTTTATTTTGTAAACCAAGCTTTTGAGAATGATAGAAATCAAAAACCTTCACAAATCATATCACATGGGCGCTAATTCGCTACATGTTTTAAAAGGAATAAACTTTAAGGTTTCCGAAGGCGAAATGGTTTCCATAATGGGGTCTTCCGGTTCGGGAAAATCTACATTACTCAACATTCTCGGCATTCTAGATGAAGCAGACGAGGGCACTTATAATCTAGACGGAACCTTGATTAAAAATTTAAATGAAAAGGTAGCCGCGCGCTATCGCAATAAATTTCTTGGCTTTATCTTTCAATCCTTCAATCTTATAAATTACAAATCGGCCTTGGAAAACGTGGCCATGCCCCTTTATTATCAAGGTGTAAAACGAAATATTCGCGTTGAAAAAGCAATGCATTATCTAGAAAAAGTAGGTCTTGCAGATTGGGCTTCGCATCTTCCAAACGAACTTTCCGGTGGCCAGAAACAACGTGTGGCCATAGCCCGCGCTTTGGCCAGCGATCCAAAAGTATTACTTGCAGATGAGCCTACGGGAGCGCTTGACACAAAAACTTCTTATGAAGTAATGGAGCTCATACAGGGAATTAACGACGAAGGCAAAACAATCCTCATCGTAACCCACGAAGATGATATTGCACATATGACCAAACGCATTGTAAACCTGAAGGATGGAATTATTATTGACGACTCAGTAGTAACCCAAGTTCGGGCAAAAAGAGAGGCGTATGTTTAATATTGAACGCTGGCAAGAAATTTTTGAAGCCATTCGCAAAAACAAATTGCGCACTTTTCTAACGGGTCTTTCCGTGGCTTCGGGAATTTTTATACTTGTTATCTTGCTTGCCATTGGCCAAGGAATGTCCAACGGGATCGCAAAAGAATTTGAAAACGACGCGACAAACCGAATAAGCGTTTGGACAAATGTTACTTCCGTAGAATATAAAGGATTGAATCCCGGCCGAATAATAGAAATGGACAACCGCGATTATGAAATGGCGGTAAATAAAAATAGCGATAAGCTCGAACTAAAATCTGGTGTGTACAGCAGATGGGGACAATTAACGAGCTACAAAAAAGAAAGCGGAAGTTATAGAGTTGAAGGCGTTCGCGGTGATTATCAATTTCTTGAAAATGAAACCTTGGTGATCGGTAGGTATATAAACGAAAACGACCTTAATTCATTTGAGAAAAATGCTGTAATCGGAAATCAAGTATATCTCGATCTTTTTAAGGGAAAGGATGCAATTGGTGAATACGTAGAAATTGCAGGAATCAAATTTAAAGTGGTTGGAGTTTACACAGATCCGGGCGGAGAGCGTGAAGAAACGCGAATTTTTATTCCACTTACAACTGCACAGCGTGTGTATAATGCGGGCGATAAGCTTCGGTCACTTGCATTTACACTTGAAAAACATGATAATTATGAAGGTGCCCTAGCTGCATCCGAAGCATTTTCGGCAGAACTGACAGCTGATTTAAAAGCGAAGCACACGATTGCCCCAGCTGACGAAAGGGCTGTTAACGTGAACAACACCTTGGAAAACACAAAACGGTTTTACGACTTAAACAATATGATACGTTGGTTTTTTTGGGGTGTGGGAATCTGCACTATTATCGCCGGGATTGTCGGGGTAAGTAATATTATGCTCATCATTGTGAAAGAGCGCACCAAAGAAATTGGCGTTCGTAAAGCCATTGGCGCACAGCCGTGGTCCATCATCGGGATGATTCTTCATGAATCTATTTTTGTTACTGCAATTGCAGGATTTGTGGGCTTGATTTTTAGTCTTTTATTATTGCAGTTAGTGGGGCCATTTATTGAAACGGACTATATAAGAAACCCTTCCGTAGATTTTTCAGTCGCCATTACAACCGTTATCATTCTCGTTGTAGCGGGCGCTGTTGCTGGTTTTTTCCCTGCTTACAGAGCCGCAAATATTAAACCTATAGAAGCTTTGCGCGATGAGTAAACTATTCAGCAGAGACAGTTGGGCAGAAATTCTTGAAGCTCTTAGCAGCAATTGGTTTAGAACCGTGATGACCGCCTTTGGGGTATTATGGGGTATTTTTATCTTGGTAATACTTTTGGCGGCAGGCAACGGATTGGAAAATGGCATAAAACAAGGTTTTAATGGCATGGCCACAAATTCCATGTTTATGTGGTCGCAAACTGCTTCGCAGCCTTATAAAGGGTTGCCCAAAGGACGCAGATATAATTTTAAGACTGATGATGTGGATGCAATAAAACAACAGGTTACCGGCTTGCGCTTTGTTTCGCCCAGAAATCAATTAGGAGGTTTTCGCGGAAGCAATAACGTAGTTCGTGGACTTCAAACGGGCGCTTTCAATGTTTATGGCGACTATCCCGAAATTATTGAACAACAACCCATGGATATTACTTCTGGGCGCTTCATAAATTATTCAGACATAAAGGAAAAGCGTAAAGTTGCAATCATTGGCAGCGGGGTTCAAAGTGCTTTGTATAATCCTGGGGAAGAAGTAATAGGCTCCTATATTAAAATTAACGGCGTCAATTTTTTGGTGATTGGTACTTACAGAAAGAAAGGAAATAACGGCGATCCCGAAGAAATGCAAAAAGAAATTTACGTGCCGTTTACCTCTTTTTCCCAAGCTTTTAATATGGGCGATATCGTAGGCTGGATGGCAATAACTGCGGAAGATGAATATTCAATAACCAATTTGAAATCACAAATTTTCGATGTCATTAAAACGCGCCACTCCATAAACCCGAATGACGATAGGGCAGTGGGAAATTTTGACCTGTACGAGGAATACAGCAAAATAAATGGCCTTTTTACCGCCCTTAATTTTGTGGCTTATTTCGTTGGTATTTTGGTGCTTCTTTCAGGTATAATCGGCATTAGTAACATTATGCTGATAGTTGTAAAAGAACGAACCAAAGAGATTGGCATCCGTCGCGCTTTGGGAGCAACCCCTTGGAGCATCCGTGCACAGGTATTGCTGGAATCTATCTTCTTGACCATTATTTCTGGAATGGCGGGAATAGTATTGGCAACGGCTGTACTTTGGCTTGTAAATTACCAACTAAGTACCGTGGATACTAGCGAAATGATGTTTATTAATCCATCGGTAAATATTGGTGTTGTATTTATAGCATTGACTATTTTAATAGTGTCAGGACTTTTGGCAGGATTGATTCCTGCCCAAAATGCTATAAAGGTAAAACCGGTGGAAGCATTAAGGACAGAATAATGAAATTGAGGATTTAACATGTATCACGTTGGCTGCAACATATCGTAAACTAAAACATTTATCATTGATGGATGCTTCCCCCGCATTCGTATAAAAAAATCATCAATTAGAGAGCATAAATTTCAACAATCAAAAAAATGAAAAAATCAAAAACAATAATCATTCTTGCTTCAATTGCCATATTATTTACTGTTTCTATGTATTGGCTTTATTCCAAAAACATTGAAGATCCAGTGGTATATGAAACCGAAAAGCCAGCTATGGGTTCAATCGTTAAGGAAACGGTGGCTACGGGAAGTATTGTTCCAAAGGAAGAAGTGCTTATAAAGCCAAATATTTCTGGAATTATTGATGAAATATTTGTGGAAGCAGGTGAAATCGTAAAAGCGGGCGACTTAATAGCAAAAGTGAAGGTTGTTCCAAATGTTTCTTCATTGAACAGCGCCAGAAACAATATTAATAGTGTGCGAACACAAGTGGAAACCGCACGTTTGGCTTTTGAAAATCAAAAAAGCATTTACAACCGCCAAAAAGAACTTTTTGATAAGGGCGTAATTTCCGCCAATGAATTTGACAATGCACAATTGGCGTATGACCAAGCACAACAGCGGCTTAAACAGGAACAGGTTGGTCTTACTGCGGCTAGCCAAAATTATGACATCGTAAAAACGGGAACTACCAGCGGTATGGGCACTTCGGCAAATACCGAGATTCGTGCAACGGTTTCGGGAATGGTTCTGGATGTGCCGGTAAAAACAGGAAATCAGGTAATCGAAGCAAACAATTTTAACGATGGTACTACAATCGCGACTTTGGCAGATGTGGATAAAATGATTTTTGAAGGAAAGGTTGACGAGAGTGAAGTAGGAAAAATAAAGGAAGGGCTTCCTTTGGAAATTACTGTAGGTGCGCTACCTGACAAAACCTTTAATGCGGTGCTGGATTATATTGCTCCAAAAGGGGTGGATGAAAATGGCGCGATCCAATTTGAGATAAAAGGGACGATGAAAAATTTAGACACTACTGCAACTTTTATTCGTGCGGGTCTTAGTGCAAACGCATCCATTATTTTGGCTAGGGCAGATGAAGTTCTTACCATTAAGGAAGCTTTGGTTCAGTATGATCCAAAAACACAAAAACCTTTTGTTGAAGTTATGGTAGGCGATCAAATATTTGAAAGAAGAGAGATAGTTTTGGGCGTAAGTGACGGCATAGATGTGGAAGTAAAAAGTGGTGTAACCAAGGACGACAATATTAAAGTCTGGAACCAATTGAAACCCGCGTCTGTATTGGAGCGTTAGAAATTAACTCTTTAGGGAAAAATATTCCGAAGAAAAATCAATTTGAAGTTATAATTTTATGAATTTTGTAACGCAATGGCAATGCAAAAGACATATTCAACAAGAAAAACACTTATGAAGAAGATAGCAATTCCTTTCTTTTTTTTATTACTCAGCATCTCTTTGCATTCCCAAACCAAAAAGTGGACCCTGGAAGAGGCCATTGAAAAGGCGCTGGAAGAAAACATTTCAATAAAACAGGCACAACTTGATCTGGAACTGGCCGAAATCGATAAGCTTACAGCTTTGGGAAATTATTTACCATCCTTCAATATTACAGGTTCCAATTCGTGGAATACTGGTTTAACCCAAAATGTAACAACGGGGGTTCTCCAAAATCAAACAACCCGAAATTTTTCAGCAAATGCCACAGTGGGGGTTACCATATTTAATGGCCTCAGTAATCTGCGACAAGCGCAGCGGGCAAAATTATCACGGCTGGCGGCTCAATATAATTTGGAGCAAATAAAGGACAATACCGCACTTTTAGTAGCAAATGCCTATTTGGAAATACTTTTTAATAAAGAAAATCTAAATGTAATAAAAGCCCAGCACAGAATTACACTTGAGCAATTGGAACGTTCCAACCAATTGGTGGATGCGGGTTCCATACCGCGCGGAGATCTGTTAGAAATCCAGTCTACTTCAGCTAATGAAGAACAGCGAATTGTACTGGCCGAAAATACCATCCGTATTTCCTTGATTAACCTGGCACAGATTCTTCTAATAAAAGATTATGAAAATTTTGATATAGCAGAATCTTCTTACGATGCGCCTTTAAGCGATATCACCAATAATGCTATAGAGGAAATAATAGCCAAGGCAAAACAAGAGCGACAGGAAATTAAAATTGCAGATGCAAATATTGCATTGGCTGAAAAAGATATTCAAATTGCCCGAAGCAACTATTATCCCACATTATCCGGCTTCTTAAATTACAATACAAGAGAATCTGGAGCCGACAGAATATTACAGGGCGGAATAGACCCCAGTCAACCAACACAGGTTATTGGGCAGGTAGAGGACACTGGGCAAACTGTAGTGGCTCCCAATTTTGGTCTCATTACGACCCCAGCTACCCCATTTTTTGACCAACTGTATTTAAATGATGGAATTTCATACGGAATTCAATTAAACATCCCCGTGCTTAATGGATTTTCCGCCAGGGCAGCCGTTAAAAGAAGCAAAGTAAACGTGAAACGTGCGGAGTATGAAAAAGAACAAACGGAACTTGAGTTAGAATCAAATGTGTACCAAGCTTATACTGATGTTATAGGGGCCAAAAAAGCTTACGAGGCAGCGTTAGTTGCTGTAAATGCACAAGAACAGGCCTATCAATACTCTACAGACCGTTTTGATGTGGGCTTGTTAAATTCATTTGACTTCAGCCAGGCAAAGTTCAGGTTGGAAAATGCACAAAGTGAAGCATTGCGTGCAAAATATGATTATATTTTTAAATTGAAGGTTTTAGAACTATACTTTGGAGTTCCCGCCAGTGAATTAAAATTTTAAATAATGAAGAAAAAAACACTCTATTGGGTTATTGCTATCGCTGTATTGCTGATGATTTTTCTAATAGTTGGAAAAAAAGCAGGTTGGTTCGGAAAAGCTGGCGACTTTAAAGAAGTTGAGGTTTCACAGATTACAGCAATTGATATTGTTGAAACCGTTGCCGCAACTGGAAAAATACAACCCGAAGTGGAAGTTGCGCTTTCTTCTGAAGTTTCCGGTGAAATTATTGAGCTTCCCGTTACCGAGGGCCAAACAGTGGAAAAAGGTGATCTTTTGGTGAAGATAAATCCTGACCTTATTCAAGCTGCCGTTAGCCAATCGCAGGCGGGTTTGCAGAATGTGCGTGCACAATATTCACAGGCACAGGCTAGCGAAAAAAATGCGCGGTTAAATTATGAAAGAAATAAGGCACTCTTTGAAAAAGGCGTTATTTCCAAAGCAGAATGGGATAAATCTGTTGCAGATTACGATATGGCCCAGGCAAATGCAAAAGCTGCTTATTATAACGTTCAAAGTGCATCAGCTAATGTGAAGCAATCCGTAGACAATCTTTCCAGAACCACCATTTATGCGCCTATGAGCGGAACTATCTCAAAGCTTTCTGTAGAATTGGGCGAAAGGGTAGTGGGAACCGCACAAATGGCGGGTACTGAAATAGTGCGCGTGGCCAATCTTCAAAATATGGAAGTGGTGGTAGACGTAAATGAAAACGACATTGTAAAAGTTTCCGTAGGCGATTCAACCATCGTTGAAGTAGATGCTTACTTAAAACGCGAATTCAAAGGTATTGTTACCGAAATAGCAAACAGTGCCGAAAGCGCACTTACTGCAGATCAGGTTACTAATTTTAAGGTAAAAGTTCGTATTCTTCCGGAATCTTATAAAGATCTTACGGAAGGAAAACCGGAAACTTTCTCGCCATTTCGTCCAGGTATGACAGCCACCGTAGATATAATTACAAATACGAAGAAAAACATTATTGGAGTTCCAATAAGTGCAGTTGTTATTAAGAGTGATACCACAGACACTAAAAAACTTTATACAAGCGAAACCACGAGTACGAGTACGGAAAAATTTGAAGCAGTGTATGTAAAGGAAGGCGACGAAGCAAAATTGCGCGTGGTAAAAACCGGAATTCAGGATGACTCCAATATCGAAATACTTTCGGGATTAAAAGAAGGTGAAACTGTAATAACGGGTCCTTATAACACCGTGACCAAATCATTGAAGCAAGGGGATAAAGTTGAGGTTTCTTCACCGGAAGAAGCTAAAAAAGATAAGTAATGGCTGTTATTTTATGTCTTGAAACGGCAACTACCAATTGCTCGGTTGCAATTGCGGTTGATGGTGAAGTAAAAGCCATTCGCGAAGAAAACAATCAAAAATTTTCCCACGCCGAAAAACTTCATGTTTTCATCGAGGAAGTTTTGATCGAAGCAAATATTGCGAAAAAGAATATAGATGCGATTGCGGTAAGCAAAGGCCCAGGCTCGTACACGGGATTACGAATAGGCGTTTCAGCTGCAAAGGGATTGTGTTTTGCTTTGGATATTCCATTGATTTCAACACCCACGTTAGAAGTTTTGGCACAGCAAGTAAATCTAGAAGATGGATATATTATCCCCTTGCTCGATGCCCGAAGAATGGAGGTTTATTCCGCTGTTTTTACTCAAGACAAGAGGTTAGTGCGTGAAACGAAAGCTGAAATTCTCAACGAAAATTCATTTATGGATTTTTTAAATAAAGGGACAACGATATTTATAGGCGATGGTGCGGTAAAATTTGAATCAATCTGTAAACATGAAAATGCTGTTTTTCAGCATAATTTATTTCCATCTTCAACCGATATGGCACATTTGGCTGAAGCTAAGTACAAAATAAGCGACACGGAAAATGTCGCTTATTTTGAGCCTTTTTATTTAAAGGAATTTATGCTTGGCTAATTTTATCTACAGAAGTGAATCAAAGTAAGAAATAGTCTTTATCAAATCTGCTTCCTTATCAAGGTCGATATTATTATCATTAATATACTTTTTCATCTCACTTTTTTTGGAATCCATCACTTTGAAAAGTTTGGCCTTGTTGCCAGGCAATTCATAAAATTTGCCTTCTTTCACTAAATAATGTTTTGTTGTTTTCTCAAATGACGCAGGTGTATTACGTTGATAGGAAGTTTTGGCCTGTTGAGATTCTAAAAAAACAGCAGTTGTTTTTTTATAAAGATCGTATGTTTTACCATCGGTCAAAATATTGAAATAACCTCCTTTTTCATTAGAATCTTCAAAGGGGATAAAGACAAAAATGTCTTGGCTTATCTTCACATAAATACTAGGATCTTTTATTAATGCCCCATAATTTTCTTCTGAAACATGATTCTTTATTTCGATTTCATCCGCATAAGCATTATAGCGCATGGGAACATTGCTTTTTAAAAGTTTATCATCTTGATAAATATTTCCAACTAAAAATTTTGCGTTTAAATAAGCATCATCTTTTATTGCATTAAACTCCGATTCAGCCAATCCAAAAGATAAGGCTTTCTGATTTATGTCAATACTTCTTAGAAAAAGATCATAACTATTATTCGATCCCCCAGATGAGCCACCGCCCCGGGTTTCAAAACTCCTTTGACCTGTACAGATGGACATAAAGAATAAACTTGCGATAAATAATATGTAATTTTTCATAGCATTAAATTAAATGTTTCTTTAAAAGTACTGATATTTAATTATATAAGGAATAGATGTTACGATAAGTCAAAAAAAATAGGATAAGGTTATGTGACATAACCTTATCCTATTTTTTCTATTTTTTTTTAAATGTTATAAAAGCGAATCAAAGTAAGAAATTGTCTTAATCAAATCAGCTTCTTTATCAAGGTCAATATTATTATCCTTAATGTATTTTTTCATTTCACTTTTTTTGCGGTCCATCATTTTTAGGATTTTTGATTGGCTGCTTGGCATTTCTAAAAATGTGCCGTTTTGAACCAAATAATAGGTCACTGTTTTTGGAAATGAAGGAGGAGAGTCTCTTTGGTAACTTGTCTGTGCTTTTTGTGGCTCCCTGAAGATAGCTTTTGTTTTTTTGTACAGATCATAGGTTTTTCCATCGCTTAGCACATTAAAATATCCACCTTTTTCGTTGCTTCCTTCATAAGGAACAAACACATAGATATCTCTGAACATTTTTACGAAAATATCAGGAGACTTAATCAAAGCTCCGTAATTTTCATCTGACGGGTTTTTCTTAATTTCAATTTCATCTGCAAAGGCGTTATAGCGCATCGGAACATCGTCTTTCAGTAATTGATCTTCTTGAAAAATTTTTCCTTGAACAAAATTTGGGTTTGCATAAGCTTCGTCTTTAATTGAATTGAATTCTGCTTCAGTTAGACCAAAGGCCAGGGATTTTTGATTTATATCAATGGTACGGTCATAGACACTTATATAGGAGCTTTGTCGGGCTTGTGAAAAGGCTGAAACAGTGATAAAGGCTAAAAGGCCTATGGTTATAATTTTTTTCATTTTATGTTTTTTTTAACTTTTATAAATATATGAATATTTCATTCCAAATTAACGATTTTATTTTTTCAATGTCTCCGAATTAAAATGGTGTACATCCCGCTGTGGAAATGGTATTGTAATTCCTGCTGCTTCCAAACGTTCTTTGCCTTCTTCTAGAATTAACCATCTTAGTTCCCAGAAATCTTCGTTTTTTGCCCAATAGCGAAGCGTGAGATTCACCGAACTGTCGCCCAATTCAGCGACTGCCACCATTGGCATTTTATCCTCTAGTTTCAAAACAGTTTCCTGTTCCATAACTAAAGCTAAAAGAACTTCCTTGGCTTTTTTAATGTCGTCGTCATACCCTATACCAAAAATTAAACTTTCACGCCGAATCCCTTCCTCCGTATAGTTTATTATATTGTCGTTGCTCAATTTTCCGTTGGGAATAATGGCCAGCTGGTTTCCAAAAGTGTTCAATTTTGTATTAAAAATTGATATTTCCTTTACAGTTCCATCCACGCCTTGTGCGCTTATCCAATCGCCGACACGAAATGGTTTGATCAATAAAATAAGAACCCCTCCCGCAAAATTTGCAAGTGAGCCTTGAAGCGCTAAACCTACAGCCAAACCAGCGGCACCTATTATGGCAACCAACGAAGCCGACTCAACCCCAAGCTGCGTAATCACCAACACAAATAAAACTATTTTCAATCCCCAATTTAAGAGGCTGGCAATAAAATTTTCGAGCGTAGGATCATATTCCTTTTTGTCAAAAAATCTTCGAATAAAGCCGTTCAATATATTAATTAGCCACAGGCCAATCAATAACATTACAATGGCACCAAGCAAATCTGGTAAAAAATCAATCAATTTTTGCCCATATTTTTCAACATAAATATCCAAGTCCTGAAATTTTTCCATAAAAATCTATTCTTTTTTAGTTTAATGATTCAATTGCAATTTTCGTTTCCTTTACCGGCAAATTACATGTATTGTTTTTACAAACATAAATAAGTGTGCTGCCGGGAACAAATCTATTTTTAAAAAGTGGGCCTTCGTTTTCGTCTTTGCTGCCCGCCACAATTATATTTGGTTGGTAATGTGTGCTTATTTCCTTTATTGTAGTTTTCGCTTTTTCACCTACCACAACCACTTCGTAAAAGTTGTTTTTGAAATTAAGCATTAAATCCAACCAATTTGAAAAACCACTTGGATACGCCGCAATTTCAGGTGAAATATTTTTCAGCATTTGCTGCGAAATTTCATCAAAACCAGTATTTTCAAAATATTTTGAGAGTTTAAAAAGATTTTTCGCCATCACGGAATTTGAAGCCGGAATTACGTTGTCGCGATATTCAAAATTTCGGGAAACAATAGCTGGATCTTTTTTGGAGGTAAAATAGAACATATTCTTTTCCGAATCAAAAAAGTTGGCCACGGCATAATTTGCCATCTTTTTGGATAGATTGAGCCATTTTTCATCAAGCGAAACTTGATACAGCGCTATAAAGGCTTCAATCGTAAACGCGTAATCCTCCAAAAAACCGTTAATATTGCTCTTTCCGTCTTTATAATTATGAAATAATGCGCCATTATCCTGCAGCTGTTTTTCAGATATAAAGACAGCGTTTTTAAGGGCTGCGTCAAGGTATTCCTGATTTCCGAAAACTTTGTATGCATCTATATAACCCTTCAACATCAAAGCATTCCAAGAGGTTAGGGTTTTATCGTCCAAACGCGGTCGGGATCTTTTGTTACGGTAATCAAGAAGTGTTTTTTTCCAAGATTTCTTTTTTTGCTGAAAAGCTTCGGAAGTGAGGTTGAATTCTTTTTCAATTTCGGCATCCCCTTTTTTTCGAATAAGTACATAATGGTCATTTTCCCATTTTCCGTAACTGTTTACATTATAATATTCCTTAAAAATGGTGAAGTCATCCTTTAATTGCGCTTCCAATTCCATTGAGGTAAAAATGTAAAAAGCACCTTCTTCCAATTCACCATTTTCAGCTGTGCTATCCGCATCGAGAGAGGAATAGAATCCACCTTCGCTGTGGGTCAATTCATTCGCTATAAAGGTTGCGGTTTCCTCAACAACTTCCCTGTAAAGTGGATTTTTTGTTACCGAAAAAGCATTGCTGTAAAGACTCACCAATTGGGCGTTGTCATAAAGCATTTTTTCAAAATGCGGCACGTGCCAATTCTCGTCCGTGCTGTAGCGGGAAAAGCCTCCGCCTATCTGATCGTAAAGGCCGCCGTAGGCCATTTTATCTAAGGAATTTGTAACAAAATTTAGCAATTCTGTGTCATTTTCTGAAACGGCCATCCTTAACAGAAACTCCAGATTGTTTGGCATCATAAATTTTGGAGCACCATTGAAACCGCCGTTTTTTCTATCAAATTGTTGCGACCATTTCGAAACAATTCTTTCAATGGGGAAATTTTTAAAATCAACATTTGCTTTATTCAGCTTGATGAGATCCATGCTTTTAATGCCCTCTTCCAGTCTATCGGCATAGGCTAATAATTTTTCGGGCTCATTTTTGTAAACCTCCTGAATCTGCTCCAGGGCATTTATCCAATCGTTTTTTCTGAAATAGGTTCCGCCCCAAACTGGTCTTCCGTCAGGAAGAGTCACAACATTTAAGGGCCAGCCGGCGCTTCCCGTCATCAATTGTACAGCATTGATGTACGTTTGGTCCACATCTGGCCTTTCTTCCCGATCTACCTTTACCGAAATATAATCCTTGTTCATTACCGCAGCTACTGTACTGTCCTCAAAACTTTCGTGCTCCATAACATGGCACCAATGGCACGCAGCATAGCCTATGCTTACGACCATTAATTTTTTCTGCTTTTGCGCTTGTTGCAGTGTAGTTTCGTTCCAAGCTTTCCAATTTACTGGATTATGCGCATGCTGCAGCAGATAGGGGCTGGATTCATTTATTAAATCGTTGGTATGGCGCTGGTTTTTCACGGGTTCATTTGTTGAAGAATTGCAACCTAAAAGAATTGATAAGGCCAAGAATGTAAATAGAAATCGCATCACGGGGTTTTCATAAAAACAAAACTACGCTTTTCAGATGCCGAATGCTTATTTTTAAATTTAGGCAAAATGGAAATAATATCGTTTAAAATTGAGAACCCAAAGTACAATTATTAGGCGCTAAATTTCAGAAAATTAAGTTAAAAGAGACAGTTTAATTCTCTGGTTAAACCGTTAACCATTAATTGCAACTACTTGATTTATTTGACCTTGTAGCATTTCCTTCAGCATGGTTTCAATCCCGTTTTTTAAGGTAATGGTGGAGGACGGACAGCCACTGCAAGCCCCCTGAAGAATTACTTTTACGGTTTTTGTCTCCTCATTGAAAGAGTCGAATAAAATATGGCCGCCATCGCTTGCGACAGCAGGTTTTACATATTCGTCAAGAATGGATATTATTTCTTTTTCAAGGTCAGTATGTATTCTCTCGTTTGGTATGGAAGAATCTTTAGCGGATGAAGTATTTCCCGAGGCATTTGTCCCGTTCAGAATTTCATCATTCAAAACAGGTTTTCCGTCCTCAATAAATTTGCGGATAAATTCGCGCAATTCAATAGATATTTCCTGCCATTCGGCCACGTTGTATTTCATCACAGAAACATAATTGGCACTTATAAAAACTTCCTTAACAAATGGAAAGCTGAACAGTGCTTTCGCTAAAGGCGAATGAACGGCATCGTCAATATTTTTGAATTCAAATGTTCCCGTTGCCAAAGGTTTATTGGCAACAAATTTCATTACTGAAGGATTTGGTGTGCTTTCCGCATACACACTTACTGGTATTTTTTTTGGAGTATTTTGCTCTGTAATTACAGGCTTGCCAGAATTGAGGTAATCTAAAATGGATTCAGCCACTTCCTGCTGCACATCTTCCCAAGCTACGATATTGTATTTTTCAATAGCGATAAAGTTTTGTGAGATGTAGACGGTTTTTACGAAAGGCAAATAAAAAAGTTGCTGGGCAAGCGGACTGAATTTTGCCTCGTCAATATTTTTGAATTCGTAGCTAGTAGCGCGTGTTAAGAAAGAATTGGCAATAAATTTAACAATATTTTGGTTGCTCGTTTGGGAAATTTCAATGTTAAATTGGGACATTTAATAGTTTTTTTTGCAAAAATATAAAAAGAAAAACAATGTATTCAATATATTTGGCACTGTAATACCCAATTTTATGAAAAAATTAATACTCCTACTAACAATTGCATTCCCACTTTTTCTTTTTGGACAGAATCCGAACGATGTAGCTTATTTTGACCAGTGGAATGGTAATTACGATTTTAAAGCTTTTGGAAATACACTAACTAAAGGAGAAAACAATAGTGGTGCTCCTTGCGAACTAGAAGAGCAGAGTAGTGCGGATTTATTTCTGGGGATTGGTGAAAATGTAGTAGCCGCCTTTTTATACTGGGGCTCTGTGGGTAATGGCGATTTTGATGTAATGCTTAATGGTACGCCGGTAACTGCAGACGAAGGATTTAGCCGTATAAATGCAGGGTTGCCATATTTTGCAGCCCGTGCAGATGTTACTAATTTAATTGCAGCCAATGGTAACGGTACTTATACTTTTTCAGGGATGGATGTTAGTGCATACCTAACTCCTGGTATTGATTATTGTGGAAGTACCTTGTATGGAGGTTGGGCAGTATATGTCATTCATGATAGCCCGGGTGGGTTGCTAACTCAAATTAAAATGTTTGATGGGTTGGAAAGGGTATCTCAAACAAATACAGATTTAACCATTACGTTAGACCAAATTGATGTCTCTTCACAGAATTTATCAAGAATAGCTTTTTTGGCTTGGGAGGGTGATGCCGCTGTTAATACAGGTTTTGAAGAATCTTTAAAACTTACCACAGCTTTAGGTACTTATGAACCATTTAATGGCGATAATCCCATTGGTAATAATTTTAATAGTACAAATACTTGGACCGGTTCTACGGTAAACTATCAAATGGATCTTGATTATTATGATCTTGCAACTTCCGGTATTATAGGGCCTGGAGTAACTTATATTGATGTTGTATTGCGATCTACTTTAGATCTTATATTTGTTAACAATATTATTACCAGCGTAAACTCTGAACTCCCAGATGCAACTATTGAGATAGATAACTTGGGGATATTGTGCCAAAATGGTGATATTGATATAGAATATACGGTTTACAATGTTAATAGTACCAATGAGCTGGATGCAAATACACCCATTGCTTTTTATATAGAGGTAGGAGGGGTTCGCAATTTATTGGGGCAAGCGACTACAGTTAATGAAATTGCCATTGGTGGTTCAGAAAACGGTACTATTAGGTTAAACCTTCCCGTGGGTACTCCAGCTATTTTTGATTTAGTAGCTGTGGTGGATGATATAGGTACAAACAATCAACCACCTGATGGAATTGTATCTGAAACGAATGAAGATAATAATGAAGATATATTTCCTGTAGATCTTAATCAACAACTGCTTATTATTGATCCGGGACCTGCCTGTATTGGCGCTCCAGTGATTTTGGATTCAGGTCTTACGGCTCCTTTTAAATTTAAGTGGTTTGAAGCAGGAGATCCCATTAATCCATTGGGGACCAACCCAACATTGGTTGTCACTGTTAATGGTACATATTATGTTGAGGTAATAGATGGTAGTTGTGAAGCGACAAGTAATTCAGTAGTAATTACATTTAGGCCCCAAGCTGTTGCTAACCCCGCTCCAGATATACGCCAGTGTGATTTTGGCACAACCAGTGGTGTTTTTGATTTAACTGATAATGACGCTGCTATTTTGGGCGCACAAGATCCAGCGCTCTTCGATATAGACTATTACGAAACAGAAGCGGAAGCTATTGCCGGCATTCCCGGAACTGAAATTGTGGGAGGTGTAAAAATAATTGACCTTCCATCTCCCGAAAGAATTTGGGCGCGTATAGAAGATAGGGCTAGCGGAACTTGTTTTGATTATACTTTTTTTGATATCTATTTCAGCCGAGCCATCGCCGGTGAAGTAGATGACCGAAGCTTCTGTGATTATAATGGTGATGGTTTTGAAATGGTTGACTTGGAAGCAGAATTTAGCGTTGAAATATTAGACGGGCAACCTTCTTCAGATTATACAATTTCATTCCACAGCAGCCAACCAGATGCTGATGCAGGCACAGGCGATTTGCCAAATCCATATCAAGTAAATGCCCCTGGGCCAGAGACAATATATGTAAGGCTTGAAAACAATGACGATCCTACCGTATGTTTTGATACCCTTCAAAGTTTTGAAATCAGTATAGATACAGCACCCACAATAAATACTACACCTCCAAATCTAATTGAGTGCGATGATAACAATGATGGTTTTGCAACCTTTGATCTTGACTTGCAGACAACAGTAATAACCGGTAGCGACCCTACCTTAACGGTAACTTACCACAAAACACTTGTAACTGCGGAAAGCAATACGGTGCAATTGCCAAATTTTTATATTAACGACGTACCCTATTTAGATGAGCCAGAACTTGACCCAACCAGTCTCAATTATGGAACGGGCGGTGTTTGGGCACGCGTTTCAAAAGCGGGAAGCAGTTGTGTGAGCATCGTTCCCTTTGCTTTGGAAGTTCGTTTTTCCCCAGTAGGCACAACCCCAGAACCTTTGCGTGTTTGTGATGACGCAGTTGCTGATGGAATTGCCCGCTTTGATCTTACCGATGTAGCTTCCGAAGTACTTGGCACTTTGGATCCGGCCGGTTTTGACCTTTATTATTTTGAATTTGAAAATCAGGCCATTGCGGCAGGACAATCTGCACTGCCCCCTCCCATAGATATTTCACAAGCTATACCAGATCCTACAAATTATAGAAATACCAACAGCCCTTTTAACGACATTATTTATATTCTGGTAGTAAGCAATTCGGGCGGAACCATTCCACCGAACCCCAACAGTGCAGAGGGATGTTTTGACATTGTAGAGTTGGAACTGTTCGTAGACCCGTTGCCAGCAGATTTAGGACCTTTTGAAATTGAACTTTGTGATGATCAAGCGAGTGGCTCCACTACAGATACGTTCTCTATTTTTGACCTTACAATTGTAGATTCAGATGTAACCAATAATAATCCAAACTTAAGTGTTACATGGTTTTTGACCTATGCAGATGAAATTGCGGATATTCCTATTCCAAATCCAACAACTTTTCAAAATACCGCTACCCCACAAACCGTGATAGGTAGGGTTACCTCTGAATTTGAGTGTAACACTTTGGTTGAACTCACATTGACGGTATTGTCAAATCCTAGCCCAAACTTTAACCCAACCCCATTGGAACGCTGTGACAATGGCCTAAATGGTGATGACGGTATCGCTACGGATTGGGACCTTACTGAGGCTGATCTTGATATTGAATTTGGTGAAGCAAACGTTTTTGTTACGTATTATGATACAGAAGCTAAGGCGATTGCTGGCGCTCCCGGTACTGAAATTACGATGCCTTATACCAATACGGTTCCTTTTAATCAAACGGTATATGCGCGTGTTGAAAAAGAAGTGCCTCCTGCATCTTTGGGATGCTTCACAATAGTTGAATTGGAACTGATTGTAATTGCATTACCGGACAAACCTAAAACAGCTCCTTTTCCAAATCCATTTAAAAATCCATTTATTGGTTGTGACGAAAATGGCAATGGATCGGGCAGTTTTGATTTGACCCTTCAAAATAATGGGGTTATAGGCGATCAAGACCCTGTGAACTTTGCGCCAATTACCTATTACGATACAACTCTTGCAGATGCACAGGCAGGTATTTCTGGAACTGAGATTCCTGATCCTACAAATTATCTTGCCTCAGGAGGTGAGACCATTTGGGTTCGCTTGGAAAGTTTGGTAACGGGCTGTGTTCGGGTAACCGAATTCACGCTTGCATTGGAGCTTTTCCCTACAGTTGCAGTGGGTGATGATTTAACGGAATGTGATGACCTTACCCTTACGAGCTCTGATACGGATGGAATTGCCGAATTCGATTTGACTGAAAATGACGATATTATCAGTATGGGTAATATCAATCTGGATGTGTTCTATTATGCAACCGCGATTGACCAGGTAAATAATGACCCCATTACAAACCCAGAAACCTATCGAAATATACAACCCTTCCAACAGCGTATCTATGTTACCGTATTTAGTGAAAATGGCTGTAGGGCAACAAACTTTTTCTTTATTAATGTAGAACCAACCCCAGATGCTTTTTCACCTGGAGAGGTTATTGTTTGCGATTCGGACAATGATGGATATGCCAATTTTGATCTTTTGGCGCAAACTGATTTTATCACAAATTTAGATCCTAATCTTACGGTAAGCTATCACCCAACTTTATTGACCGCTCAAAGAAATGAATCGCCATTGCCTAATATTTACAGGAATGATCAACCCTATAATGATGTGCCAATTACCGACCCTACAGACCCACTTTATGGAACAGGCGGGGTTTGGGCACGTGTTGTAGATGCAACTAGTTTAAATTTATGCCCAAGAATTATATCATTCGCCTTAAAGGTGCAAAGTTCTCCTGTTGCTACGGTACCCGCACCATTACATGAATGCGATGATGCCCCTGTAGATGGCGTTACGGAATTTAATTTAACAGAAGTGGAAGCAGAGGTATTAGGAACTCTGGACCCTAATGGGTATGACCTGTACTATTACGTAAACCTTGCCGATGCACAATTGGCTGGAGACCTTGCCTTGACCGCGCCAGATTTCTCATTGGCTGAAGCAAATCCGGGAGCTTTTAGAAATACAACCAATCCACAAATTATTTATATTCTTGTAGTAGGAAATGAAAATAGTAGCCTACCACCAAACCCAAACAGTGGGGAAGGGTGCTACGATATTGTGGAGCTGGAATTGATCGTGGACCCAATACCGGTGAATAATGGTCCATTGTCGATAGAAAAATGTGATGACGAAGTAGCTGACTTTAAAACCATTTTTGACCTTACTATAAGAAACTTTGTTATTACCGGCGGCAATCCTGATTTAACGGTAACGTGGTTCGACTCTTTGGGCAATCCAATATTGGATCCGGAGAATTATACAAATATCAATAGTCCTGAAACTGTTATCGCAACGGTGACTTCAGAATTTGAATGTTCCACCAATGTAGCAGTAACCTTATATGTATTACCAAACCCCGATCCTAAACCTAACCCAGACCCCATTGTACTTTGCGATGATGATGATGACGGTATAATGATTTTCGACCTTAAAATAAGAACTCAAGAAATTTTGAGAGGTGAGGATGATGTATTCCTTGTATATTATGAAACATTACAGGAAGCCATAGATGCCGTACCGGGAACCGAAATTGTTTTAGGGATTTATGAAAATACCAGAAGCCCATACAACGATACTGTTTTTGCAAGGGTTACTAATGATGTTCCGCCAGAACTGCTGCCGTGTTATACTATTGTTGAGTTGGATCTAGAAGTAGTAGCATTACCAGATGCACCGATTGATTTGAAAGATCCACTCGTGGTTTGTGATGAAGATGGTGATGGGGATGCAATTTTTGATCTAACTATTCAAAACGATGCAGTATACGGCATACAGGTTCCAGCAAACTTTGAGCCAATAACGTATTATACAAGTTTAGACGATGCAGAAACCGAAACCGATGCAATAGACCCTGCGGACGCTTTCGAAAGCGTTAGCAGAACAATATGGGTGCGTTTGGAAAGTCTTGCAACGGAATGTGCGCGGATTACGCCATTTCAAATTGAAGTGGGTGAATTTCCAGGCACGGGAACTGCTGTAGACCTTGTTCTATGCGATGATGAAGTAGATGGAAGTACAAATAACGATGGAATTTCAACATTCCCACTTACAGACAATACCCTATTTATTACCGGCGGTGATCCTACATTAACGGTTATCTACTATGCTTCACAGCAAAATCAAATAGACGATATTCCTATTGCGAATCCAGGTGCCTATCAAAATGTTGAATCTCCACAACAGGAAATATTCGTTACAATTTTAGGTCAAAATTCCTGTACATCAAGTCTAAGTTTCTTGATTATAGTAAATCCAAACCCAGAGCCTGTAGCGCCTACGCCGCTGTTTGCTTGCGATGTGGACAATAACGGGTTTACATCTTTTGATTTGGAAAGCAAGACTGCTGAAATTCGTGGTAGCGACCCTACGTTGATAATCACTTATCACGAAAACATGATGGATGCGAGAACAGGTAACTTTGCTCTTACAAGCCCTTATGAGAATATAGTTGCTTTCAATCAAACTATTTTCGTCCGGGCAGCATACAATAATCCACCAGCCGGAACAGGTTGCTATACAATTGTAACGCTTGAGTTAATTGTAAATCCAACGCCAGTGGTTCCGTCAGACTTACCAGATCTTGTGGCTTGTGACGATTCAGGTTTTTCAGAATTTGATCTTACGCAACAGCAAGATCTAATCTTCGGAAGTCAATCCCCTGCAGATTATACGTTAACGTACCACTTAAGCGAAGCAGATGCTATTGCTGGTACACCGTTTATTGCGCAACCGGATGCTTATACAAATATTGCCAATCCGCAAACTATTTGGGTTCGCTTGGATGATAATAACACGGAATGTTTTAAAATTGGTCAGTTCAACCTTGTAGTAAATAATGGACTTCCAATTACCGATCCTTCACCATTAGAATTATGTGATGATCTGGGTGAAGAAAATGATGGTATTACAAGTTTTGACCTTACCCAGAAAAATGTTGAAATTACCAATGGAGTATTAACGCAAGGCGTTTCCTATTTTGAGACTGAGGAGGACGCGCAGCTAAATGAAAACCGAATTGATCCCGAGACTGCTTATGTAAATACATCCAATCCACAAGTATTGTATGTGCGGGTTGAAGACAGTAATAGTGAGTGTATTTCGTTTACTACTTTAACTATAAGAGTGATTAGTAACCCTAATCCAATAGTTCCAACTCCTATTGAACTTTGCGACGACAACATAATCATTCCTCCTGGTCCGAATGATGGGGTGGAGATTTTTGATCTTACTATACGCGAAGCACAAATACTTAACGGAAACAATTGGACAATTGGCTATTATGAAAGTTATGATGATGCAGTAAATGAGAACGGGGAAATAGTTGCGCCCGAGCTTACTGCATACCAAAACATAACCAATCCGCAGATTATTTATGTGCGAACTACGAGCCCAACTTCTCTTTGTTTTGAAATTGTGGAATTGGAGCTTATTGTTAATCCATTGCCAGATGATACAGCAATCGTATCGCCATATATTGTTTGCTCGCCAGATAATAGTGAAATTGGCGTGTTCAATCTAGAAACTAAAGTGGATGAAATTTTGGGCGGACAACCGCAACCACCATTTGAGGTAAGTTTCTACATTGATCCAATTGATGCTGAAAACCAAACATTTCCAATTGTAAATACAACTACCTATCAGAATAGGGATGCGAATAATAACCCAGTTAACCCACAACTTATTTATACGGGTATTTTGAATACTGAAACGGGTTGTTACATTGGAGGTTTCCAAAGCTTTGAGCTGATAGTGCAAAAAGGAGCCGATGCCGTTGCACCTGCCCAGCCGTTTATTATATGTGATAATTTGGCGCCCATAGATGGTTTTGCAGAGTTTAATCTTGATGATGTTACCAATCAACAAGTTTCAGATTTACGTGCCGAAATATTGGCAGGACAAGACCCAGCCATATACGAGATAACCTTTCATGAAACCTTAGAAGAAGCTGAAGCTGGCACAAACGCATTAGTCTTCCCATATGTAAACATTATTAACCCACAACGCATTTATGTAAGGGTAACAAATAATGACAATATTTATGAGCCCAAATGCTATTCTGTGGTAGATATGGTTATCAAAGTAGAGCAATTACCGGAAATTCTCTTTGATGATGAATACCGTCTTTGTGTAGATGAAAACGGAAATCCTATTGCCGAAGAGGAAGGCAGTCCTTCCCCACCGGTAATTGACTCTGGTCTTGATCCTTCGTTGTACACTTTTGTTTGGGATCTTGATGGAGTTATCATTGTAGGCGAAACAGGACCATCCATTATTGCACTTCAAGGCGGAGTTTATACTTTAACCTATACCGAATTGTCTTCTAATTGCGAAGGCACTGCCAGTGCAACTGTTATCGTTTCCTCACCACCGTTTACGTATGAGGCGAATTTAGTGAATGGCGCTTTCGCAGGAAACCACATTATTGAAGTTATTGCAACGGGTGAAGGGACCTACCAATACCAATTGGACAATGGACCATTCCAGGATAGCAATATATTTGAAAACGTAGAGCCCGGAAACCACACCATTACTATTAAAGATATATATGGTTGCGGTATGGTAACTTTTGATGTAGGTGTTATTGATTACCCACCTTATTTTACTCCAAACGGAGACGGATATCACGATACGTGGAATATTATAGGCATTGCGGCAGGAGACCCTACGGCAAAAATCTATATATTTGATCGCTTCGGAAAACTGTTAAAACAAATTAGTCCATTAAGTTCTGGATGGGACGGTACATATAGTGGTAATCCACTTCCGTCGAGTGATTATTGGTTCCGAGTTGAATACACAGAAGATGGAAAATCAAAAGAATTTAAAGGACACTTTACCCTAAAACGATAACAGTAATTATGAGCATAAAACGAATTTCCCTTATCCTACTTTTGTTAACCTCGCTTTATGGATTTTCCCAAGATGGTATTCCGGTATATTCAGATTATCTTTCAGATAATTTGTATTTACTGCATCCATCAATGGCTGGTGCCGCAACACACAATCAATTGCGTTTAACGGCTAGACAGCAGTGGTTTGATCAAGATGAAGCCCCTAATCTCCAGACCGTAAGCTTTAACGCACGGCTTGGGGAGCAATCAGGCGTAGGAGCTATATTCTATAATGATCAAAATGGTTATCATTCGCAAACTGGAGGTTACCTTACGTATGCCCACCATATTATGTTTTCACGAAGTGAGGCGGACCTTAATCAGTTATCATTTGGTTTAAGTGCTGGACTTACCCAATCACGCTTAGATGAAACCAATTTTGACCTCACCGATTTTGATCCAATAATTAGTGGAATTATTCAGAGTACATCCTATTTTAATGTGGATGCTGGTCTTTCGTATAACTTCTTGGATTTTTCAGGTCATTTTACGGTTAAGAACATCATATTTCAGAACAGATCCATTTATACGGAAAAATACGAGCCAAACAACCAACGTAAATATCTAATCTCAGCGGCCTATGCAATTGGTGAATATGGCGCGGACTGGAGTTATGAACCTTCGTTTCTTTTTCAATGGGCTGAGCGCACAGGTGAACAAACTGTTGACGTAAACTTTAAAGCTTATAGAACCATGGATTTTGGCCAATTGTGGGGAGGTTTGTCTTACAGAAGAAGTTTGGATGGCGCCGAATACCTAAATGGTGAAGAAGTAAAAGCTCAAAAGTTACAATGGTTTACGCCAGTCCTAGGGGTAAATTATAAAAACTTTATGTTTGCCTACACTTATTCATACCAAGCTGGAAATGTAAGATTTGAAAGCGGCGGTTTTCACCAAATTACTTTGGGATATGACTTTTTGGGTGGAAGACCCGAACCGTATGATTGTAACTGTCCTGCCATTAATTAATCGAAACTTTTTTAAAATTGAAAAGCCTGATACTTTTAAAGTGTCAGGCTTTTTTTTACTACTTAAAAATCTAATCCCATGTGTATTTCTTTTTTTCAGCTTGTTTTTTTATGGCCTGCACCATTGCACCTTCCAGGCCGTTATTTGTTTCTTTTGTATTTTCGGTAATGTATTTTCGGCGTTGCTCGTTCAGTTTCATAATTTCATTTTGAATATTTTCCCTTTCTAAACGTTTTGCCCCAAGATATTTTTTTATTTCTGAAGAAGTTTTCCCTTTTAGTTCCTGCGGTAAATCTTCATTCTTTAATTTTTCGTAACTAAAATCAGCTTCCTTTTCTGCATCTACCAAATCCCAAGTGCTGTTGGTATATAAATGGCTTCCTTTTGAAACTGTCCTGCTCACGGCATTTTCCTTGCTATATTCTGCGGCATTGGCATCTTGTTCTTCCTGTATGCGGCTTTTGTCTTTTCCTCTACTTCCGTAGGGCACATAGGTGTTGTTGAGCTTTAAATTTAGCTGAATTATAATATCGTCGTATGGCGAAGGCACATATACAGTATGCTGGTTTTGGTTTATCGCCATATAATCGCCGTAAGTAAGCTGAGCGCCATCTTTCCAATAGCTGTCAATTCCGTGGTTATAATCACCACAAAAAATTGTATTCACTATTACCCCATTTTCCTTGGCATTTGCGGCCGCATCCTTATAATTTATACTTCCCTGCGTAAAAGGTTCGTTTCCGGCTATGAAAACCATTTTTAAATCATCGTCTTCATTGCCCCAATCCAGTTTGTTCAAGGATTCCTGGATTACGGCGCCACAATATTCGCTGCCACCATTTGTGGTTAAAGAAAAAAGTTCTTTTGAGACATCGTCCAAGTCCTCGGTAAAACTTAAAATTCTGCGAATGTAATTATCACGCGAACTCAAATTATCGTTGCCGTATTCATACAATGCAATTTGAAGTTTGGGTCGCTCATTTCGGCATTTGGCGTAGCTTAACTCGTTCACTATTTCCCAAAGCTGCGCTTTGGCTTGGTCTATTAATCCGTCCATGCTATTGCTCGTATCCAAGAGCAGCGCAACTTTTATGTAATGTTCTTTTTTCGGGTTTTGGGATTCTATCGTTGCTAAAAGCTGTTTTTCTCGATTTTTGTTTTCGGCTTTGCAGGAAATGTTTAACGTAAAGGCCGAGAAGATTAAAATGATTTGTAATTTTTTCATAATTGTATTTTTAAATTTTTGAACGATATAAACCTAAAGCAAACTTTTTCCGAAAAAAACCTATTATTAGGAAGCGGTTAATCCCAATTAGTGAAAAGTAGTTATGGGTGAGTGAAGTATTCTTTTTACGTAACCGCGGAAGCTATTTCAGAAAAACGTAATTTTAAGCATTGCCTTAAAGTGCGTATGTTTACCGTTTTAAAACTGAAATGAAAAACCTTCTTTTTCTTTTTTTGATTTTAGCCTTTTTTTGTTCCGCTGAAAGCTTTTCACAGGTAAAGCGGCAATCGGAAAATAAACCTTTTGCATTGAAGGGTGAAGTCATTGACGGCGAAACAAATATGCCCATTTCCAAAGTAAATGTTGAAATATTGGGAGGCCAATATACCACCACAAACCTGTCGGGGCGGTTTTCTATTTCGGCTAAAATTGGAGACGAATTAATTATAAAAAGTGATGATTTTGTTACCGTTTATTATACCGTTCTAAAAAATGATTTTATAACCGTACGGGTTGAAAAAGCAAAAGGCGAAATGGAGTCGGGAGTAGCTAAAGGTCCTAAAAATACAGAGCGGGCAGGTTTTGGAGTATATTTGGATTCCGCAATATTCTTTCTAAAAAAGGACGCCCAGAAAAGTATTGAGTACGTAACCCGCGCCTTGGAACCGAGCCGTAATAAAACTATTTCAAAAAAAGAAAATAGCCAAGCTTTTGAAACATTGGGCGATATCAATCTTTTTTGGAGCCAGCCCGATCTGGCGGTAGATAATTACAAAAGAAGTCTGCAAAATCTACCCGCCATAGACGTTTCAATTAAATTGGCAAAGGCATTTGCGCAAAATAAAAATTATCAGGAAAGCATTTCGGCATTTCAAAATCTGCAGAAGGGAAATCTTTCAGCCTATCAAAAAGTAGAAGTTTACGAAGGTTTGGGCGATACCTATAAAGCCATTGGCGATGGCGTTAAAAGCGTTTTCAATTATCAAAAGGCGTTGGATGTTGCCAAAGAAAATAGCATCAGTCCAAAAATTACAAACTTGAATTCCAAAATAGGTGAAGCCTATGCACAAAGCGGCGCCTTGAGCGAAGCCGAGGAATATTTTGATAATTCCCTAAAACTTGCCAAAAAGGAAAATAAGCAGCGTGCAGTTTCGGAAAAAAATAAAGTAGCTGATTTTTACAATCAAAACCGCGAATACGAAAAAGAAATCCAGCTTCGCGAAGAGACATTAAAAGAGCTAAACACAATGGGAAAGGCCGCTACGGGTGATGATGAAGCGTTAACGCCGCAACGGCAAAACTATAAAATCGCAAATGCATTTGTAGCACAGGAAAAATACGAACAGGCCATTCCGTATCTTGAAAAAAGTATTGCTGAGGCCGATAAAAAGGAAGATTTAGTTGTTCAAAAAGATGCCACTCGAAAGCTTTCGGAAATCTATCGCGACATAGGCGAGTTTGACAAAGCCACAGAAAGCTATCAGCGTTACGTAGAAGTAGTAGATGAACTTTATATAAAAAAGGAACAGGAAATTAGCCAAGCGGCACGTTTCAGCAAAGAAATTACCCAAAAACAAAATCGTATTGCCAGCCTTGAAAACGATCGTAAACTAAACGAAAGCCGCTATAAACTTGCTTTTGAAAATCAGGAATTGATTGAGCGAAATAGTCAAATCCAAAAGTGGGTTATTGGATCTTTAATTCTTATTGTTCTTCTTTTATTTTTTGCCGCTTACACACAGTACAAAAATGTAAAGCAACAAAAATTCGCCAATAATATTTTGGCCCTCAAATCGCTCCGCTCGCAAATGAACCCGCATTTTATTTTTAATGCTCTGAATTCCGTGAACAGTTTTATTGCTGTGAATGACGAGCGAACGGCAAATAAATATCTGACGGATTTTTCACTCTTGATGCGTTCCGTTCTGGAAAACAGCGAAGAGGATTTTATTCCCTTGGAAAAGGAAATTGAGCTACTGGGACTTTATGTGAAGCTGGAACATTTCAGGTTTAAGGATAAATTTGATTATAAAATTTCAGTTGATGAAAATATACCGTTGGATGAGTTTGTAATTCCACCCATGTTGCTTCAGCCTTATGTGGAAAACGCTGTGTGGCACGGACTTCGGTACAAAGAGAATAAAGGATTGTTAGAGATAAATTTTCAGAAAATTAATTCTGAAACCATAAAAATTTCCATAATCGATGATGGAATTGGCCGTTCAAAATCAAAGGAATTCAAAACCGAAAACCAAAAAAAGCAAAAATCAAAAGGAATGGGAAACACCGAAAAACGCATCGCCATATTGAATGAAATGTACAAGGACAAAGTAGATGTAAAAGTTGAAAATGTATTTGAAAATAACGAAGGAACCAGAGTAGAATTAATTCTTAAAAAGGATTGAAAATAGCAAACTCACGTATTCACAAACTCACAAATTAACCAATTTAAGCGAATGAAACTAAACGCAATAATCGTAGAAGACGAAGAGACAAGCAGGGAAATACTGCGCAATTATTTGGCAAAATACTGTCCAAGTATTGTTCTTAAAGGGGAAGCAGCGAACGTTGATGAAGCCTTAGTTTTAATCAAAAACAATGAATTGGACGTAGTGTTTCTCGATGTTGAAATGCCATACGGAAATGCCTTTGACTTGCTCGATAAAGTAGGAGATAGGCAGTTTGAAACGGTTTTTGTTACGGCCTATAATCATTACGCCATTGACGCATTGAATGCCCACGCATCTTATTATTTACTGAAGCCGATTTCTATTGATAAGTTAATAGAGGCGGTAGAATATGTACAGGAAATTAAGGAAAAGGAAAACTCGCTTCAGAATTCAATTTTAAAACCTTTGCAGACACAGGTTGTGGGAAAGATAACAATTCCGCTGCAAAATGGCTTTGAGGTACTTCAAATGGAAGATATACTTTATTGCCAGGCCGATGACAATTACACGCAAATCTATTTGAAAAAAGGAAAGCGACTGGTAAGCAAAACCCTCAAATATTTTGAAGATTCCCTTTCGGAAAATGGTTTTGCACGCGTTCATAAATCCTTTTTGGTAAATGTGAACGAAATTACCGAATACAAAAAAGGAAAAGGCGGGAGCGTAGTGCTTTCAAGTGGAAAGGAAATAATAGTAAGCCCTTCCCGGAAAAAGGATTTGTTGGCTTATTTTGGTTAAAAGTTAAAAGTTAAAAGTTATAGGTTACAGGTTGCAAGTTTTACTGTAAGAATTATTTATTTTTAACCACCAACTAGCAACCATCAGCAACCAGCAACCTGAAACCTGAAACCTGAAACCTGAAACCTGAAACCTGAAACCTGAAACCCGCAACATATGATAATAAAACCCGTAAACGGAAAACACCCTCAAATCCCCGAAGAATGTTTTATTGCTGAAAATGCCACAATTGTTGGCGATGTGGTAATGGGTAATGAGTGTAGTGTTTGGTTCAACGCCGTCATCCGTGGCGATGTCCATTTCATTAAAATGGGTAATAAAGTAAATGTGCAGGACGGAGCGATAATTCACGCAACCTACAAAACATCACCCACTACAATTGGCAATAATGTGTCCATTGGTCATAATGCCATTGTTCACGGCTGCACCATTCATGATAATGTTTTAATAGGTATGGGAAGCATTGTTATGGACGATTGCGTTATAGAAAGTAATACAATAATTGCTGCTGGCGCAGTTGTTTCAAAAAATACAAGGGTTGAGAGTGGAAGCATTTATGCTGGTATTCCCGCGAGAAAAATTAAAGATATAAGCCCAGAACTAACCAAAGGCGAAATAGAGCGGATAGCCAACAATTATGTAATGTATTCTTCTTGGTTTAAGGAGTGAACTAAAATTCCTTTTTCTCAACGGTAATGTTTTCAGCATAATCCTTTAAAAGAAATTGTAAAGTGGCAGTTCCAGCATTTGTAAAAAACTGCAGTTTGGGTGATGTGTTCTCTTTTCGAAGCATATCGAGACTTTGAAGCACCGTTTTGGTTTGACGGGCAACTGCCTCGCCAGAATCTATTATCCTTACATTCTTTGGAAGAATCTTTTTCAGTTCTGGAATAATATAAGGGTAGTGGCTGCAGCCCAAAACCAAATAATCAATATTTGCCGCAATCATTGGCTTGGTATGCTTTTTCAATAATGAGTCCATTTCGATTCCATCAAAATTTCCTGCTTCAATTAAAGGAACAAGGCCTTCACCAATTATTTCAACAACGTTTATATCTTTTGTAAATTCCTGTGTGGTTTTACTGAATAGCGCACTGCTCAAGGTTCCTTTTGTTGCCAATATCCCGATACTTTTAGTTGTGGTTTGGAGCGCTGCTGGTTTTATGGCGGGTTCTATTCCTATAATAGGAATGTTGTAATTTTTCCGAAGTGTGGCAATGGCATTTGTGGTAGCCGTGTTGCAGGCTACTACAATAATTTTGGCTCCCATCTCCATTAGTTTTTCAGTGTTCTTAACACTGAGTTCTGTAATTTCTTCTGCAGATTTATTTCCATAGGGAGCATTTTTACTATCGGCCAGATAGATTGTGTGTTCCAATGGCAACAATTTGTGGATTTCTTTCCAAATGGAAGAACCGCCAACGCCAGAATCAAAAACACCTATGGGATTGTTTTTTGCCATAGCGTAAATGTAGCCAATATGTTCAAAATAGAACATAAAAAAACTGCCCGCGATAACGGGCAGTTTTTAAAAATTTCTTTTGAAAGAGAATTACATTCCCAATTCTTTTTTCACGTCAGCCATTAAATCTTTACCATCGGCAAGTATTACACCGCTACCCATGGTTGAATCCAACACATACTGATATCCTTGTGCTTTTGCTACTTTTTGGATGGTAGATTGGGCTTTCTCAAGGATTGGCTTAAAAATATCTGTTCTTTTCTTGTCTAAATCCTGCAAAGCTTGCTGTCTGTAAGCTTGAATATTATCCTGCATTCCCTGAACTTCCTGGAATCTTTTTTGGTTTTCTTCGTCAGACTTGCCTGCAGCTTCAGCATCGTACTGCTTCATTTTGGTCTCTAGCTCTTTTGCCATCGCCTTGATTTCGGTATCATAAGTTTTTTGAACTTTTTCCAACTGGCTCTGTGCAGCTTTATATTCGGGCATAGCTTCTATAAGCTCCTGTGCATTGATGTGTGCAATTTTGGTCTGGGCGTTAACAAAACTTGTAGCTCCCACGAAAAGCGCCATTGCAACTAAAATTGATTTCATTTTTTTCATTGTAAGTGTATTAAATTTAAGTGTTATTTTTTAAGCGTTGTTTATATTAAATCTATAAAAGAATTTATTGGCCATCTCCATCTCCGCCCTCTTCCTCTTCGTTTCTACCCTCAGAGGTGTTGTTTCTATTATTTTGGCGTGCGTTCATAATTGAATCCCTTCTTTGTTCTCTTTCCTCAATTAAGCGTTGTCTGCGTGCCTCAAATTCTGCTTTTTTGGCTGCGCGGATGGAGTCGCGTTCTTTTTGACGCTGGGCCATCATTTCCTCACGTTCGGTTTTTTTAGCTTCAACCAATTTTTCACGTTCTTGCTGTTTTTCCTCGATGGCTTTTTCTCTTTCTGTAATTGCACCGTCTTCTTCAGCGGTAAGTGCCTCGCGACGTTCAATTTCGCGTTGTTCCTTTTTATTGGCTGCCTGAACTCTTCGGCCTGCGCGTTCAATGCTTCTAAGCACCAAATCGCTTATATCATTTCTCTTGGCAGCGAAAAGCATTACCACATCTGCAGATTTATCAAAAATGAAGTCGTATTTTTTATTTTCGGCAATTTCTTGAACTATATTGAAAACTTGATCTTGGATGGGCTGTACCAATTGTCTTCTTTGAATCATTAAATCGCCATTTGGGCCAAAACGATCTTGTTGGTACTGAAGCATCTCATCTTCCTTAATTTTTATTTCCTCTTCCCTTTCATCGATCAATTCTTTGGTAAGTAGCACCCTTTCGTTGGCAAGGTTCAACTTCATTTGATCAATTTCTTTTTGTTTTTTTTCGATGTCCTGTTTCCAGCGCTGAACTTTTCCTTCCAATTGAATGGAAGCTTCTTTGTATTCTGGAACACTTTCAAGAATATATTCCATATCAATATATCCTATGCGAACGCCTCTTTGAGCTTCAGCCATAAAGGTGAAGCAAAAAAGAAAAAGGGTAAAAATTAGTATTTTTTTTGTCTTCATATTATTTGGTTGTTGTTTAAGAAAATATCGTGCCAGTTTTTAAAATTGTTGTCCTATGATAAAGTGGGTTTCCCATCCATTCTTTTCGGTTCCTCCCAAAACAGGGTCAAAGCCATATCCAAAATCGATACCCAAAAGTCCAAATGCTGGCATAAATATACGCAATCCTGCGCCAGCGGAACGCTTAAGTTCAAAAGGATTGTAATTTCTAAAACCGTCGTAAGAGGCTCCTCCCTCTGCAAACCCAAGCACATAAATGGATGCCATTTGTGCCAAAGTTACAGGATATCTTACCTCTAACGAAAATTTATTGTAAATCGTATTTCCATCCTGGTCTGAAAGTGATTGGTTTGGATACCCTCTCATTTGGATAACTTCTCGGCCATCCAAGCTATAAGCCCCAAGGCCATCGCCCCCTACAAAGAATCTTTCAAATGGTGGAACGCCACGATCTTGATTATAGGCTCCCAAAAATCCAAATTCGGTGTTTGTGCGAAGCACCATTTTTTCAATAAGCTTGGTGTACCAAGTTCCCTTAAATTTAATTTTATAATATTCCAGCCATTTAAAGCGCTCTTGGTCAATTTCAGAAATTCTATTGTTATCATCCACAAATTCTGGGTTGTCCGGAGATGTTTGCGAAAGAAGATCCCGCTCCCTTGACAACGCTTTATAATCTACATTGTTAAAAGTAGAATAGGGAAGGGTTAACTTTGCGGTAATGCTAAAATCTGATCCATAAGTAGGATAGATAGGGTTGGTACCGGTGTTATTTCTACTTAAACCAATAGTATAAGCGAGGTTATTTGAGTATCCATCTCCAAAAGTAAATAAGCCGGTATTGTAATTATTTAGGTTATAATGCTGAAAACTAATGGCATTGGACCAAACAAAATAGTCGTCGGGCCACGTTACTTTCTTGGCCAAACCAACAGATCCACCCGTAATGGTAAAGCTTCTTGATTTATCTGCCCGTCTATTGTTATAATCGTAGAAATTTTGAATGGTGTGCGAGAATGAAGTGGATAGCTGTACAGGTTTTCTTCCACCTAACCAAGGTTCAGTAAGTGAAAGGCTATACGTTTGATAATAGCTACTGGCTTGCGCGCGTAGCGATAACTTTTGGCCGTCACCCATTGGCAAGGGTTTGTATGCGTCTAAATTGAAAATATTGCGAAGTGAAAAGTTATTGAAAGAAAGGCCAAGGGTACCCACAAAGCCGCCTCCACCATAACCTCCTTGAAGTTCAACCTGGCTGGAACCTTTTTCCACTACGGAATATTCCAGATCCACAAGCCCGTTATTTTCATCTACTTTTTTGAAATTTGGAGAAAGCTGTTCGGGATCAAAAAAGCCAAGTTGGCCCAATTCCCGAATGGTTCTTACCACATCGCGTTTGCTGTATTTCTGTCCGGGACGCGTTCTTAATTCCCTATAAATAACATGGTCATTGGTACGGTCGTTTCCTATAACCGTAACATGGTCAAAATAGAAAAGATTACGCTCCATAATCCGGATTTCAAAGTCTATGGTGTCGTTACGAACAGCAACTTCCACCGGGTTTATACGAGCGGCAAGGTAACCGTTGTTTTGGTAAAGGTTTGTAAGATCGTTTGCTTCAGGGTCGCTTTCATCTGCAATACGTTCCTGTAGCAAAATTCCGTTGTAAACCTCTCCAGTTTTAATGCCTAAAATTTGGCGCAGTTGGCTATCGGTAAATACACTGTTTCCGATGAATTTGATATCGCCAAAATAATACTTGTCTCCTTCTTCCAACTTAATGTCCAAGGCTACATTTTTCTTATCGAGAACTCTTAGTGTATCGCTAATAATACGTGCATCGCGATATCCGTTTGATTTGTATTTTTTCAGAATTGATTCTCTGTCTTCTTCAAAACCTTCCTCTGTATATTTTGAGCGTTTCCAAAAACGGATTGGGTTTTTGCGTTTGGTTTTCTTCATGGAACGGCGCAATTTTCCATTGGTAAATTGCTCATTTCCTTCAAAATTTATCTTCTTTACTTTTACACGTTTTCCCTTATCTATTGAAATAACCATATTTCGAGATATTTCAACACCGGTAGAATCGGTATGTGGAGTGGTGCTTATGGTAACATCGGTATTGAAAAAACCGTCCTTTTTATATTTATTGGTGATGTAATTTTTTGTGGTGGTAAGGAGGTTCTCGGTCAGTTTGGCACCTGCTTTAAGATCATTATCCTTAATGATTTCCTTTTTCTTGGCCTTTCGAATTCTTTTTCCTTGTATTACAACTTCATTAAGTTTTGGCAGCTCAACAATGTAAAGTTCCAGGTCTACATTATCACCTTCAATATTGGTTACATAGAAAGCAATATCGCTGAATAGGTTTTGCTCCCAAAGTTTTTTGGTAACCTGACTGAGTTTTTCACCGGGAATATAAATTCTATCTCCTTTTTTAAGGCCAGTAAAAGCAATAACCGTTTGCTCGTTAAAGCTTTGGGCTCCTGTTACTGTGATTTCATTTATAGTGTATTTTCTTCCGCTGTCAAGTTCTTTTTGCTGCGCCTGTAGAGTAAAAACGGAAAGTATTGTAATTAATAAAATACAATAAGATTTTCTGTATGTATGCAATAGGGAACTATTGATTAAGTTGTTCACTGGTTTTTCCAAATCTTCTTTCTCTGTTTTGATAATTTAATATTGCTTCAAAAAGATGGTTTTTTGTATAATCCGGCCAAAGTGTTTCAGTAAAATACAGCTCGGCATACGCTATTTGCCAAAGAAGAAAATTACTAATGCGCTGCTCGCCACTAGTGCGGATCAGTAAATCTACATCTGGTAAATTTTGCGTGTAAAGATGATTATTTATTACCGTTTCATCAATATCGTGCGGCGAAATTAGGTTATTTTTAACTTTAAGACTAATCTCTTTTATTGTTTTTGTAATTTCTTCCCTGGAACCATAACTGAGGGCAAGGGTAAGGGTCATTCGCTCGTTATTTTTTGTTTTATCTATCACATCCAGTAATTCTTTGTGTGCCTTTTTGGGCAGGGCATCTAAATTTCCGATTGCATTGAGCTTTATATTGTTATCCCGTAATGTTTTTATTTCCTTTTTAAGCGAAGAGACCAACAGTTTCATTAACAGTTCCACTTCCATTCTGGGGCGGTTCCAATTTTCTGTTGAAAAGGCATAAAGCGTTAAATAATTAATGCCGATTTCTGCACTGCCCTCGACAATTTCACGCACTGCTTTGGTCCCGTTTTCATGACCAATAGATCGAAAAAGACCTTTTTGTTTTGCCCAACGACCATTGCCATCCATAATTATGGCAAGGTGTTGAGGCAATTTATCTTTATCTATTTGATCCTTGTAGTCCATTTATTTTAAAAGTTGCAGTAGCAAGGTCTTCTTCCGAAGGCAAAAGTAACGGTTATGCCAGTAAAAACATACCAATCATCACTGTTTGTATTTCCGAATTTAAGGCTTTCGTCATTAGCCAACCCTTTTACGGGATTGCTTCCATCTAGATCATCCGTGAAAGTGTAGCGTGCTCCAATTTCAAAACCTGCCATTGCATTTTGGCCAATATTGGCTTTAAAACCTACAACCATTGGTATTGCAATACTCGCGGCATTGTCATATTCCACAATTTCACCCGACGTACGTTTGCGCAAGGCTTTATAGGTAAAACCAGTGAGACCGGTATATAAATAAGGTGTTGCAATTGATTTTTGGGCGTGAACATCAAAATCCCAAAATGTATATTCTATACCAATTGAAAGTTCTGTAACCGTATTTTCAAATGAATACCCGCGCTGTTTTCTTCGGCTGTTGGGACTTTTGGAATCCTCTCCCTTTATATTGGCAACCATCAAAGAGCCCCTAAATGAATGCCTTGCGCTGCGGTTCCACTTAAAAATACCGCCTACGGCAAAACTGTTGGGATTTATAAAATTGGTCTTTCCCACATCACCAATATAGTTTGCTCCTCCTATCATTCCGCCAATTTCATAGGTTTGGGAATGTGCATGGAATGCGGTTGAGAGTATTAAAAATACAGTAGCGAAATACTTCATATACTTTAAAAGTTTGCAAATATAACAATAAACTTGGCTTGTCATTAATGGAAGCCAATTTGTCTCAGTTGATTAACAAATTTTGATGTATTTTATTGTTTAGTTACGCTTGTCTTCGCCCCATAAAAGTTTTTTGCGAAGTGTTTTTATAAAGCTATCATCGTGAAGTTGCAGTAATTTTATGGTGAAAGGTGCCTTTTTTATGACTATTGTAGTTTCATTTTCCAAAGTGGCAATTCTTGAATCCATAGAGACCAAAAAAGTATTTTCCCTTCCTGAAACTTTTAATGAGATACGGCTGGAATCCGGGATTACCAATGGGCGGGCGTTTAGGTTGTGCGGCGCAATGGGGGTAAGCACCATATTTTTTGCCTCAGGATCTATCACTGGCCCACCACAACTCAAGGAATAGCCGGTTGATCCTGTGGGAGTAGCTACTATGAGCCCATCTGACCAATACGAGGTAAGGTATTTGTCATTCACAAAAGTTTCCACTTTTATCATAGAAGTGGTATTTCGCCGGTTTACGGCAACTTCGTTTAAAGCGAAATTTAAAGGTTGAATTTCCTCGTTCTTCGGAAAAGTTTCTACAGTAAGCAAGCTTCTTTCGGAAATGGAATATTCGCCCTCCAAAATTTGGTTCAGGCTTTCGTTCATTTCCTCTTTTTGAATTGTGGCCAAAAAACCGAGTCTTCCGGTATTGATTCCCACTATGGGAATGCCTAAATCTGCTACAAATGTCACTGCTTTCAAGATTGTTCCGTCACCGCCAATACTGAAAAAAAGATCAAAACTGGAATCCAATTGGGTAAATGTAGAAAAGCCGGAAAAATTCTTGGTGATATCCTGATTTTGATTGATGATTCCCAAAAAATTTTCTTCAATAACTACTTCGGCCTCTTTCTTCTGAAGTGCATCGAGCAACATCTGAATGTATATTTCAGAATTTTCGTGATAAAACTGTCCATAAATACCAATCTTCATTTCAACTATATATTAAGGTATTTGTCCAAATAATCGGAACGTTCCTTTAAATCTTCCAAAAATTTATCTTCTTCGTGGTGGCTAATTACAACATAATTATACCGTCTAAAAGTTTGAACAATACTGTTAAGCGCAGTGTGGCCAACCTTTAGTGTGAGTTGTACCGTTTCTTCAGCTATTTTTGAAATAAATACTCCAAAAATTCGTGTGCCGTTTGATTCTACAATCTGGCAAACTTCACTGAAGGAATAATCCTGAATTCCTTTTTCAACTACAATTATGCCACCCGTTTCATTTAGAAATGGAGTATTGTTGAAAAGACTCATAATATCGCCCAATTCATAATATCCCAAATAGTTGTTCTCCGCTCCCAAAACCGGCATTATGTTGCTGTTGTTAAGGGCGAACGCCTCCAGAATATCCAGCCAATTGGTATCTTCAAGCACGTGAAAAGGCTCCAATGCATATTGAAAATCGCTCAAATCTTTTTTATTGTCAAAACAATAGGCGTCATTTTCAGAAACGCAGCCAATAAAATGGCCATCTTTTTCAACCGGAACGTGCGAATAGGTAAGCTGATTAAAAACGGTTTGCACATCTTTAATTTTCGCCGAAATGTCAAACGGTTCAATGTCGTTTATAATATAATTCAGGGTTTCCATTGCAATTTATTTTAACGCAAATTACTTAAAATAAAGGCTCGTAAAGCGTAGTAAGGTTTGTATTTTTGTTAATTCTAACACAAAGAAATGACAAAACTTAGCGTAAACATAAACAAAATAGCCACGTTGCGCAATGCCCGAGGCGGTAACGTGCCTGATTTATTGAAGGTTGCAAAGGATGTTGAGAAATTTGGGGCACACGGCATTACCATCCATCCAAGACCCGATGAACGCCATATTCGATATCAAGATGCGTACGATTTAAAATCGATCGTTTCTACCGAATACAATATTGAGGGCAACCCGATGGATAATTTTACAAAGATGGTTTTGGAAATTAAACCCACACAGGTTACACTCGTTCCGGATGCTGTGGACGCAATCACTTCCAACGCCGGTTGGGACACTTTGAAGCACAAAGATTATTTAAAGGAAATAATTTCTGAATTCAAGCGAAATGGAATCCGAACTTCAATTTTCGTTGATCCAACCTTAAAAATGATTGAAGGCGCCGCCGAAACCGGAACTGACAGAATTGAACTCTACACCGAAGAATTTGCGAAGCAATATTCCCTTGGAAATAAAGAAGCCGTAAAACCTTATACGGATTGTGCAATTCTTGCAAACAAACTGAATTTGGGGATCAACGCCGGTCACGATCTCTCTTTGGAAAACATTAAGTTTTTTAAGGAAAATATTCCGAATCTTTTGGAAGTAAGTATTGGCCATGCGCTTATTTGCGAAGCGCTTTATGATGGATTGGAAAAGGTGATCTCGGAATATTTGAAAAAACTTAGCTAATGAAATTACATTCCCAAATATTTGGCACAGGCAGACCCTTTGTAATCCTCCACGGCTTCCTCGGTATGGGCGATAACTGGAAAACCCTCGGCACCCGTTGGGCTGAGGATGGGTATGAAATTCATCTTTTGGATCAGCGCAACCACGGCCGCAGTTTTCATAGTGATGCTTTTTCCTATGAAATAATGGCTGAGGATTTAAAAAAGTACTGCGAAGAAAATAATTTGAACAAAATAGTCCTGCTTGGTCATTCTATGGGCGGCAAGGTTGCAATGCAGTTTGCTGTCACATATCCCGAAAAGGTTTCAAAGTTAATAGTTGCAGACATTGGTCCAAAAGCCTATCCGCCGCACCATCAGGATATTTTGAAAGCGCTTTCACAATTGGATTTCTTAAAAATAAAATCCCGAAGTGAGGCCGAGGATATTCTTTCGGAATATATAAAAGACGAAGGCACGCGATTGTTTCTTCTGAAAAATCTATACAGAAAAAGTAAAAATGAATTGGCGCTTCGCATAAACCTGCCCATACTTTCAAAAAAAATAGAGAAAGTTGGGGCAGCCCTTCCTGAAAATACTGTTTTTAAAGAAGATACGCTTTTTTTGCGCGGTGAGAAAAGTGGTTATATTGAACCGATTGACGAACTTTTAATAAAAAAACATTTTCCAAAAGCAAAAATTGAAACTGTTTCGAACGCTGGCCATTGGCTACACGCAGAAAATCCTGATGATTTTTATAATAATGTTATGAATTTTTTATAATATTGTAATAGGTTTATTATGCGTGCATAGTAAATATCTCAAAATTAATTCCTTACGTCTTAAAATTAAGAATTAACTCTAACGAATAAACAATTATGAAGAAAGTATTAGTACTTGCCGCTTTTGCACTAGTGAGCGCGGTTACTTATGCAGGTGGTTACCGCGTAAGTTTGCAGGGCAATAAAGCCTTGGCAATGGGCCACACAGGCGTTGCTGTTGTAAATAGTAGTGAATCGGTGTTTTTTAACCCTGCCGCTCTGGTCTATTTAGAAGATAAATTTAGCATCTCTGCAGGTGTGCACGGCGTATTCTCAAACATAGCCTATCAGGATTCCGAAACTGGCGCAAATGCCCGTACTGATAGCCCTGTTGGTACGCCGCTCTATTTTTATGCGTCATACCAAGCTACCGATTGGTTGGCTTTTGGTCTTGGGGTTTATACTCCCTATGGAAGTTCGGTTGAATATGAAGACGATTGGGCAGGATCGCATTTGGTGAACAATATTGATTTACAGGCAATCTATATCCAGCCAACCGTTTCATTTAAAATAAACGATAAATTGAGCGTAGGTGGTGGACCCATTTATGTTACCGGATCGGTGAATTTCAACAGAAACCTGAACAGAACCCTTACCGATCTTGAAGGAAACCGCGCCAATGTAACAGTTGATGCTTCTGGAGTAAGCAATTGGGGGTGGGTAGCAAGTGCGATGGTGAATCTTACCGACGATCTTCACATTGGGGCAACCTATCGATCTGAAATAATTTTGGATGCTGAAGATGGAGATGCAGATTTTGAAAATGTGCCAAATTCACCTTTAACGCCTTTTGCAGACACAACATTTGATGCTTCATTGCCCTTACCTGCAGAGATGACCGTTGGTATGTCGTACGATTTTTGTGAAAAATGGACCTTTGCCTTCGATTTCAATCGCACTTTTTGGGATGTTTATGAATCCCTTGATCTAGATTTTGCCAATGCCGAAATTCCGGATTCAGAAAACGCGCGTAATTATAAAAACTCCTCTATTTATCGTTTTGGTATGCAATACGATGTTACTAAAATGTTTACGTTAAGAGCTGGATATTATTTTGATGAATCACCTGTTCGTGAAGGTTATTTCGCACCAGAAACTCCGCGTAACGATAGCAATAATTTTACCGCTGGACTTACCGTAAATCTTGGAGAGCATTTGCAAATAGATGCATCATTCCTTTATTCACATTTCAAGGAAGTGGATGCTTCATATAATTACTACTCCGAAAACGGTGTGTCGGTTCCATTTAGAGGAACATACAAGACCAATGCTTTTGTTCCAGGATTGGGGCTTACTTATAAATTATAATTGATAAAAATCTTAAAGATGAAAAATATACTTAAATATACATTCGCGGTTTTGGCTGTGGGCCTCGTAAGCTGCGATCCAGAATTCGATAGTCCTGTAACAGACGATGGTTTTTACAGTAGCGGAACGGCTGACCTTTCTAAATATGTTTCCGTTGGAAACTCTTTAACGGCAGGTTATGCCGATGGTGCATTGTACATCACTGGACAAAATAATAGCTATCCAAATATTATGGCGCAACAATTTGAGTTTGCGGGCGGTGGTGATTTTACACAACCATTAATGAATGATAACCTTGGAGGTTTGTTGTTGGGAGGATCCCAAATTGCTGAAAACAGATTTGTACTCGCAGTTGACGCAAACGGTAATCCTGGACCAGTCCGTTTGGACGGAATGCCTACCACCGATATTACAAATAAACTTTCTGGACCCTTCAATAATATGGGTGTTCCCGGTGCAAAAAGTTTTCACTTGGTAGCTCCTGGTTATGGTAATGTTGGTGGGATATTAGCAGGTACTGCAAATCCTTATTTTGCACGTTTTGCAAGCACTGAAAGCGCAACTGTTATTGGTGATGCTGTAGCTCAAAACCCTACTTTTTTCAGTTTGTGGATTGGAAATAACGATATCTTAAGTTACGCAACTTCTGGCGGAACAGGTGTTGACCAAACCGGGAATCTTGACCCCTCGTCCTATGGGCCAGAGGATATTACAGATCCGAACGTATTTGCTTCAGTTTATAGCCAGCAAGTAGAGGCATTAACTGCTGGTGGCGCAAAAGGTGTTTTGGTGAATATTCCAGAAGTTACCTCTATCCCTTATTTCACAACCGTTCCAACCAACGCAATTCCTTTGGATGCGGCTACTGCGGCACAGTTGAATGCTCAGTTTGCAGCGTATAACAACCAAATATTGCCTGGATTGGTTGGTATTGGTTTAATAACGCCCGAAGAGGCTGCTTTGCGAATGATCAATTTCTCTGCAGGTCAAAATTTTCCTATAATGACAGATGATGACCTTACGGATATAACCCAAATACTTCAAGGACCTCCATTCAATCTTCCAGCTCAATTGGCAACATTGTTGGGTCAATTGCGACAAGTAAAATCTGATGATTTAATTGTTTTGATCGCTTCCTCTGAATTGGGAACAACTCCAGATCCAAGCAACCCACAAGGTGTTATTGGTGTTAGTATTCCTTTAAGAGATGGATTGGTCCTGTCCACTACTGAGCAAGCAAGAGTAACTGCTGCAAGTACTGCATACAACGCAACAATTCAATCACTTGCAGGCGCAAAGGGATTGGCCTTTGTTGATGCCAAAACTGCACTATCAAGAGTTGCAAACGGTGGAGTAAGTTATGACGGAGGCGTGCTTACCTCGCAATTTGTAACGGGCGGTGCATTTTCACTGGACGGTGTACACCCTACGCCAAGAGGTTATGCTTATACTGCAAACCTAATAATTAATGCTATTAACGATACTTACGATGCATCCATACCAACTGTACATATAGGTAATTATGCAACTGTTACGGTTACAAATAACTAATATTGATTTTATACTAAGTGGAAAAAACCGCCCATTCTTGGGCGGTTTTTTTTATCTTTAGTTTCAACTTAAACCTATAAAAATGAAACTGATAATCAAATTACTTCTCACGGCATTGGCAGTTGTGGTCTTGGCGAAAATTCTACCTGGCGTAGCTGTTGAAGGCTATGGCTCGGCCATTATTGTGGCTATTGTAATTGCGCTACTACGATTGATTGTAAAGCCTATTTTAATTTTATTGACCCTGCCAATTACCATCGTCACCTTTGGGCTCTTTTTACTTATCATCAATGCCATAATTATTTTATTGGCCGATTATCTGGTTGGGAGTTTTGCGGTCTCTACAATCTGGTGGGCTTTACTTTTCAGTTTGTTGCTTTCGCTTTTTCAATCCATACTTTTTTCACTTCTAAAGGAAGATTAACAAATTGCGGAACAACAGTTTGTAAATGTTTGTTGGGTTATGCAAAAAGCCCTACTTTTGCAACCCGAAATTCAGAAGAGAAAAAATGAACATTACAAAAAAAGACATAGATAAACTGAACGCTGTACTTACGGTGGAAGTTTCAAAAGAGGACTATTCAAGTAAAGTTGAAAAAGTACTGAGCGATTATCGTAAAAACGCCAATATTCCTGGATTCCGAAAAGGGCAAGTGCCTATGGGAATGGTGAAAAAGCAATACGGAAAAGCCGTTTTGGTGGAAGAAGTAAACAAGCTTTTACAAGATGCGCTTCACAAATATCTTAACGAAGAGAAACTGGACGTATTGGGAAATCCACTTCCGAAGAATGAATCTGAAATCAATTGGGACGCAGACGATTATTCCTTTGAATTTGAATTGGGGCTAGCGCCAAAATTTGATGTTGATGTAAAAGGCAAGGAAGTGGTTCATTACAAAATAATTGCTGATGATGAAATGCTGAACAATCAGGTAAAAACCATCCGCAAGCAGTACGGAAAGCTTATTTCAAAAAATGAAGTTGAAAAAGGCGATGAAATAACCGGAACTTTCACTTCAACCGAAAAAGAAATCGAAAAGAAAACCACCCTTTCCACTGAAGAAATTGCCGGTAAAAAACAACTGGAAAGCCTAATAGGCGCAAAGGTTGGCGATACAATTGCGTTGAAAACAAAGGGTATGTTTGCCGATGACCACGACAATCAAAAATATTTGGGCGTTGCGCACGATGATGCACACGGCTTGGATATTGAGGTTTCCTTCAAAATTGAAGAAGTGAACAAACGTGAAATGGCGGAACTTAACCAAGAACTTTTCGATAAATTATTCGGAGAAGCGGTAGTTACTTCCGAAGAAGAATTGAAGGCAAAAATTAAGGAAGATGCCGAAGGACAATTTGCACAGCAAAGCGACCAAAAATTGTTGAACGATGTTGTGGAATCACTGATCGAAAATACAAAGTTTGAACTGCCAAACGAATTTCTTCAACGTTGGATTGCAATGACGGGTGAAAAAAGACTTTCCGAAGAAGAGGCAAAAGCTGAATATGAAAGAAGTGAAAAAGGACTTCGCTATCAGTTAATTGAAGGTAAAATACGTGCAGAAAATAACCTGCAAGTAACTTTTGATGAGTTGAAGGAACATTCAAAAAATATGATTAAAGCGCAAATGGCGCAGTTTGGACAAACAGATCCAAAAGATGAGGAGTTGGAATCAATCGCTGCAAGAATTCTTTCAAATAAAGAAGAGGTTGAGCGTTTGAGCGAACAATTGAACACAAATAAATTGCTGAATTTCTTTAAGGAAAACGCTAAACTAAAGACAAAGGAGATTACCTACGATAAATTCATTAAGGAAGCCTACGCCTAATTCAGCGAAGAAATAGTTATCTTTAGGCGTTGAATTATTTTAATTTAACGCCTTTTTAATTCCTGCGAAAGGAAGGAGCCTTTTAAGGCTTTCTAAAATTATTTCGTATCTCTAAAAAACGAACAAACATTTATGGACTACAGTAACGAATTCAGAAATTTTGCTATAAAAGATCAAGGTATCAACAATATGTACTACGATAAAATAATAAGTAGTATGTACCCAACAAACCTGACACCAAATATTATTGAGGAACGCCAGATGAATGCAGTGGCGATGGACGTTTTTTCACGTTTGATGATGGACCGCATTATTTTTCTGGGTACGGGCATCAACGATCAAGTTGCCAATATTGTACAGGCTCAATTATTATTTTTGGCTAGTACGGATGCCGCGCGCGATATCCAGATTTATATCAACTCACCAGGCGGAAGCGTTTATGCAGGCCTTGGAATTTACGATACCATGCAATTCATAAAACCTGACGTTGCAACCATCTGTACCGGAATGGCGGCATCAATGGCAGCCGTGCTTTTGTGCGCAGGCGAAAAAGGAAAACGTAGCGGCTTAACGCATTCACGGGTTATGATCCACCAGCCTTTGGGCGGTGCGCAGGGCCAAGCCAGTGATATTGAAATCACAGCTCGCGAAATAATCACTTTAAAAGAAGAACTTTATAAAATTATAGCGAAACACTCTGGCCAAACTTATGAAAAAGTTTACGAAGACAGCGATCGCGATTATTGGATGAAAGCTGACAGAGCTTTGGAATACGGAATGATAGATGAAATTTTGACCAGAAGCTAAAAAATAGATTTTGAAAAAAGATAATATGTCGAAAGAAGATTTAGAATGTTCCTTTTGTGGACGTAAAAAGTCGGAAACCAACTTGCTTATTGCAGGATTGGACGCCCACATTTGCGACCGTTGTATTGAACAGGCTCACGGAATTGTGGTGGAGGAAGCTTTGCATTCGGGCAATACAGATCTGTCAAAAGATTTAATGCTGAAAAAACCGAAGCTTATCAACGCATTTTTGGATGAATACGTAATAGGGCAGGAGCACACCAAAAAAGTAATGTCGGTTGCAGTTTACAATCACTACAAACGCTTGCTTCAACCAAAGAGCGATGATGATATTGAAATACAGAAAAGTAATATTATTATTGTTGGCCAAACGGGAACGGGAAAAACGTTAATTGCAAAAACCATCGCAAGAATGTTGAATGTGCCTTTGGCCATTGTTGATGCTACGGTTTTAACCGAAGCAGGATACGTGGGCGAAGACGTTGAAAGTATTTTAACACGTTTGCTGCAAGCCGCAGACTACAACCTCGAAAAGGCTGAAAACGGAATTGTTTTTATTGATGAAATTGATAAAATTGCCCGCAAAAGCGACAATCCCTCAATTACCCGCGATGTAAGTGGGGAAGGAGTTCAGCAGGCTTTGTTGAAACTTTTGGAAGGAACCACCGTGAATGTTCCGCCAAAAGGAGGCCGAAAACATCCCGATCAAAAATTTATTGAGGTAAACACTGAAAATATCCTTTTCATTGCCGGTGGTGCCTTTGATGGTATTGAGCGCCATATTTCAAAAAGATTGAATATGCAGGCAGTTGGTTTTACTGCTTCGGTGAAGGAAAACCAAATGGAGCGCGAAAATATGCTTCGCTACATAATTCCGAAGGATTTAAAGGATTTTGGCTTAATACCGGAAATAATTGGGCGTCTTCCTGTTTTGACATATATGAATCCATTGGATAAAGAAACATTGCGTGCAATTCTTACGGAACCTAAAAACGCCATCATAAAACAGTACAAAAAACTGTTTGAAATGGATGGGATCGATTTTTTGATAACCGAAGAAGCGTTGGATTTTATTGTGGAACAGGCCATTGAATATAAACTTGGCGCAAGAGGATTGCGTTCTCTTTGCGAAGCGGTCTTAACGGATGCTATGTACGAGTTGCCTGGAACCGACGAAACCAAAATTCACGTAACAAAGGAATATGCCGAAGCGAAGTTGAATAAATCAACTATCAAGAAATTGAAGGCCGTTTCTTAAAAATTAGAAACATATTTAAAAATAAAAAACCTCGGAAAGTTCCGAGGTTTTTTTATGCTTACTAATTCAATCCTTTAGGGAGTGGCGAGCAATGATTTATTCTTGTTGTAAAGAATTTTATTATGCATTTGCTCTTTTTTGCTCTTGAGGTTATAACCTGCAACCTCCCCATCTTTTTTAACTGAGGTTGTTGACGCACAGGATGAAAACAAAACGGTAAAAATTAAAAAGCAAACTATGTATAAAACTTGTTTCATTTTGAATATCAATAATTTTGATGCTTCAAAAGTACTACGGAAGTAAAGCGCTCACAAAAGTTTTAGTTGAACCTACGCGGAAAGTCGTTGAAATACATTTTTTTAAAAATGCAGTCGATTAAGTGTTCAAAACGCCCGATTTACAGCACGTTTCAGAGTGTCTGATTTTTGAAAAAAAACCTAAATTGTACTGTTTAAACGCAAAAGTTCTTCCAAATAATCGCGCGTATTTGATAGTCGTGGAACTTTATGCTGCCCCCCGAGTTTATTTTTCTCCTTTAGCCAATCATAAAAAAGCCGCTCGCGTGCGTGGTGTATTTTTGGAGCATTCAAAGTAGTATTGTTAAAACGTTTGGCTTCATAATCACTGTTCACTTCCTGCAAAGCCGAATCCAGAAGCTTAGTAAAGAAATTTAAATCCTCCGGCGGCGATTTAAATTCAATAATCCACTCGTGGGCGCCTTTTTCCTTTCCATTCATAAAAATTGGCGCTGCAGTGTAATCAACAATTTCAGATTTGGTGAGCTTTGATGCCTTTCGCAGTGCAGTTTCGGCATTTTCAATAATCAATTCCTCGCCAAAAACATTTATGTGGTGTTTCGTGCGTCCTGTAACTTTAATTCTATAGGGATCTGTTGAGGTAAACCGAACCGTATCGCCAATTTTATAACGCCAAAGTCCAGCATTTGTCGTAATAATGACAGCATAATTTTTACCTTCTTCCACTTCACTTAACGGAATCACTTTTTCTTCGAAAGTGCCATAATTTTCCATCGGAATAAATTCGTAAAAAATTCCGTAATCCAGCATCAATAGCAGCTCCTTGTTTTCATTTCTATCCTGGATTGCAAAAAATCCTTCCGAAGCATTATATATTTCGTAATATCTGAAATCACTATTCGGCAACAATTTATTGTACTGGTCTATGTAAGGATCAAAATTTACGCCTCCATGAAAATAAACTTCCAGGTTTGGCCAAACTTCAAAAAGATTTCCTCTCCCGGTAGTTTCCATTACATTGTTCAGCAAAACCAGCATCCAGGATGGCACGCCGGCTAAACTCGTTACATTTTCTTTAATGGTTTCGTTAACGATTGCCTGCATTTTTGTTTCCCAATCGCCCATTAGTGACACTTCGTTGCTGGGCGTACTGCTATATTCCGCCCAGAAAGGCATATTGTCAATTAAAATTGCAGAAAGATCGCCGAAAACGGTTCCGTTTTCTTGGTACAACTGTTTGCTGCCGCCGAGCCGTAAACTTTTCCCCAAAAACAATTGCGCATGGGGATTGTTGTTTAAATACATGCACAACAAATCCTTGCTGGCTGCATAATGGCAGTCTTCCAACGAATCATTAGTGACGGGAATAAATTTGCTTTTGGCATTTGTGGTACCGCTGGATTTTGCAAACCATTTTATAGGGGTTGGCCAAAAAATATTGCTTTCACCTTTTCGCGCACGTTCAATCAGCGCTTCGTTTTCTTCGTAAGTGGTAAGTGGAATTCGCTCCGCAAAATCGCGATAGGTTCGGATTGTTCCAAAATCATATTGTCGCCCAATCTCGGTGTTTTTTGCTTTATGGATCAAGTTGAAAAGCAGTTCTTCCTGTACTTCAATTGGGTATTTCAAAAAAAGGTCTATCTGGTGAAACCGCTTTTTAAGAAACCAAGAAGCAATGGAATTTACTATGGGGATTGGCATATTTTTCCGCTATCTTTATGCTATAAAAATAACAATTTTATAATTACGATTTCCCCTTTTTTGAAGTGATGTTTCCCTATTGCCCCTTCGGAAAAGTTTTCGGTATAAATAATTTTATATAAATGAATTACGAAGGAGTGCTCACAAAAATGCAGACCGAAAACGGCTCGCCCATTCAATATTACTTGATTTTTGAAAATGATTTTTTGAATATGAACCAGCTTTTGGACAAAAAAATCTCCATTAATTTCCTCGGTTTTCAATGTTTGAATTGCTCCCTGAAAAAGAAAATTTACAGACAAGGTTATTGTTACGATTGTTTTTTCCAAATTCCAGAAGCGGCCGCTTGGATCATAAGCCCGGAAAAAAGTAAGGCGCATTTAAATATTGAAGAGCGTGATCTTGAATTTGAAAAAAGGGTACAGCTGCAGCCGCACGTAGTTTATCTCGCCAATAGCAGCAGCGTAAAAGTGGGCGTAACCCGAAAAACACAAATTCCCACACGATGGATTGACCAAGGCGCGCACGAAGCCATTGAAATTGTTGAGGTGCCAAATAGATATTTGGCAGGAATTACAGAAGTTGCACTAAAGAATCACGTGAGCGATAAAACCAATTGGCGAAGTATGCTGAAAAACGATGTGAAAGATGAAAATTTGGCTGAATGGAGAAATAACCTGAAACAATTTATTCCGACCGAAGCAGTGGAATATTTTTTGGAAAATAATCTTGAAACCAATCTGCAATTTCCCGTTTTGAAATATCCCGAAAAACCGAAAACCCTAAACCTCCAGAAACACCCATTTTACGATGGAATCTTAAAAGGAATAAAAGGCCAATATTTGTTATTTGAGGATGAAACGGTTTTTAACGTTCGCGGGAATGAAGGGCTTGTAGTTTCAATTACCGTAAATTAAAAATTAATTTCCTGCTTTTGTAGTATCGGTTTTTTTCTTTCCGCCCAACAATCCGCCCAAAACATCTTTAATAATTTTGGTGTTTTGTTGCTGTGTGGTTTGTTGTTGATTTCCGGTATTTGTAGTTGATTTTGTTGAATCTGCTTTGGTTCCACCTCCAAGCAATCCACCCAAAATATCGGTTCCTTGGTTTATCAATTTGTCTTTTTGTTTTGCCAAAAGTTGCTGCGTCAAATTATTGATCGCTGTTTCAGTATTTAAGGAAATTTGCGGATTCGTAAATGTTCCTTTCAATCCAATGGGTAGCGAAACGCTCATTTCTTCGGCTTCTTTCGGGCTTAAATTTTGAAGCAATTTAGTCACATCATTTCCCAAATATTTCGCGGGAACATCCAGCGTTACATTATAATCAATGGATTTATCCAAACCGTGCGTTCCGCCAACGGCAACGTCTATTCCTTTTACGTCAAAATGAAATGGTTTCACTTCAATTTTTCCATTGTTGAACGTGAAATTGGTGCTAACATCGCGCAAACTCAATCTATCCAAATTCAAAAATGAAACTTTGCTGCCAAGGGCTGAAAGCAATGGTGCTTGTTTTGGATCAACTTCAGCGGTAATAATTTGCGCCAAAGCGCTTCCCGCAAGCGTTGAGAGTTTTGGGGAAAGATCGTTCGTTAACTGTCCATTCAGTTGAAATTTTGTGTTCAAACTTCCCTGTAATGCTTTCGCAATAGGCACCAAAAATTGAAACATTTCAAGATTTTCAAAAGATTGGTCAATGTCAATTTTGCTTAAATCGAGATTCATCGCAAAAGTTGGCATTTCGTTTTTGGTAGAAACATTTCCGGAAAGTGCAATATTTCCGCCGAAAATATTTGAAGTGAAATTGCTTATTGTAATCGTTTCATTAGCAATCGCCGCCATTCCCTTCGCATTCGTCAATTGTAGATTGTCGTAAATAACTTTGTTGGCCGTAAAATCTAATGTCGCATCAAGGAAATCTGGGATTTTCACAGCTTCGGGAGTTGTGGTTTTCTGCGCTGTTTTTTCTTCTTCGGAAGAATTTTTAGCTACGGATTTTTCTTCGGAAGACATAAAATCATTCACATTAAAAGTATTCGATTGTATGGCGAAACGACCTTTTAAATCCTGTTTGCTCATCAAAAAAGGAATCAAATTCTGGATATTCCCCGAAGCTTTAATGTCAGTTTGTCCGGTTGTTGCATTTAATTCCTTTAAGCTGAAAACACCGGGCTGAAGCGCCAAGCTCGCGTTCGAAATTTTCAATTCATTCTTAAAACCTGCGTCATAATTAAAGTTTGTCAAACTCGCCGTACCGCGCGCGTCTATTTTGTCGTAACGTTCGTTATCCACAGATTCCATATCAAAATTTGCGGCAATGTCGGCCTTAAAAATTCCGCTGAGGTTTTGTTCCATTTCCACCGGCAAAACCTGTTTTATGTGAGCGAGATTCAAAGTGCCCTTCATTTCCATGGCAACCAACGGATTTTCAGTCATATTTTTAATGCTCGCATTCATTCGGAAAGGTTCGCCATCAATGGTGAAAGTTAGTTTTGGAATATTCAAATAAGTATCTTCCACAAGCCCGGTTTCATTTATCAATTGTGCATCGATGGTAATATTTTGAACCGATTTCGGCAAATCGGGATATTTAAAGGATGCATTATCGCTCGCAACTTTTATATCCATCATAGGGATGTGCGTGCTGTCCACAATTCCTTTCAGCATTCCGTTTACTGTGAAATTCCCTGTGGTTTTCACATCGTTGATTTGTTTTACATACGTTTCCGGAATTACCGCGAGAAAGTTTTTAAAGTCGGAAGACGGTGTTTTAAAAGTCAAATCCACTTCATTATTGTTTTCGTTCACTTTCACATAACCGTCAAAAGTCAATGGAAGTTCGTTGATTCTCGCTTCATTTTCGAGGAATGTATATTTCTGGTTTTTCAGATCGAGTTTGAAAATTGCATCGAGCGAAATTCTGTTTTTGGTCAAATATTCGGTACTGTCTATTTTAAGCGAAGCGAGCGCTTCCGTTTTGGTATCGAGATTGCTTATTTCCTGCGAAAGATCGCCGCTGCCTTCGTGCTGTACTTCGGTGAGCATCAAATAGGTTTTTGTGGCTTCATCCAAATAATTGATACGCGAATTGGTTATTTCATAATTTTTTAATTCAAAATTAAATCCTTCGCTAGTTTCTTCGTTGCCTTCCGTAACTACCGGCGCATCGTTTTTTACAGCAATATTGTAATTGACATTTCCGAGCGAATCAATTTTTATATTAATGAATGCTTCGTCCAGTTTTACCGCGTCAATTTTTATATCCTTCGTTTTGAAAAGCTGCATCACGCCCATATCGAGCCGCAGGCTTTTTCCGCTGGCAAGTGTATCGCCCGCAAATGGTGCTTTGTTAATAACGCTGAAATTTTCCAATTGAAGCGAGGCATCGGGAAAGCTGCTGAAAAGGCTCAAATCCAAATCTTCCCAAGCCACTGTTGCGTTCAGGTTTTCGTTGATGGTTTTTTTTAG
>Ga0209344_10000575_pt1 | contig 60610 bp, 49 predicted proteins | sample Cruoilmetagenom6_FD_187293 | JGI IMG/M metagenome (GOLD analysis project Ga0209344, IMG submission 187293) | Oil polluted marine microbial communities from Coal Oil Point, Santa Barbara, California, USA - Santa Barbara Oil Seep Sample 6 (SPAdes)... | ecosystem: Environmental > Aquatic > Marine... | reverse complement strand
TGTGTTTCGGAGCACATATATGGCGACCAGAACAACAAAGACGACAACCAAAACAGCGGCCAAGAAGCCAGCTGCTAAAAAAACAGCAGCTGCAGCTAAAACCACAGCCAAAAAAGCTCCTGCGGCCAAAAAAGCGCCTGCGGCCAAAAAAGCGCCTGCGGCTAAAAAGGCGCCTGCGGCCAAGAAAACACCTGCGGCAACTAAGAAAGCTCCTGCGACCAAAAAAGCTACTGTGAGTAAAGCAGCCCTAAAAACAACAGCTAAAACAGTGAAGAAGACGGCCAATACTACCAAGATGAAGGCCGTAGCTGCAAAGTCTGCCGAGAAACCAGCCACTAAGAAAGCACCAGCTAAAACTCCAGCCGGTACGAAGACAGCAGCGACAAAAGCAACTGCAGCTAAAAAAGCTCCAGCAGCAAAAACAACAGCCTCTTCAACAAAAACTAAAACAACAGCAAAAACAAAAGTGACAAAACCTAAAGTGGTAAAAGCAAGCGCAACCTCGACACAAGCTGTCAAACGTTCAGAACCAAAGAAAAAACCAGGTAGCAAAAAGGCAGATGACGCCAAAAGTGGCGACAGCCCAATTCTCGACCTAACAGATAGTTCTGTAAAACGTATGATCAAAACTGCAAAACAGCGCGGTTATGTAACATATGATGAACTAAATGAAGTGATGCCTTCTGATGAAGTTTCTTCAGAGCAAATTGAAGACATCATGTCAATGTTGTCTGACATGGGCATTAATGTGGTTGAAGAAGAAGAGGTTGAAGACGCGACTGAAGCGGCAACCCCAGCCATTGCTGAGAATAATAAATCTGTTGTAAAAACAGGTAAAACAAGTGAGCCGACAGAGCGAACTGATGATCCTGTTCGCATGTATCTACGTGAAATGGGCACTGTTGACCTTCTCTCGAGAGAAGGTGAAATTGCAATTGCCAAGCGTATTGAAGCCGGGCGCGAAGCAATGATAGCTGGGCTCTGTGAAAGCCCACTAACCTTCCAGGCCATTATCATTTGGCATGATGAATTGATGGAAGGCAAAATTCTTCTAAGAGATATCATTGACCTTGAAGCCACTTACGCAGGACCAGAAGCAAAAGCTCCTGTGATAATGGGGCCCGACGGAAAACCTGTAGAAGCGCAAACAGCTGAAGGACAAGCTCCAGCTGCTGAAGGAGCACAAGCGGCACCAGATGCATCGACTAGTACTGAAGGCCAAAACCTGGATGAAAATGGGCAGCCCAGGGAAGAAGGCAGAGAAGATGAGGACGAGGATGATGATGATCTCGAAAACTCTCTCTCTCTAGCTGCAATGGAAGCTGAACTAAAACCAAAAGTTTTAGAAACATTTGACAGCATTGCTGCCAACTATAAAAAGTTGAGAAAGCTTCAAGACACTAAAGTTGAAAAATCTTTAGACGGTGAAAAAGTCACCAAAGCACAAACTAACAAATTCGACAAATTAAGAGAAGACATCGTCAATGACGTGAAAAGTCTCTCTCTAAATAATAATCGGATTGAGAGCCTGGTTGAGCAGCTTTATGCCATTAACAAGAAACTTATTGGTTATGAAGGCCGCTTAATGCGCTTAGGCGATAGCTATGGCATTCCGCGTATTGAATTTTTGGAAAGTGCCCAGGGCCGCGAATTGGATCCAAACTGGATCGATGATATGGCTGGCTCTAAGAAAAAAGGCTGGGCAGCATTTGTTGAATCAGAGCGCCCAACCATTGAAGATATTCGCTCTGAAATTCAAATTCTGGCAACTGAAACAGGTTTGGATATTGCCGAATACCGCCGCATCGTTCGCCACGTGAAAAAAGGTGAGCGTGAAGCTCGCATCGCGAAAAAAGAAATGGTTGAAGCCAACTTGCGTTTGGTGATTTCAATAGCGAAAAAATACACTAACCGTGGTCTGCAATTCCTCGATCTAATCCAGGAAGGTAATATCGGTCTCATGAAAGCGGTTGATAAATTTGAATATCGCCGTGGTTATAAATTCTCAACTTATGCCACCTGGTGGATCAGACAAGCAATCACACGTTCAATCGCTGACCAGGCGCGGACAATCCGTATTCCGGTGCACATGATTGAGACGATCAACAAAATCGTTCGCACATCACGCCAGATGCTGCACGAAATTGGACGCGAACCAACACCTGAAGAATTGGCCGCTAAATTAGCTATGCCTCTTGAGAAGGTACGTAAAGTCCTCAAAATCGCTAAAGAGCCTATCTCATTGGAAACCCCAATCGGTGACGAAGAAGATAGTCACTTAGGGGATTTCATCGAGGACAAAAACGCAGTTCTTCCAATTGACGCAGCGATCCAGTCTAACTTGCGCGAAACAACAACCCGCGTTCTTGCAAGCCTGACACCACGTGAAGAGCGTGTGCTGCGCATGCGCTTCGGCATCGGCATGAACACCGATCACACACTAGAAGAAGTCGGTCAGCAATTTTCTGTGACACGTGAGCGGATCAGACAAATCGAAGCGAAAGCTTTGCGCAAACTAAAACACCCATCAAGGTCCCGCAAACTGCGCAGCTTCCTTGATAACTAGGCAGCTAGCTGCTTGAATACTGAATTACAAAAAGCGCTGGGATTTTCTCAGCGCTTTTTTTATGCAGACAGGCCAAATCACCCACAATCCATCGTCATCCCGGGCTCAGTCTAGCCTCTGACCCGGGATCCACAGCGGCGAGGCTCAATATCAACATTAAGCTAACTAATACAAAAAATTGTGACCCCATTTTCATGTAATCTTGTTATATGAGAGGGGTATAATAATCAAAATGATATTCGTTCATGTAAATTGAAATGGGATCCGAGGTTGTTTGAATGTTTTTCTATCTCTCAAAAATAGTCTGGTTCTTTCTGCAACCTTCAGCGCTTTGTGCATTTCTGATTATAGCTGGTGTGATCCTCACCAAAACCAGATGGGAAAAACTTGGCAAAATTGCCGTAAAAGTGGGCGCTATTGGCGTGTTGCTTGTTGGATTCAGCCCCTTTGGCCGCCAACTAATGATCCCCTTAGAAGACCGCTTTCCCTTAATCACCTTTGAAGATCAAAAGAAACAAAAGGTAGATGGCATTATCGTTCTTGGTGGTACTGTTCATATGTATGTGTCAGATCAAAGAGGTGTGCCCTCAATCGTCAGCGGAGCTGAGCGGATTATTGAGGCCGTTAAATTAGCAACCCACTTTAAAGATGCCAAAATCGTTCTCTCTGGCGGTCCCAACACATTCGTTAAAACCCCCACCCCAGATGCCGTTATAGTGAAACAGTTAATGGTGGATATGGGAATTGATGCCAAACGGATCCAGGTTGAAGGAAAATCACGAAACACATGGGAGAATGCTGTTTTTGCAAAAACACTTGCGCAGCCCAAAAAGGGAGAAAACTGGCTACTAGTCACATCTGCCTATCATATGCCGCGCGCCATGGGCACCTTCAGACAAGCTAATTTTGAGGTGGCAGCTTACCCTGTTGATTATTACACAGGCGGCGAAACTTCTAGGTTTTCGCCCTTTTATTACGCTATGGATGGCGTAACAATAACAGATACAGCTGCCAAAGAGTGGCTAGGATTAATCGTTTATAAGCTCACAGGGCGCAGTAGTGGCTTTTTCCCAAAGCCCTAACTTAAGATACAATACTTTTGTACATTAATATGAATGATTACGCAGGTGCAGCATTTTTTTAAATGTAGCCTTGCATTTTAGATTAAAAACACCCATATATCAGATTGAAGGACGTGCGGATGCTTTGTGGGCATCTGAAGCACCAATAAAAGTTGAAATGCTCTAGATAGAATAAGGGACGTTTTTGATGCAATTAAATATGCTCAAAGCCAAACTTCACCGTGCAACAGTCACTTTTTGCGACCTTGATTATGAAGGCTCCATTGCCATTGATCAGGATTTATTGGAAAGTGCGGGAATTCTGCCATTCGAACAGGTTGATATTTATAATATCACCAATGGCGAACGCTTGACGACCTATGCAATACCAGCTGAGCGCGGTTCTAAAGAATTTGGCCTCAATGGTGCCGCAGCCCGAAAAGCGGCCAGAGGCGATGAAATTATTGTCTGTACATATTGCTCAATGCCAGCCGAGCAAGCACGCAACTATCAACCTGTTGTTGTGTTGCTAGATGAAGATAATAAAATCAAAAAACCAGCAAATTAAAAAATGACATAAGGTTCAATTTTTTGAACTGTATAAATAGATAAACCAGAGATGAGTAACTCATCTCTGGTTTTTTATTGAAAATGAAGGTTTGGATAAATATCGCAGTCTAGGTAAGAGGAAAACCTCACCGAAACTCAGTCAAGTTCCCAGCTAATCGTAACGCTGACACTAAGTTGCTGTTCTCCGCCAGAAATTGGCACAGAGGTGGCTTCAGCTTTAAGACTACGAGCCATAGGCACCGGATGGTTGCCGGCGTGACGAGAGCTTTCACTAATCACCATGACTTTGCCAAGCTTCACTCCAGCCGCATCTGTATATAGCTGAGCCTTGCGTTTCGCCTTCTCAACGGCCTTTTTGCGCGCCTTATCTTTAATTTCATCGGCATTAGATACGTAAAAACGAATACCATGCACCTGATTTGAGCCAGCGGATACCACCTTATCTAGCAAGGGGCCAAGCGTTTTCACATCCTGTACCTGAACACGTACATTATTAGAGACGTTATAACCGCGAACACGGGCAGGGCGCCCATCTTTAAAATGCTGATAATCAGCGTGAATAGAAAAGTTAGACGTTAAAATATACTTTTCTTCAACACCGTTCTCTTTAAGAGTTGTGATGATCTGATTCATGTTCACATTATTTAAAGTAAGAGCATCTTTTGCGGTCTCAGCTTTGCTAGAAACCCCAAGAGTGATCTCAACTCTATCAGGTGTGGCGCCAATGCTAGCGCTCCCTGTCATCGTAATTATGCGAGGTGTAGGGTCATCAGCAAGCGCTTGCGTTTGACCCAAAATTGTTTGTGACATAAAAATTACTCCTAAAATCATTCCAGAAGCAAAAAATTGTTTAAAATTAACGCTCATAAAAACCCTCATTAATAATTATGCCTTTAAATATCACCAGATTCTGGAGAAACGTAACTCTAATATTGCATGAAACTTCGCTATGAGCTATAGCTTCCATTCTCTAAGAAAGAGCCGCACATTTGCGGCATGATTAGGGCCAGTAGCTCAGTTGGTTAGAGCCGGCCGCTCATAACGGTCTGGTCGTAGGTTCGAGTCCTACCTGGCCCACCACTTTCCATAATAATTCCTGCGGTTCAGTATAGATTTTAAACACTTCTTCTCTGGGGAAGTTTTGGGAAAATTAGTTTGCTTATAATTAAATTTATAAATTCAACTTTCTGACCCACAACGAAATTAATTTGATGTCCATCCTTAAATTAAAAAAGAAAAAATAGCTTAAGGATTAACCGCGCAATTTTGCCATACTCTCATTAGAGTAAATCTTATCTAATCATTGGGGCTCATCTCTACGAGTTAGTCATACCTTGCTAATTGACCAAGAGTTGTTTGTTCTGTAATAATATAACAAATAAAAAAGTAAAACCGGAGCGTGACCTGAACATTTTTCTAAAGAGCTTGAAGCTACCTGATATAGAGGTTCTATGATCAACCTGTACTCACCTCTTTTAAATATAACTAAGTGTGTTGCCTTATTCGCTTTTATTGCGATTAACACCTTGGGAGTTTGGCATTTCCATCCACCTTCAGATGTTAAATCCGGTATCTCACAAGATTTTGCTTTGGCGACTAATCCCCAAGATGACCCAGATCATCATGAGGATGAGCATAGGGAGCATGAGCCGAACAGTGACATAGAGCATGGCTGCGATTTATGCTGGCTACAACTTATTGCGAAAACACCATACCTTCCAAAATCAACGACAATCAATTTGCAGAATTTCGAGGAAAATGTCGACAGACAAGTTCCAACCCTAGGTTACCGTTCCTTCCTTGAAACATTATCTTTTCTGGTCCGTGGCCCTCCTACTTTCGCTTAAAGCTACATCATTCAGGTTAAATTCTGATCACAGCTAGACAAAGACAGACTGTCTTGAGGTCTAATATTGCTCTGTTAGGAAAAAAATAAAATGTTTCAAGGAACTAAATTATGAAAAAAACACTTGTGTCCCTCACAGCAGCCGTGAGTTTACTATTGACGTTACCCGTTTCTGCCGAAGAAAAACACCGACAACTCGGAGCGCATATGCATGGGCTGGGGACGTTGAATTTGGCGATTGAGGGCAAAAAAATTGCAATGGAACTAGTTGTTCCCGGTATGGACATAGTCGGCTTCGAGAATAAAGCCACAACGGATGAACAGAAGTCACAGGTAAAAACTGCAATCAAAATTTTGGAAAAAGAACCTGTAAAACTCTTTGTCTTTTCTGTTGCGGCAGCATGCAGCTTTTCAAAGGCTCATGCGGAGCTTAGTGGCGACGACCATGAAGAACAGCACGACCATGATCATGACAAACATACTAAGCATGATGCTGATAAGAAAGCCGATCATGATCATCATGAAGGACATGATAAACATGATGATCATGACCATGAGAAGCATGAGGCTCATGAAGAGGGTGCTACTCATAATGAATTTAGAGCGACTTATGAACTAGAATGTGCAGCTCCCAAGTCATTGAAGAAAATTGATGTTTTATTCTTCAAACGATTTACTCGGTCTCAAGAACTGGCTGTCACAATTGTTGATAAAAATGGTGCGAAATCACAAAAGGCAACCCGCGACAAGCCATTGATAAAGTTGGAGATGTAATGAACTCTACAGAATGTCAAGACGCTGTCTCTATGCGAAATATCGATTATCACTGGCCTGGTGATCAAAACTTTACCATCAAGCTTGAGAAGCTGGGTATTTCGCGTGGTAAACGGGTTTTGCTACTTGGAGAATCTGGCAGTGGTAAATCGACACTCCTTAGTCTGATGACTGGCATCATCTCTCCAGCCCATGGCACGGTTCGGATTTTGGAACAAAATATTAATGATCTGACCAGTGCTACCCGGGATCGGTTCAGGGCGGAACATTTTGGCATCGTATTTCAGATGTTCAATTTACTGCCCTATGGGAGTGTGATGGACAATGTAATTTTACCACTCAGTTTTGCGCCAGACCGTAAAAGCCGGGCCTGTGCGCAGGGCGGCGAGCAGGAAGAAGCGCGGCGGCTTTTAAATGGGCTTGGTCTTGATGAGAGTGTGCACACAAAAAAATCAGCGGCTCTTAGCATTGGTCAACAGCAACGGGTTGCGGTTGCACGGGCCCTTATTGGTTCGCCTGAGATTATTGTAGCAGATGAGCCGACCTCTGCCCTAGATACCAATCGGCGACAAAAGTTTATTGATTTATTGTTTTCGCAACTGGAGATGTCAGGGGCTACACTTATTATGGTCAGCCATGATGAAAGTCTTGGTGACAGTTTTGACCAGGTTTTACCCATTCAAGACATCCTTACAACCAGAAACAGGGAGGAGGGATAGTTGATTGTATTTCGTCTGGCTTACCAGTCTTTGAAAAATCGATGGATCACAGCTTTGTTAACAGTACTGGCTATCGCTGTCAGTGTTATGCTGCTGCTGAGCGTTGAAAAAATAAGAAATGGTGCGAGGGCTGGTTTTGCAGGCACTGTATCTGGTACAGATCTTATAGTTGGTGCGAGGACTGGTTCTATGCAGCTTCTACTTTATTCTGTTTTCAGGATTGGTAATCCGTCAAATAATATGACGTGGCGCAGCTATAAGGGCCTTGCTAGTCGTAAAGAAGTCAGTTGGATTGTGCCGTTGTCGCTTGGAGACAGTCACCGTGGTTTTCGTGTGCTTGGCACTACAAAAGATTATTTTACACATTACAAGTATCGTGCCGGATTATCCCTGTCTATCGTAGATGGGGCAATATTCAATGATCTTTTTGATGTAGTGCTTGGGGCGGATGTAGCACAGGAGCTTGGCTATAAGATTGGTGATGAAATTATTATTGCTCATGGTATCGGTTCAATCGGCGGAAAACATGACAATCTCCCTTTTAAAATATCAGGCATACTTACTAAATCTGGCACCCCTGTTGATAAAACTTTGCATGTCAGCTTAGAGGCGATTGAGGCAATCCATGTCGATTGGGCCGAGGGTTATAAAATTCCAGGACAAAACACGCCAGCAGACAGGTTGAGAAAATTGAAACTGACACCGAAAGCAATAACCTCGGCTCTTGTCGGTCTTCAATCACGCATGCAAATATTTGGCTTTCAGCGTTATGTGAATGAATATAGGTACGAACCATTGTCGGCAATTATGCCTGGCGTTGCGTTACAGGAAATGTGGACCATAATTGGGACAGCTGAAAATGCTTTACTCGCAATTTCAGCTATGGTTGTGGTGACCGCTATCCTTGGGATGATGACGATGATTTTATCTACCCTCAATGAACGACGTAGAGAAATATCAATTCTTCGATCGATTGGAGCAGGGCCTCGAACCATAATTTCGCTTCTAGTTAGTGAGGCGGTTATCTTAACTGGTCTTGGTATCGTGCTGGGAGTTATCAGTACTTATATTATCTTGCTGTCTGTGAGGCAGGTCGTTGATAGCCGATATGGATTACTGATTGATGTGACTGCACCGACACCGTCTGAAATGATGGTTTTGCTTACGATTCTATTTGGAGGTTTTTTGGCGGGTTTGTTTCCAGCATGGCGATCATATAGATTGTCAGTTGCAGATGGCATGCTTGTGCGGACTTAGCTTTAATGTAAAGGATATTCTATTGTTCCATTTCCTTCGCTTGTTATTCTTTATTTCACTCATTTCGTTGCCTGGTTTCTCAGGGGTGGCTATGGCCGAGAAGCCACTGAAGTTGAAATGGGAAAACCTTATGCCTGACTTGGCCCCGTTGCAAAATCCATTGGATGCCTTACCAACGGATTTGTGGAATGCTTATGATGAAATTAATTATTGGAAGCGCTTACAACAAATTTTACTTGATCCGGAAGGACAGGAAGAACTGAGAGATGCCGAAAAAAAAGCACAAAAGGCATTTGGTGTTTTTCTGTCTAAAGGTGTTGATATTAATGACATTTACAAGCAGAGGGAAGGCTATCTAAGCGAAGTTGATAAGCGAAAAAAAATAGTTGTCCGCAAATATGATGATAAGGAAATCACCATTTCTGGTTATCTGTTGCCTCTTGAATTTTCCGATGCGGGGGTAAAGGAATTTCTGCTTGTCCCCTATGTTGGAGCTTGCATTCACGTTCCCTCTCCACCGGCAAACCAAATGATTTATGTGAAATCTGATAAGTCATATAAATTCAAAGATACCTTTGAAGCGGTAACTGTTTCAGGAACATTAAAAACGGAAGCGTTTAGCAATAAGCTGTCTCTCGTTGATGGTTCGCAGATTGTAGATTCCGGTTATAAAATGCAGGCCAGTACAATTGAGTTGTATTCTGATCCAGAAAAATCAAAATGATAGGACAGAGGCTTTCTTTTTAAAAGACGATATTCCGATCATAGAAGAGTACCCTTTGACGCCAGCCTCATATTAGGAGCGGAGGTGGGCTGTTTCAAATGAATTGTTTTCCTGAATTTTATGACCAGCTGAATGGGTGGATCAATGCCAAAGTTTATTTATAGTTTGTATAAAAGATTCGCGAGCTTTTAAAATAAGCACGCCTATGGCATTTAGCAGAGGCTATCATTCCCTCAAAATAACTTCCCAATCTCTTAATATCTCAAAATAAAACGATTAGAATTTATGATCGGACCCACCATTTTCCATAATACCTCCTCCAGTTCAATATAGATTATAAACACTTCTTCTCTAGATGAAAAAGTTTGTAAATATAAATTCATTTGAAATGAACCTTTTTCGATCTGAAGCGACAAATGTAATGAAACGCGCCGTAGTGACATGGCCGCTAAAAAAAACATTTTAAGCTTAGGGAGAAAAAGAATGACCATTTTATTCAAAAATAACACGATCAAGATGTTTCACAGATTAAGCATAGCCATCCTCATGACAGGAACGCTTGCCAACAATGTCGCAGCCGAAGATGCAAAAATCAAATCAGCTTCCTTCTCACTCAAGCCGATCTACCAGGCCGACGAAATCATCGTAACATCAAGTGATGGTAAAAAGTGGGATGCCATTGATGCAAAAGCAGTTAAATTATCTGCAACCATGAAAGTGGATACGAAACACCCGGGCTATGTGGATAAGGTTGGAATATTACTTGGCAATTGTAATAATGCAGGATGTTCGAATAATCCAGTTATGTACTATAGTGAAGTAAGTCAGCGAGATTTTAACTCTCACAAAATCATTACATATCCTGGAAACAAAATTCCATTATCAAAAAACGGTATTGCAGTTCCTGGCTATGGCGATGAAATTCTCAAGAGTTGTAATAGCAAGCTTCAGGCTAGTGGTGCCACCAAGTCTCATTCATTTAAAAAAATGCTGACTGCATCATTTTCAGCCAATACTAGAAAAGGGAAACCTCCAATTCCTGAAGTGCAGCAAGGTGGTTACCCAGACTATAATGGTGGTGATGTAACCAGGCAGTCCCAGTTTGCCGTGAAGGTAATCTGCAAGGCATATGTCCCCCCACCAATGAAGCTGAATTCCGTCTATTTTGTTGTGTACAAACATCAAGCAAAAGGTTGCCCTCAAAAAGCAACCATAGATGTTCAGTTTAAAACCAGTCGCCCCGGTAAAATTGAATTCGTCCTTTATCGCAATGATGGTAAGCATCAGAAAGTTTCATTGAACTCCAAAAAGGATGGCGAGTTCTTCAGGGCTAAATGGGAGAAGAATTATACCTTTTCCAAATCCGTTAACCGCAAATATCTGATTGCAATCATTGGGCATAAATATAGCTCTAAATGGAAATCAATGGTCGTTAAATGCGGCGTGAAAAACGATAGTCCTGGCCCTAATGGGATAACTAGCGATCCTCATTCGACACATGGTAAGCCTGAAGGTCGTGATGATACCCTCGTGACACCAAAGAAACCTAAAAAACCCGGCATCAAGGTCGCCCCAAAACCGAAGACCGTCTGCCTGGGTGGAAAGATCTCTAAAAACAGATGCTTCTGTCCAGCTAGAAAGAAGAAGGCAAAGTTTGGTACAAATAAATACCGCTGCGTAAACAATGTTTTAAAACCGAGTTCCCCCAAGCGTCCCTTTAAGCCAGGCATCAAAGTCACCCCATTGTCGAAGACTGTCTGCCTTGGTGGGAAAGTATCCAGAAATAAGTGCTTCTGTCCATCTGGATATAAAAAGAAAGTGATTGGTAAACATGCTTACAGATGCATTAAGAAGGCAGCCTTTAACAAACGGAAAAACAAAAACATATCGCGCAAAACCAATGTATCAAAACATGTCTTTGCAAAAAAACTAAAAATGAAAGGTTTCCGTAAATAAGTTAGCAAAGCATGGATATAAAATAGGGCACACACTAAGTGCTCTATTTTTCTTTTCTTTGTTAGCCACTCCAACATACTTTTTTGTCTAATGAGATCTTAAGATTTTTAAATAGCATACTGACAATTTGGACGCATATAATGCGTTCTATTTTTATCAATAATTTCAATACGATAATCTTAACCTTATACGAGAGACGGATGAGCTTTATGGTGACTGATTGATTAACATTCGCCAAAGCCGACTAAATTTTTCACGAGCTTGTTCCCGGTGAGTTTGATATCGAGCATGTGTAGTTGGTCCGGCCTCAGGTGCTAGTTCTAGTGAGAACAACGCACTTACTTCATTCGGTACGAAGGAATAACGAACATCAATAATGCGATTGGAATTTGTGGGGTCTAGTGCTGTAAAGCCATTACTGAAAAAATTAAAACGAGTGACGTCCCTAGCTTGCTGAGAGCCCCGTCCAAGCCACGGTAAATCCTGACTGATGTCTAGTTTAGGGATGAATGTACCCTCATAGGTGCGAGGTTTTATGCCGACACGTAGGGCATCAATAAAAAACTTACCTTCCGCCTCATAGACACTCTTCCAAACAAGAATATTTCCAAAGCTGGGTTTTACTTGCAAACGATCGGTAGTATGTCCTCTGGATGCAGCTAAATCGGCAGCTATATCTCGTGCTCTCTGATGCTGCCACCAACCTGCGCTCAAATAAATGAGGGCCCAAATCAGGCCGATACGGGCCAAGCAAGCATTGTTACTTATTGAAGCCAATACAACAAATAGGGTCAACGGTACGGTAAAAAGCGGATCAATAATTGAAATGATACTGAAAGAATAACGGGTCTCAACGAAGGGCCATAACAGCATCGTGCCATATGAAGTCGCGCTGTCTAAAAGTGCATGAGTAGCGTAGCCTAGTGAGCAGAAAAGCACAGTTTGCCAAAATTTTATTTGCCAGCGACGACCGAGTACCCAGTGCATAAGCACTGCAACCATGAAACCACCAAACGGTATGAAAATGAGAGAATGTGTAAAATGCCGATGATATGTAAGAAAAAACAACGGATCAGTTACTGAAGAAATCAGAACATCCAGGTCCGCAGCCATGCCACCAACCATTCCCAATAAGCCAGCAAGAGCAACTCGGTATTTGTAACCTCTTGACCATTTAGCCGATATCGTTTGCGGTAAGGAAGCGCCTAACACGCCTTGTGTAAAAGGATCCATATCATTCCATGATTATTTGTATCGGCAGCGCTGTAAGCAACCTATGTCGTAGAATTTATAGTCCTTAGTTAAATATAGTCAATAATTGGATCTACAGGATCGATAAGTCTATTATATTCTTCTTTACCAAACCCAAGAAATACCTATCTGACCACTTACGACTTCATCCGATTGATAGGATTGGAATTCCGCCCAGCCAACACCAAATGAAGCGTCCAAAGTTAGGCGATCCCCTTGCGTAAAACAATCACGGCAAAGGACACCAATCGCACTAGCTGCAACACCCGTGGCTTCACCATCAAAGTTACCGTAACCAAGCCGAAAACCGAAGTTTTTATCACCAGGTAGAGAAGGTGCTTTTGCAGCTAAGGCAATCGCAACGCCAGCTTGTAAGTTTGCAATGGCTCTAAATGTGCTGCCTTGATCAGAAGCCAAGTTGCCATATGCATCAGTGGTTGTTAGTTGGAGGCGCCCCACTTGCCGCGAACGACTCTTATCTGAAGTGATGCCCGGAGTTTTATAGGTATTGTTAGAAGTACCAAAAACCTGTTGATCAGATAAAGTTGCCACCGCGCCGTGCCCAAAAGCAGCAGCACCTCTTGCATTGGCTTCCGCATCAGAGCCAACAACAGTTGTTTCTTCGGCATTACCTTTTGAGTTTGAACCAATCACAGTCGAGTCTGGAGAATTGTCAGCTACACTTGAATTATCACCATAAACAACACTTCGTTTTGAATTCGTGCCGATAGAGCTGTCTCGTCCTGTAGCTATTGCACCTTCTGCTCCGTCAGAAATTCTCACACCAGCACCGATGCCAATTGCTCCGCTATCCAGCACTGTTACTTCTTGACCAATGGCGAGGGAACGGGTGCCATGGATTGTTGAATTGTCACCTAAAATATTATTACCAGTGCCAAGGTTGACCGTATTGCTATCACCAACAATATTATTACTATCTGTGTTGATGTTATCATTATTATCACCAACAATTAAATTGTTCGAGATAGGCGCAACCAAGGTGCCAACATCGTTTTCATTGCCGACAACAATGTTATCATCACCGAAAACATTACTATTGTTCCCTGCAATAAAATTCTTCTGCCCATCTATTGTTATAGGATCACCAATAGCAGTGTTTTGATCACCTGTTATTGTGTGACCAACACCAATCGCAACATTGTTCTTACCGCTGGTTATAGTGTTGCCATTACCAAGGATACTGTTATTGCCATCGGCCCCAGTTTTATTATTTGTGCCAACTGCCACATCGTTTTCCCCGCCAGCTATAGATAGAGATCCAACGGCAAGACTATTTAAACCGGTTGCATTCGCTCGATCACCAACAGCTGTGCTATTCAGGCCTGAGGCCACAGCATGTGCGCCAAGTGCGGTGTCATTTTCTTTTGACGCTGTCGATTGAAAACCAAGAGCCGTGCTTTTAAGGCCTTCAGCATTAGAAAAGCTACCAATAGCGGTACTATCTTCACCTAAGGCATTTGAATTTGCACCAAGGGCTGTGTCATTTTCTTTTGCCGCTTTGGCTTTATAGCCTACAGCGGTGCTGTTTTTCTCAAGGGCTTCAGCTTCAGCACCAAGGGCCGCGCTGTTTTCACCAAAGGCTTTGGAATTAGCACCAACAGCAGTGGAATTCCCACCCTTTGCATGGGCATTTGTGCCAATGGCCGTGTCATTGGCTTTTTCAGCTTTTGAGCCATTGCCTATGGCAATCGCATCTTTATCTCCTGTTTCAGCGTCCAGACCGCCCTTACCAGCCCCCGCGACTTTACCACCACCAACTGTGATGCCTTCTTGGAATGAAACGCTGTCTGCATTACCAAGGATGATGCCTCCGTTAAAGGCAGAAATTCCTTGCTGTGCTAGGATGTTTGCATCGGCTTTAATGGTACCGGTAAATCTGGAATTACAATTTGGCAATCCGTTTTGTACGTCACCAGTTGCGAGGCTTGCTATACTAACTCCATCAGAAGCAATGCCTAAACCATCACCTATAACACCACCAATTTGGTCGCCTGGTGGAGGAGTTAAGTTACCAACAAGAGAGGCAATATTCGCGCCCAATGAAAGGCCAGTTGCTGTGCTATCAAGTGATAAGATGGAACCATCTAATTGTTGAGCACATGTTGCATCACCCGCATCTCCAGAAGTGTGACTTTGAAATATGGTTTGTACAGCAGCTGTAACAGCCGCATCAATCACATCTTGAGGAACATCATCTTCCACAGTTGGCCTGGTATTATTTGGCATGCCCGGTTTAGGGTCAGGTTGTGTTGGATTAGAGGCTATATAATCGATAACGGCTTGGTCTTTTGCATCTTCTGATTCTTGCTTCACTTCATCAGAGAAGGCGTCTACATCATCAATTGTAATGACAACGGGATCATCCGTCACAAGCATTTGCCCAATGGTTGGTTCACCTGGTGTTACGATAATATCTGTGGCGTGTACTAAAGATGTTCCTAATAACAACAGAGATATAGCTGATAAGGGCGCTAAAAACGTTGAGTATTTCTGTTTTGATAAAGTTTCATCAGAGACCAATGAGGATCTGCAAAAATTATTTTTCTTATTTTTAGACGTTAAGCTTAGCGACATACTGATACTCTTATGTTGAGACAAATACTTATCCGCAAATTTTGCACAGTTTATTAACAGGTCAGAATTTGATTTTAAAAATGGCTTGCCTCAAAATAGTCGAGCTATTTCAACCATTAAGTTCCCCCGCTTATGGTTCGTCAACAGTCTCGTCTGCCAAATAGAATTTTGTCAAAGATTAAATGAGTGTTTTGGTTGAAGATTTCCTTTGTAGTGTCATTAAGGAAACATTAACCATGTTTTTTCAGTTTTTGAGAGGTCAATTAGTGATTAAAGGCAGGAAAAAAGACAGAAAATTTGTATTAATCAAATCAACTAAGCAGAAAAATTAGTTTCTATTTCGAGGTTTTTTCTGAGGGATTACGACTTTTTTTTGTTGCTTCTGGGGCCGTTTAACTTTCTTTTTATTGGTAACGGGTGCGACTTGTAAAAGCTGGTTTTGCGGTGGTTTGACGTCAACAATTATGGCGGCTAACCGCCATTGCTTACCTTGTAACCAAAAGCCTAGATCAAAAGAAACCCTTTCAGGTTTTGTTTCAAAATAGCCTGTCATTCGTAAAAGCCCATCTTTTTGTATCGCGGCGGGCCGTAGTAGTTTTGGTGTGTAAAAAATTATAGGTGATAAGTCGAGTTTCCGTTGGCGAAAGTTTGTAAACACTTCAGCCAAACGCGCATTTGAATTTTGCAACTGGAATTGAGGATGACTTAGATCACGTAAGACAGAGTAATTCCCGGTTTGATTGGCCTGACTAAAGGCAAGCAATGACGTTCGGATCAATAAATTTAATTTATATTGGTCAGGTAGTCGTGATGTCTTAGCTATCTTTTTTTGTTTAGCTAACGAGGGACGTTTTTGATCAGCATTAACAAGTGTTATATTAGTTAAAAGTGCACACAAAGCGATGCATAAAATTACACCAGCCCTATAGCACATTGTATCAATATTTCTGCACACACCATTCATCATAGTTACTTTTATGATGGAGCATAATTGAATACTCAAGTTTAAATTATTAATAAGATTAATTTAGTAGTCGTGTTCTCTATCCAAGATAATTTACCAAAGCTCAAATAACCGGTTCAAATTTTTTATGATTGGTTTTGTTATTTTCCATAAGACGCACTATCACCATATTACCCATGCCCTTCCTAGTTATAATCTAGAGAAAATTACATGGTTTTTAACTGGTGTTTAATTTATTGAATAAATCAACAAAATTAAACACCAGTTTTAGATCTGTTTAAGCTATGATAAAACTTTGCTAATTCGTTATGATTTCAGGGCCCATTAACAAGGTCGGTAACCAAGTTGAGATAATTGGCACGTAAGTCACCAAAATCAAGAACACAAACATAATTCCAACCCATGGCATCGCCGCTTTCACTACATTCATTACAGACATTTTTGCAACTCCTGCAGTAACAAAGAGGTTTAACCCAACTGGTGGAGTTATCATCCCAATCTCCATGTTCACCACCATGATGATACCTAGGTGGATCGGATCAATTCCAAGTTTAATTGCAATAGGGAATACCAATGGCGCAACAATAACCAAAAGACCTGATGGTTCCATAAACTGGCCACCAATGAGCAAAATAACATTCACGACAATTAAAAACATAATTGGACCAAGTCCAGCTGCCAGCATTGTTTCAGTGATCATCTGCGGAATACGTTCTTCAGTTAAGACATGCTTCAAAATCAAAGCATTCGCAATAATGAACATCAGCATAATGGTCAGTTTACCAGCCTCAAAAAGAGATTTCTTGGTATCTTCATGAAACCAAACGGTTAGTAAACTTTGAGGTTTCTTAAAGAAAGAAATAGCGTCTCCACCCTCTCCCTTCAGCGGTCCCATATCACGGTAAATAAAGTTCGCAATGAAGAAAGCATACATAGCGGCCACAGCAGCAGCCTCTGTAGGAGTGAATATGCCACCATAAATACCACCGAGAATAATGATAATGAGAAATAGTCCCCAAGCGGCTTCTTTTGCTGAAGAAAAAACTTCACCCCACCCAGCCCATGGCTGAGACGGAAGACCTTTGTATCGAGCCCAAAAATAAATCCCACCCATTAACATCAAACCAGCAATCAAACCGGGAAAGACTCCAGCTAAAAACATACGACCAACAGACACATCTGTGGCAGCAGCATATACAACCATCACAATAGAGGGGGGAATAAGAATGCCAAGTGTACCAGCATTACAGATAACACCGGCAGCAAATTCTTTGGTGTAACCAACCTGACGCATGCCGGCAATAACGATAGAGCCAATAGCAACAACAGTCGCCGGTGAAGAGCCCGACAAGGCAGCAAACATCATGCAAGCCAAAACAGAAGCAATCGCAAGTCCACCTTTAAAGTGACCAACAATAGCAATAGCAAAACGAATAATACGTTGAGCGACACCGCCCGTTGACATGAAGCTGGATGCAAGAATAAAGAAAGGAATAGCCAATAACGTATAGTGACCATCAAAAGCTGAAAACAGCGTTTGAGCAATAGAGGCTAAAGAACCTCCGGAATAGAGTATGAGAAAAACCATACTCGATAGACCAAGTGAAATAGAGATTGGCACGCCAATGAGCATTAAGCCAATCACCATAACAAAGAGAAGAAAAACTTCCATTTTTAGTCCTCCTTCTTTTTATGATGTGGCGGCTGTAAGGAGGTCACTTCTTCAAGCATTTCTTCTGCTTCATGACCAGCAATGATTAACTCTTGTTGGTTTGTAAGTATTCTCCAACCAGCTTCTAAAAACCTAAGGGTGAGAAGAGACATACCTATAGGCAAAACGGCATAAGGTATAAAGCGCGGCATTTTCTCATAAAGTTCTCCGTCATTTAACCAATGAGCAAAAAACTGAAGAAAGGGCAGCATAGGAATATCATCAACTTCAAGAAACGCACGGCGGCCAATAAATGGTAACCAATAATCCACGGCACCTTTGAGCATTAACACACTGAACAAAATGCAGGCACTAACAGCTACAAGGCTTAAAATCTTTTTTAATGGATTGGGTAAGCCTCCAACTATGACATCAACGCCAATGTGGAAATTTTTCTTAACACCATAAGAAACGCCTAATAAAACTAACCAGGCAAACAAAAATACAGTTGCTTCTAAAGCCCACAATATATTTGAATTAAAAACATAACGAGCAACCACATTTGCAAATGTGAGCAAAGTCATAAACCCAAGAATAAGAGCAATTAATGTCTCTTCTAATTGATCAATTAAGCTCGAACTCTTCCGGTTCATAAAGCTTCCTCCCTATATTATGATGTAAAGCCCTACAGAACTAGAGGAGAATAGGAACAGGAACAAATCCTGAAGGGCTTTACATTAATTTCTGTCAAAGCCTATAGCAATAAAGCTATAGGCATATTTATGACAAAACAGTCATCTAGTTATTTGAAGCTTGAGCCGCTTTTAGCAAATCAGCGCCCACATCACTTTCAAACTTTTTCCATACTGGCTTAAGAGCATTCGCCCAAGCTTGACGCTGCTCTGCAGTTAAAGTTCTTACAACACCTTTGGCTTCAATGATTTTTTGTTTATTTGCCTGGTTAACTTTGTAAGATTCCTTATTTCGAGTTTCAGTAACCTCTTTAAGGATAGTCGCAAGCTTAGTACGGACAGCTGGCTTTAAACCATTCCACCAATCATCAGATGTCACAACCAAATAGTCTAGAATACCATGATTAGTTTCTGTCACACCATTTTGTACTTCAAAGAATTTTTTACCGTATATGTTTGACCAGGTGTTTTCCTGACCATCAATAACTTTGGTTTGCAAACCACCATAAACTTCTTTGAAAGACATTTTTTGAGGACTTGCGCCCAATTGCTTAAACTGAGCAACCAAAACGTCTGAGGCTTGCACACGGAACTTCAATCCCTTTGCATCAGAAGGTTTAATCAACGGCTTAGAAGCTGACATTTGCTTCATACCGTTATGCCAAAATGCAAGGCCTTTTAGCCCACGCTTTGTCATGCTATTTTTTAACTTTTCACCTTCAGCTGAGTTTTGGAATTTATCGACGGCATTGATATCATTAAACAAGAATGGCAAATCAAACAGACGGAACTTTTTCGTAAATTTTTCAAATTTGGAAAGAGACGGTGCGGCCAGTTGCACATCACCATTTAAAAGAGCTTCTAAAACTTTATTATCGTTATAAAGACTTGAATTTGGAAAAACTTGCATACAAGCCATTCCATTCATTTCTTCGTTCACCCGTTTTTCAAGTAAGGTTGCAGCAATCCCTTTGGGGTGTTTATCCGTATTGGTCACATGGCTGAATTTGATAACCACTTCACCAGCGTCACAACCCGCATATGCATTTGTTGTGGTCACAGCAGTCACAGCCAGCAGGCTCAGAGCACCTGCAACAAGTTTTATAGATTTCATAATTTCCTCCCAAATGTCTTAAATTGAACATTCAAATGTCTTAAATTGAACATTGAGTTCTTCAAGACAAGATTTTTTTTAATTCGTAACAGAACTTTATTGGACTATAGTGCAGATAAAAGACAAGAGAGAAAAATGAAAATATCAAAGAATTTTACCGGTAAAATATTATGATGGGTGGATCAGGTGACATTTGATAAGTTTTACGGGGGGATTTCGACACATATCTATATTATGACCAGCTCAATAAGGTTTGTCGGAACCAAATTTTTCCCTACTTAATTCATATTTTTGCATTTTTTCATATAAAGATTTTCGCGATAAACCTAAATTTTCATAGGTATCTTTCAACCGTCCCTTATTCACTGTGAGTTCTGCAATAAGAATGTTTTTTTCATATTCTGCTATTCTCTGTGAAAGGGGCCCTAAACCTAAACCTAAAGCTTCTGTTTCATCAAGCTCTTCAAACCCTAAACCAAGTGAAAATCGATCAGCTGAATTGCGCAATTCCCTCACATTGCCAGGCCATTTTTTATTAGAAACCAGTGTTAAAACACCGGAAGGGATATCTGGTATTTCTCTGTGATAGCGGGCACATGCTTCATTGACCAAATGTGTAAACAATCGCGGTATATCTTCTGGTCTTTGTGATAAAGTTGGCATTCTCAGCGTGATTACATTTAATCGATATAAGAGGTCTTTACGAAACCTTTCTTCATTCGCTTGTTTCTCTAAGTCAGCCTTACTTGCTGCAATGAAACGTACATCAAGGTCTATCATGTCGTTTGAACCTAAACGAGATATTGTACGATCTTGAATTACACGAAGTAATTTTACTTGTAGCTCAATGGGCATACTTTCTATTTCATCAAGGAAAACAGTACCACCCTGAGCATGTTCAAATTTGCCATAACGAGCACGTGTTGCTCCTGGAAATGCTCCAGTTTCATGACCAAAAAGTTCACTTTCTATCAAACCTTCAGGTAAAGCCCCACAATTGATCGCAACAAATGGTTTTTCGCGCCGCGGACTAATTTCATGAAGTGCTCGGGCAGCAACTTCTTTGCCGGTACCTGTTTCACCAACAATCAAAACATCTGCATCTGCTTGAGCTACAGCCCTTATCTGGACACGCAAATCAACCATCACTTTCGCACGACCAATTAAGCGAGCCTCAAGTCGGTCTCTCCCTGCTACAACCTCCCTTAATTCTCTGTTTTCTAAGGTTAGTTTTCGCTTTTCAATCGCACGCCTGGCAACATCAATTAATTGATTTGAAGGAAACGGTTTTTCAATAAAATCATAAGCCCCTAAACGCATAGCTTTAACAGCAAGTTGCACATCCCCATGGCCGGTGACGAGTACTACAGGCAATTCTTGATCTATTTCAAGAACCTCCTTTAACAGCTGCATACCGTCTTTTCCTGGCATTCTTATATCTGTTACAAGAACACCTAAAAAATCACGGCTTAGCAATCCAAGAATTTGTTCGGCGTTTTCGTAGCACGTTACATCAAAATCGGCTAATTCTAGAGTTTGCTTCGCTGCGATGCGTAAATGTTCTTCATCATCAACAAAAATAATTTTACCATTACTCATTGTGCAGTCCCGACTTTCATGTCTGCTTCCAGTAAATTGATGACGATAACGGCACCACCTTCAGGGTGATTGTGTGCTGTTACCTGACCTCCAAAATCTTTAATTATGTTATAAGAAATAGAAAGTCCTAGTCCCAGTCCTTTCGTATCCACTTTGGTAGAGAAAAAAGGATCAAAAATCTTATCTAAAACATCCTCTTTAAACCCTTTGCCAAAATCTCGAACACTAATTAAGACCCAGACTTTTTCATTTATTGTCTCTCTCTTTGCACTAATTTCAATTTTGCGAGATGGCAATTCATTCATGGCATCAAGAGCATTGCTAATAAGATTAACGATGACTTGCTGTAATCTAACTTGCCCTCCTAAAATGAATACCGGCTCCCTTGGGAGCTTCATAACTATTTGGGCAGATTTGTTTTTTATTTTGCCTGACATTATTACAATGGCATCATTGAGAACTGTAGCCAATGGCACAGGTCCAAATTGTTCTTCTGGTTTGCGTGCGAAATTACGTAGGTGTTTACTGATTGCAGTCATCCGCTCAATTAACTCAGAAATACGACTTATATTATCTGTTGCGTCATTAATCTGGCCTCTTTGCAAATAAGTTTCTGCATTATCTGTATAGGATCGCATAGCAGAAAGGGGTTGATTAAATTCATGTGAAAGGGCAGCAGACATCTGGCCAAGAGCTGCTAATTTTCCTGCTTGAATTAGATCTTGCTGTGTATGACGCAATTGTTTTTCAGCTAATATTCGTTCTTCTATTTGTGTTGTAAGTTTTTTATTCGCAGCATTTAGGTCTACAGTCCTATTTCGAACATTTTCTTCAAGTTGTCCCTGCGCTTCTCTTTGTGACTGGATGCGATCCAAAAGAGCCTTTCTTCTTTGCACGATAAAGGCGAGTAAGAGTAGCAATAACAAGACAAATAGTAATAGTAAAAAAGCGATAAGATATGATTGAATTAATGCTGATTTTGTTGATGTAAAAGTGTGAACTGTCCAGCCTGCTTCGTTCATTTTTGTCGATCGGGATATATAACTTTGCCCGAAGTTGTTAGCACTAATGGTTAGAACATTAGTATCTTTATCGAGTTTATCCTGAATATTGATCTTTAAGGGCCTTACCTGTCCTATTGGATAACGTTTGGTTTCATCTAATTCTTTTAATAAGGTTTTGGGTAAGACAGTTAGGGAATTGAATAGCCAGTCGGGTTGACTAGACATAAAGATAACCCCATGCTCGTCAGTGACGATTATCTCTGTATTATTACCTCTCCAATTCTTCTCGATCTCATCTATGCTAATTTTTACAACTGCAACGCCAATTATATTACCCGATACTTTAACAGGTGCAGAAAAATAATAACCTCGTTTCAAAGATGTGGACCCCAAAGCAAAGTAACGTCCCATACGTCCATTAATTGCATCCATAAAATAAGGTCGGTATCGAAAATTACGTCCGATGAAAGAGACAGGGCCATTATAGTTACTTGCGGCAATCGTTAATCCGAGGCTGTTCATTATATAGATGTCTGACGCTTTAACATTCTCAGCCAATTGTTTAAGAAAACGGTTTGCCTTGGGAATAAAGGCCGCATTTTCGGTCTTGAGTAAAGAAGTTTTAATGAAGGAATATTCAGAAATTAGTCGCGGTAGTGCATCATATCTGTTCAGCTCACCACGTAGACCGGCTGTTATTAAGCGTAATGAACTTTCACTGTTTTCAGCGGCTCGAAAATAAAAATATTTTTTTATTTGATTAAAAGTTAGGACACTAACACCGAGAAAAACGAGTGCTATCAAAACTTTGATTTGTTTTTTTGATATCATATTATTCATAAATGTAAGTATTCTTAAGTTTCAATCAAATTGCAAAGAGTATCGAAAATTATTATAAAAAATTAACCTCCATGTGTGGTTAATTTCTAGCTTTGTATGAATAAACTCTAGTGTTTTTCTAAATATGAAAAATAGCATGGTGTTAAATTTAGCTAAATGTATTTGATCAGCTCCTTGCATAACGCTGGAACTATATCCACTGAACCACTTCCCAATCATGCAACATCTCAATAAAGTGGTTCTAATTTTTTATGTCCAGTCCACCATTTTCCTTGCTACCTAGTGACTAAATTATAAGGCAATATAAAAAATAGTCTGGGAAAAGCTTTGGTAGAAGGAGTTAAAAACAATCTAGAGTTTATACAGAAAAAGGAAATTTTTATCATTCAATAGGTTTGAAATTTTTTGAATATTGTCCATCTCAAATTTGTAACGGTGTTTGAAAAAATGCAACCTGATGTCACTGGCTAAAATCTGGGTGAAGACCTGGTTAGGAAAAAAATTGAAGAAAGTTAAATATAACTATATGTCTTAATATACAAAAAACATCTTCAGAAAGGAGTGGCGATAGAGAGGCCACCCCCTTTTTAAATAAGAATTAGTTCTTTAATACACGGCTAAGCTTTTCTTCTATTTCAGCAAGGACATCCGGATCGTCAATTGCAGCAGGTATTTTCCATTCAGCTTTATTCGCAATCTTCTGTATCGTTCCTCTGAGGACTTTTCCTGAACGTGTCTTTGGTAATCGATTAATTTGAATGGCTGATTTAAAAGCGGCTACAGGCCCAATTTTTTCTCTCATTAAACCAATAAGATCTACAGTGATTTGTTCTTCAGATTTTATAACACCGTCATTTAAAACAAATAGCCCAAGTGGCATTTGTCCTTTTAATTTGTCGTTAATTCCAATAACAGCGCATTCAGCTATATCTTCATGACTTAAAATCACTTCTTCCATTGCCCCGGTTGAAAGTCTATGACCAGCAACATTGATGACATCATCTGTTCGAGCCATCACATATACATACCCATCTTTATCTATAATGCCGGCATCAGAGGTTGCATAATATCCATCAAATTCGTCGAAATAAGCTGACTTAAATCGATCTTCTGCGTTCCACAAAGTTGTAAAACATGAGGGAGGTAAGGGTAATTTAATTGCAATATTTCCAAGAGTTCCTGATGGAACAGCATATCCCTCATCATCTAAAACACGAACATTATAGCCTGGCATAGGAACGCCAGGAGAGCCTGGTTTTGTTGGCAGCTCTTCTATTCCAACAGGGTTTCCAGTGATGGCCCATCCTGTTTCAGTTTGCCACCAATGATCAACAACAGGTCTATGTAGTTTTTCTTGTGCCCATTGAATTGTATCTGGATCTGCACGTTCTCCAGCCAGAAAGAGTGTTCTAAAATGGCTAAGGTCATATTGTTTTATAAACTCACCTGTTGGGTCCTCTTTCCGAACAGCTCTAAAGGCAGTTGGCGCTGTAAACATGGCTGTAACTTTATGATCTTGAATAACCCGCCAGAATGCACCAGCGTCTGGGGTGCCAACTGGTTTGCCCTCATAGAGCACAGTCGCACAACCATGAAAAAGTGGTCCATAACATATGTATGAATGCCCAACGACCCAACCAACATCAGATGCAGCCCAAAAAACATCGCCAGCTTTCAGTCCATAGTGATGTTCCATAGACCATTTTAGAGCAACCATGTGTCCGCCATTGTCACGAACAACTCCCTTTGGCTGTCCTGTTGTACCTGAAGTGTAGAGGATATAGAGAGGATCTGTTGCAGCTACAGGGACACATTCAACAAAGATATCTTTTTTTTCAGCTTCAGACGTTACTAGAGAATAATCAACATCCCTTTCATCAACCAATTCGCAGTTAAGCTGGGGACGTTGGAGAATGATACAAGTGTTTGGGGTATGGGCTGAAAGGCAAATGGCTTCATCAAGCAAAGGTTTATATGCAATGATTTTTTTTGTCTCAATTCCACATGAAGCTGATATTATGACTTTAGGAGTGGCATCATCTATTCTGGTTGCTAATTCAGTTGCAGCAAACCCACCAAACACAACTGAGTGAATAGCGCCAATTCGCGCACATGCAAGCATGGCTACGATGGCTTCTGGCACCATTGGCATGTAAATAAGCACTCTGTCTGCCTTAGTCACGCCACGTTCTTGTAATGCGTATGCAAGGTTGGAAGTTTTAGTTTGCAGGTCGGCAAAACTAAAATCGTTTTTTGTTCCTGTGACAGGGCTATCATAGATTAGAGCTGTTTGATCTCCCTTACCTGATAGAATATGGCGGTCAATTGCATTGTAGCAGCTGTTGCATGTTGCCCCTTCAAACCAACGGCCATATACCCCATAGTCAGGGTTGAAAATTTTTTTGGGAGGTTCAAACCAATCAATTTCTTTAGCTGCATTATGCCAAAAAGTTTCGGGGTTTGCTAACCATTCACTATATGCAGCTTGATAGCTATTCGTCATAAATTGTATCCTATGTATATGAAGCCATAATAAGTCCGCATATGAAATCTGAAAGCTCTCATCGGCAATGCAGAAGTTAAGACGTTCGACTTAAAATCGGGGAAGTTTAATTAAAACAAATTATGCGAGATTTGCAGTTGTGAAAGAAAGGCTCTGTTTAAAATAAAGAAATAAACTGTTTCAAGTTTGAGACACTTATCGGTTCTTGCTTGTAATGTTTAATTTTTTCATACGACGATAAAAAGTAGCTCGCCCAATTGAAAGAGATCGGGCTGCTTCAGATACATTGTTATTTGCTCGCGTTAGAGCTTGGATAATAACTTTTCTCTCGGCATTGCAAAAAGCATCATCATTTGGTTCGTCATTTAATTCGGATACAAGGCAGGGTTCGAATTTCTCTCCGAGAGGAAGTTGGTATTTTTTTCGCGCTGTTCGAGTAGCACCTATGATTAAATCATCGTCATTAAAAGCAACTAGGGATTTCAATTTATCAGTATCACTGGGGAGTATCATTATCCGTGATTTGGAATAGGTTGAACGAAATAAATCTAGTTCAATTCGATAAGCGGCCTCAGAGACAAATTCAGAAATCATCAAGTTCAGGTTTTGATTTTGATCATTTCTTGCTGAGGTAACATCCAGAACGCCAATTAAGTTCCCATTGGCACAATAAATAGGAGCATCTATGCAGCTGATCCCGGTATTTCTAGCAAGAAAGTGTTCATTTCTATGAATGATAATGTGCCTATTCTCAGCAAGGCAAGTACCAACACCATTCGTGCCTTCGGTGGATTCATTCCAAATTGTTCCTTGGCACAACCCCGAACTGTTAAATTCTTTTAAGTCAGAATTTGTACATCGTCGGTCAAGAGCAATACCATTTTCGTCAGTTAATAAAACGCCGCATCCAGGTTTGCCAACTAATTTAAATAATTTATCAAGGTGAGGTGAGGCAGTTTTAATAAAATGGAAAAATTCGTCTTGTTTATGTTTTAAATCAGAAGCATTAATTCTCTCCGGAGCGCGATACTCGCCAGGATGTAAGCCATACTTTGAAATTGAACGAGACCAGGAAGCCGCAAGTCTAGATAAAGCAGCTGCTTTAGGACTCTCAGCTATCTCGATAACTTTATCAATATGTTCGCCATGAGTAATCAAATCATAACTTCACTTTTATTTTGGTTCATAAAATTCAATTGGACCAGCGGCTTTTTCCCAAGATGAAAATCCATCTTTAAGATGAGCAGCTTCGAAGCCCATGTCCTGTAAAGTAGCCACAGTTAGAGACGAGCGCCAACCAGACGCACAATGAAATATAAACTTTTTACCGTCCTCTGAAAATACGTCTTTGTAATAAGGGCTATCAGGATCAACCCAAAATTCGACCATCCCCCGTGGGCAATGAATACTTCCTGGAATAAAGCCACTTCGAGTGCGTTCTCGAATATCGCGGATATCTACAATAACTGTAGTTGGGTCATCAACCATTTTAAGTGCGTCATTAGTTTCTATTTCTTCAATCCGTGCGCGCGCATTTTTGACCATTTCACTTACGCCAATTTTTAATTTAACCAAGGTTCATCTCCTAAAGTAAAAAGCGAGAAATAAGCAGAAACAGATAGCACAAGTAAGATGTACAATCCGGTCTTAGCACTAGCTTGAATGCAAAACTGTCTCAATATTGAGACAATAGTGATCCACGAATAATAAGCAGGATGAATGTTATCAGGATTGTTCTACCAACCGTGATTGATCTTGCTTCCATAAAGCAAAGGATCCGTCAAATAAAGATGAATGAACCCCGAGTTCCATTAATGCAAGCATGACTATCGTTCCCGCATATCCTGATCCGCAAGAGGAAATAATATTACGTGTCTGCCAATTCTTAATCTGTTTATCAAAAAGATTAAGAATTTCAGTCGCTTCTAAAAAGAGATCTGTATTTGGATCTAAAAACAAATGATAAGGCATGTTAATAGCACCAGGAATATGACCACTGCGAGGGTCATCGGGATGTCCGGTGTAGTTACTCTTGCCTCGAGCATCTATAACGCAGGCTAAGTCCTTTTTAGATAAAAACTCATCAAGAGATACGCGCCATTTATTCTGTGGTTTTGGGATGTAAGAGCCAAGTTCGACTGTGGGTATTTCTGTTGAGATTGGAAGTGAATTCGTTGTCCAATTACTCCACCCACCATTTAGGACTTTAACATTCTCAAACCCTAAATATTTCATTGCCCACCAAATACGACCTGCAAACATATGATGATAATCATCATAAATAACAACCAGATCGTTTTTATCTATACCTAATTTTTGAAAAGACATTACAGCTCGCTGCTGGTCAGATACAGACGCTAGATTGACAGGGCAATTTTGTTCAAGAAGATCTTTTGTCCAATCCAGAAAAATAGCACCAGGAAGATGCCCTTTTTGATAATCCTCATAAAGCGCTCTAGCAGGAGTTTTCCAAGTGCCGCGAACATCAAAAATTTTTAGAGTCTCACAACCTAATAGGCTAATTAATTTTTCGGAAGAAATTAAGGCTGAAGAGGAGGAGGGTCCATCATTAAAAAAATAAGAAGTATTGCTCATTTTATAACCAAGCTATTTTAAATTATGTATCCTCATTGATTACACGAAATAAAAACAATCAATTCAATATGATTTTATCAAAAGAATACTATTCTCCATAGGGACGAACAAAGCTAAAGCATGGACAAAACTAACATTTTTAAATTAGAGATATTTGCTTGTTTGATTTGGGGATAAAGTTTGGAGAGAGATTTTAATGCAGCTAGTAGAGCATCTAAGGTTTGCTTTGGAAGTAAATGCTACAATAGAAAATTCGTTTTAGATTATAAGTGATTTTGAAGCTAGAGCAACTAGTCTAACTTTGAAAAAGCCTGAGTGCAACACTCAGGCTTTTTCAATAGTTCTTAAAAATGAACTGACTTTGGATCAATTGGTTTTTGTTGCGGAGGAGCGAACTTAGTAAGGTCGATGCCTTCCACTGCAGTTCTGTACTCTTCCATTGTAGGTGTTCTACCTAGGATCGCAGAAAGAACCACAACTGGTGTTGAAGCCAACAAAGACTCGCCCTTTTTCTCAGAACTGTCTTCTACAACACGCCCTTGGAACAAACGTGTAGATGTCGCTAACACCGTATCTCCTTTGGCAGCCTTTTCCTGGTTACCCATACAAAGGTTACAGCCCGGTCGCTCGAGATAGAGAATGTTTTCATATTCTGTACGAGCGTTGTTTTTTGGTGCAACATCATCAAATTCAAAACCGGAGTACTTCTGTAAAACAGCCCAATCACCTTCATCTTTTAATTCGTCGATGATGTTATACGTAGGTGCTGCAACGACCAAAGGTGCTTTAAATTCGACGCTGCCTGTTTGCTTTTCCAGGTTGCGAAGCATTTGTGCTACGATTTTCATGTCCCCTTTGTGAACCATACAGGAACCAACAAAACCGAGGTCGACTTTCTTTTCTGCTTTGTAGAATGAAATTGGTCTGATTGTATCATGTGTATAGCGCTTGGAGACATCAGCATTGTTCACATCTGGGTCGGCTATCATTGGCTCATCGATTAGATCTAGATCAACAATAACCTCAGCAAAATAATTAGCGTTGTCATCCGGAGTTAACGCTGGTTTTTCGCCAGATTTGATTTCAGCCATACGGTTATCGGCAATATTAATTAGGCCTTGAAGCGTTTGGGCTTCGTTATCCATGCCTTTATCGATCATAATTTGGATGCGATTTTTGGCAATCTCTAAAGATTCAATGAGAGTATCATCTTCAGAAATACAGATGGATGCTTTGGCTTTCATTTCAGCTGTCCAGTCTGTGAAGGTGAAAGCTTGGTCAGCAAGTAAAGTTCCGATATGAACTTCGATAATCCGTCCCTGGAAAACATTATCGCCAAATTGCTTCAACATCTGCGATTGGGTCGCGTGCACAACATCACGAAAGTCCATGTGACTTTTCATGGTGCCTTTAAAAGTCACTTTTACAGATTCTGGTATCGGCATCGTGGCTTCGCCCGTAGCCAAAGCAAGCGCTACTGTTCCAGAGTCAGCACCAAATGCTACACCTTTTGACATGCGTGTATGACTATCACCGCCGATTATAATTGCCCAGTCATCTACCGTGATGTCATTCAAAACCTTATGAATAACATCTGTCATAGCATGATAAACATTTTTGGGGTCTCTAGCAGTGATCAGACCAAATTTATTCATAAAATTCATAAGCTTAGGGATGTTTTCTTGTGCTTTTATATCCCAGACAGATGCAGTATGGCAGCCTGATTGATAAGCACCGTCAACAGTTGGTGATATAATTGTAGCAGCCATGGATTCAAGTTCTTGTGACGTCATCAAGCCGGTCGTATCCTGAGACCCGACAATGTTCACTTTCACGCGAACATCAGAGCCAGCATGCAATACAGCTCCTTCAGTCACACCAACTGAGTTTGCATTAAAGATTTTTTCCACTGCTGTAAGGCCTTGGCCTTCATGAGAAATTTCTTTGGAAGGGGCGAAGACAGATTGCAATTCAATACCAAGTGTTGAGGCGGCAAAACTCTGAAGCTTCTTACCAAACACAATAGCATAGGAACCAGCAGCCTTAATGAATTCAACTTTTTGAGGCGTTAAAGAGGAGGAAATATCAACCAGCTCCTTGTCACCATTGTATAGCTTCTTTGTCTTGGTGTTAATGGTAAGAACTGTTCCGGTCTCTACAGAGTAGGTTTGCTCAAGAACAGGGTCATCATTTTCGTCTAAGATTGTGTTGCCATCAGCATCTAACTTTTTAACCCAGTTTTTCAGGTCAATACCAATGCCACCAGTAACACCAACGGTTGTCAAGAAAATAGGTGAAATACCATTCGTCCCAGCAACAATAGGAGCAATATTAACGAAAGGAACATAAGGGCTTGCTTGCTTACCAGTCCACAAGGCAACATTGTTTACACCTGACATCCGTGAGGAGCCAACACCCATGGTGCCTTTTTCAGCGATTAACATCACTCTTGCATCAGGATGAAGTTTTTGTAGTTCTTGGATTTCAGCTTGTGCCGACGGAGAGATCAGGCACTTTCCGTGTAGCTCACGGTCTGATCTAGAGTGAGCTTGGTTACCAGGAGAAAGTAAATCAGTAGAAATATCTCCCTCAGCCGCGATGTAGGTAACAACCTTAATCTCTTCTTCAATGTCAGGAAGTTTTGTAAAAAACTCAGCTTTTGCATAACTTTCAAGTATGTCTTTAGCAATTTGATTTTCGTCTTTATACGCTGTCTCTAATCGCTCCATATCCGCTTCATAGAGGAAGACTTGAGTTTTAAGGACTTCTGCAGCTTGTTTCGCAACATCTAAATCGTCACCTAAGGCTAGATCAAGGAGCACCTCCAAAGACGGCCCCCCTTTCATATGAGACAATAACTCAAAGGCAAAAGTTGGTGAGATTTCCTTAAGGACAGAGCTACCAAGAATTATCTCTTTTAAGAATTTTGCTTTTTCACCGGCGGCGCTGGTTGTACCAGGTAAGGTGTTGTAAATAAAAAACTTAAGAGAGTTTTCTCTATGCTCGTTATCGAGATCTTTAATTTGCGAGATGAGCTCACTTACAAGCGCACCATCGTCAATTGGCTTGGGGTTCAAACCTTGATCTTTTCTATTTTCAATCTCATTTAAGTAGTCTGTATACAAACTCATATCTATCCTGAAGCAATTAGAGTTAAATTATAAATGGCGCTTGAACGCTAGTTCGCAGAAACGTCTGGCAGCTGGAAAAAGCTGATTGAGCGTATCAATATTTTAGCCGAGATTAACTTGCAAGGTATTTTTCTATGGTGGTAAAACATAGTCTCAGCTAACATCAAATCCTTGCATCATCTTAGGCTAATAGCTCCTAAAAAGGTTGTCTTTTATAGGGCTAATATCACCGTTCGTGTATTTAAGCTTTTCATGATTGAAAAGTATATACTTAGTAGAACAAAGGTATCTTTCTTTAGTGCGGTCAAATCGTCACTACTCAACGAGAGTGGATCGAAAGGGCATAGACGAAAGCAAAAGGTACTGGCATGCGCTAGAGCGCGGGCTAAATTTGAATGTTAAAAATGCCAAAAAATACTAAAATCGGCGAATATCAAAGCCCAACTGAGCCTAAGGTTTCATTATTAAGGGCCCAGATCTAATAATTAAAGGCCCTGTCTAATAAACAAGGGCATGGACCTCATTGCCCTGTAAAACCGTACCAAATTCTGTTCAACTTTGCCGCACAATGCCATCGGGTGCGACAATTTGTCAAGTGTCCAGTTGCAAGGCCATTTGAGGGGAATGTTTTCTAGTGTTGGTAGCTTTATACTCTAGTTTAATGGGGGCGTATATGAAGATACCTAAGTAGATTTCTTGTAAAATTCTAAATGGAATTTTACGGGTCCAATGACTTCAACATGGTGTGCTTCTTCAGGTTCAATAATGACAAATTCACCTGCGCTAAATGTGAGAATATCTTCGGGCTTATTTTCCAAAACATAGTTGATAGCCCCTTCACTGATCACAGCTTTTGCCCAAACATTAGGTTTCGTTTTATGCTCTTTCTGTAAAGCTTCAGGAAGGGTATCTTGGTCAAATTTAGGACTTTCAGAATATTTAATTAGTCCCTCGGGTAAGTTAGTCAGCATTATATATCTCCATCAATTGTTCATTTAAAATTTTTTTTTTGGTGTGGGGTAATAAAAAATTCAAAATTATTTTCACAGTGTTCTTAAATTTCAAATGACCAACGAGTTAATAAATTAAACATAACACAAAACATGCTTATTAAATGCATCTTAATAGTATTTTATGCGCTATAGCAATTTAAATTGCAGTTGAAATCGCACTAAAACATGCATTTCATATATTTGTATTGACAGTTAGGGTCAGCCTCCTTTAAATAGGCATTGTAAATGCATCTTTTAAAACGAGAGGTTCTTATGCAACTTTATGTCCTGGCATTAAGCTTAAGCTTAATGTGCTTTGTTTCATTATTTTTCATTTCAGCCGTAATGGCATCTGAAAATGAAAAAACATTATCTTCTCCAGAAGAAAAAAGAATAAAATATATTTGGGCAATGTTCTTCATAGGGATCGTCGTCACATTTTCATCGCTTTGGCAATATCCCCACACAATCTCCAAGTCCGTACATGCTCAGGCAATCAATGTAACCGGTGCTCAGTGGTACTGGGAGATCGATAAAGAAAAAGTCTTACTGAATAAGCCTGTTGTTTTCAACGTCCATACCTCAGACGTTAATCACGGGATGGGCGTTTTAGATTCTGATGGCAAGCTTATATTTCAAACCCAGGCTATGCCGGGATATGTCAATAGAATAGAGCACGTATTCACAAAACCTGGCGAGTATAAAGTTATTTGCTTGGAGTTTTGCGGCGTGTCTCATCATGACATGATCACAGAGTTTCAGGTCGTGGAAAAAGTCGTGGCGAAGAAGGAAAACAAAAATGATTAAGCCATCTCATGAACCTCACTCTAATTTAATTAAATTCACCATGCTTCTGGCTGGTGCTGTCTTCTTATTGATGATGATTATTGGCTTGGTGATGCGAGCAGCACAAGGCGATTTAATCGAGATTGATCCAGCTATTTTTTATCAACTTATGACAGCTCATGGAGCAGGCATGGTTGGAGCTGCATCTTTAACTGGCGCCGCGATCATGTGGTACTTCGTTAGCCGATATGTTTCTCTTGTAAAAGAAGTTTTTGTTGTCTTTCTAACATTGTTTTTATTCGGTGTATTATTCATTCTAGGGAGTATCTCTTTAGGGCAGTTTGGTGCCGGTTGGACTTTCCTTTTCCCCTTGCCTGCAATTTCAGGAGGAGCGTGGGAAACAGGGGCAGCCGCAGCTTTTATCATTGGGCTAATATTAATAGGGGTTGGATTTCTCTTAATGAATTTAGAAGTCGGACGTAAATTAATCTCTGCCTTTGATGGGATTGGTGGAGCTCTGGCCTGGCCTGTAATTACAGGCGAAGTAACGCCGGATGATGCCCCACCACCAGCGATTGTCGCAAGCATGGCAACCATTATTTTTAATACAATAGGTATTGTGGTTGGCGCCGCAGTTTTAGTCTCGAGCCTTATTGATTTATATGTACCTGCCTTTGAAGTTGACGCGCTTCTTGCTAAAAATATGATTTACTTTTTTGGGCATGTTTTTATTAATGCAACCATTTATATGGCAGTTGTCGCGGTTTATGAAATCATTCCAGAATATACAGTAAAACCTTGGAAAACATCTCGCATCTTTGCAATAGCCTGGTCTGCAATTCTATTATTTGTCATGGCTGTTTACCCTCATCACCTGTTGCAAGATACTGTTATGCCAGTCTGGGCTTTAATCATGGGGCAGATCGTCTCTTATCTATCAGGCATACCATTACTAACAGTCACAGCCTTTTCACTTTGCGTATATTTAAGAGGCTCTAAAATTAAATGGGATCTAGCATCAGCTTTATTAGTGCTTGGTGTTGCTGGATGGTCAGTTGGTGTTGTGCCCGCGATAATAGATGGCATGATCTCAGTAAATAAAATTATGCACAATACCCAGTGGGTGCCAGGGCATTTTCATATTTACTTATTGCTCGGCGAAGTGGCCATGAGTTTTGGCTTTATGGCTTACCTGATTAAAGAAGCAAAATCATCCGAATTCCAAATGATTGATAAAACCGCATTTGGAGTATATCTCGCAGGCGGCATCGGCTTTACTCTTATGTTCCTGGTATCTGGTGCGATGTCTGTTCCAAGAAGATGGGCTGTCCATGCTGAAGAATGGTTGTTGCAAGACCGTATAGCAACAGTCTTTGGATTGCTGGTGATAGTTGGAGCTTTAATCTTTGTGGCGAGATATATAATCGGCATTTCAACATACAGAAGGACTTAAACTCGAATGAGTGCCTTCAAAGCAAATATTGTCATCATTCTTATCGGTTCGCTCGTTTTATGGTTCACAACAGATGGATTGCAAGCCCTCACCAGTGAAGGCGCGAGACGATTAGAAGTTACAAAGCTGAGACCAATGATGCCAAATATTGCTTTGGAGACAATGTCAGGTGCTTATATAAAACTTCAAAGTGAAAACGGATATATAACTATTGTTGAGTTTATATACACAACATGCCCGTTTATTTGCCAGGTTGACGGTGACCATCTAGCTCGCTTGCAGCATGAAATCAAAAAGAAAAATCTACAGGGTAAAGTTCGGATTTTTTCAATTAGCTTTGATCCTCTAAAAGATAATATAGAAGAACTATCCTATTACGCTAAGCGCCATAATGCAGATGGAATGGTTTGGACGATTGTTAGACCAAAGATTGAAGATTTACCAGACTTACTAAAGGCATTTGGCGTTATCGTAATCTCGGATGAAGACGGAGGCTATGTCCACAATTCTGCGATGCATATCATTGATCAACGGGGGAACTTAACATCAATTCTCGATAGCAATGATGTTCAAGGAACGTTGAAAACCATTGAGCAAATGCTCCAAGGTGTGCAAATGCTCCAAGTTGAGCGGATACGCCAATGATAGATGGTAAAATAAAAATATTAGTCTCATCTCTTATATTTACATTTTGCATCCTCTCAAGAGGCGCGTTAGAGAAGCTCCCACTCACCCATATATTAATTCAACTGTCTTTGTTGATTTGCGTCGGTTATCTTTTGGTTGAAGAAAAATCCAAGAAAATTGGTGAGGGGAATAAGATAAATGACTGGAATAAAGGAGGGGGCGCGTCTCTTCTAATCGCAATTTTTACCATCGCTTATTGGATGTTGCCCAGATCAATCGATGCAGCAATATCTTCAGGCACTATGGAATTACTTAAATTTCTCACGGTGCCATTACTAATTGGTGTTCCCTTGAAGTTAGGGTGGGGAAGGGCTCATCCAATTTTAAAAGGGTTTCTAAAAGCTCAAGCTATCTCCATGTTAGGGGTGGCAGCTTTTATATATATCCACGCGCCAATTCGAATTTGTAACTCCTATTTAGAAAATGCTCAGCAAGATCTGGGGTACGGGTTTTTATATACAGCTATTGCCCTTTCTATAATTTGGAGTGCTCCCTTATTTTTGAGTCAAAAAATAAAAAAAAGAACAGTTCAAAGTTTTAAGGGGTTAGCCTATGACGATCGGTGAAACTGTGCGGTATTTCTCTGAACTCTCAAAAGAGAAAGTGGATAATTTACAAAATAATCCATGGGGTTTTTTCATATCTAGCCTAATGGCCGGAGCCTATGTGGGTATAGGGATCTTGCTCATCTTTTCTGTTGGGCAGGTTGTTGACCCTTCACTACGTAATATTGTTATGGGGGCAAGTTTCGGTATTGCATTAACATTAATTGTTTTTGCTGGAGCCGACCTTTTTACAGGTCATACGATGTATGCCTCAATAGGTAGATTAACAAAAGCATGTAGTACAATTGATGGCATAAAAATCTGGGCCACAACTTGGGCTGGAAATCTTGTTGGTTCCTTAGGTCTTGCGCTATTATTTATTATAGGGGGAGGCGGTGTTGTGCTTCAAGAAGGAGGACAAGACCTATTGCATCAAATCGCTTACAAAAAAATGACAGGGACCCCAACAGAGTTGCTAGCGCGCGGTGTTTTGTGCAACTGGCTAGTCTGTCTTGCAATTTGGGGCGCTGCTAGAACAAAGAGCGATACAACCAAATGTATTATAATTTTTTGGTGCCTTTATGCGTTCATCGCCTCAGGGTTTGAACATAGCGTTGCAAATATGACTGTCTTTTCTCTCGCATTACTATCTGATCACACAGGAAATATTAGCTTTTTAGGAGCAGGTTATAACTTATTTTGGGTTACCATAGGAAACACGCTTTCAGGTGTCGTTTTAATGGGAGGCGGTTATTGGTACGCAGCAGGCAGGCCAATCAACTCTGAGGATCAATCAGCGCAAATTAAAAACAAATCAGTTTTTTAACCCCCGTTTAGACAAAAAGATTTATTGTACAAGTGGGCTGTCTGCTCCCTCTAAGTCAAATCCATGTATGTTAGCTTTGCCGGCTAATACTTTTATGTAATGGCTGATGCCGGTTTGAAGAGATCTTGTTTGTAGGTAGTCATGGATATATTGTTGTACCAATGAAAAAGGTAAGGGCTTATTGGTTTTTTTGTCGATAAACCGTTCTTTGTTTTGCTCATAATATCGAGAGCAACTGGTGTCATCAGCAACGGGCGCTGAGACGTTGTTTTGAAGTAAAGCGTCAATTGCTTGTTCTTCCTCAAGAGGAGAACAATTTTCAGCTGATGCTAATAATTTAGAATTCACAGCTTCCAGCAATAAAATTTTTCTCACAACCAGGGCTCGTGCCGCTCTGTGACGAGCCTCATCAACACCCCCCGCAGGATGATGTTGCATCTCTGCGTGTACTTCATCATCTGTAATTTCAATATCATTTATTATAATCGGCATGGAGCTAACCTCTCTTTCGTACTATTTGATAGCCAGAGCGAAATAGATATTTCAGAGGAGCTGAAACGCCACTGAATATATGCACCAGGCGAGTAAACGGGAATATAAGGAATATGGTTGTTCCTAAAACCAGGTGAAGTTTAAAAACAAGAGCTTCACTAACAATAAAGTCAGCAGCACCAGATCGAAAAGTCACAATATGTTGCGCCCAATTTGCAAGTGCAACCATTGAACTACCGTCGAGGTGTTGGGCTGAGAAGGGTAGTGTAATTAAACCTAAAATCAATTGAATATAAAGAAGGATTAAAATCATTATATCCGATGGTTTACTAGTAGAACGAATGCGATCATCGAATAAACGGCGCTTTAGAAGAATGGTCATACCGATGAAACAGATGGTACCAAAAATTCCACCAGCAACCATGGCCATTAATTGTTTACTCTCAACAGTCATGAAGTGATGGTAAACATCATGTGGTGTTAGAAGCCCAACTAAATGACCAAAAAACAGCAAGATAATGCCTATGTGGAATAAGTTGCTTCCAAGCCCCATGCCTTTTTTTCGCAAGAGTTGGCTTGAATCAGCCTTCCAGGAATATTGGTCTCTATCGTATCGAAGAGCACTGCCGATAATAAAAACAGCTAAGCAAATATAAGGATAATATCCGAATAAAAATTGATGAATATATTCTAACGCCATTTTAAGCTCCTTCTATTTGTTTGTCTAAGGCTTCAGTTGCACTAGGAAAGGCGTTGCAACTATTACAATCTGCAACAGGATCTCCACTGAAGGCTTCAGCTTCTTTCCATTCTTCATCGAGCTCTTCAAGTGTCTCAGGGTCTTTAGGTGCTTCAGCGATAGCTTGAGCAATTTTAGTTTTATCTGGTTTAACAGAGGAGAGAGCTTCAATAGCAGAAAAAACATCAGCGTAAATTGAGCCGCGCTTTTCTAACTTTTTACCAATCGTAGCAATAACATCAATAGCATCCCCTAGAAGTTCACTAGCCTCTTGAAATGAACAATGTGAAAGGTATTCCATGAATAAAGGAAGATAATCAGGAAGTTCATTATTATCGATATAAACGCCCTTCGTTTTGTACGTTTCTATTAGGTCAACCATAGCCTGACCTCTGTCACGAGATTCGCCATGAATATGCTCAAAAAGATGAAGGCAATGAGCACGACCACGATCAAAAAGATCGACATAGTCTTCTTGTATATCCAAAAGCTCTTTATTGTTCTGAGCAGTGATAAAAAGGTCTATTTTTTTAAGTGAAGCTGCAGGTAAAATATCTTCATCTTTAATGATACCCAACAATTCTGCATGGGCTTTTAGGATTGACCCTTCAGGGTAAGTTAGTAACAGCCCTAATATTTTAAACGTCTTCATGAGCGATCTCCTTTTGAGCCGGGTTCATGTATTCTTCCACTCATTGTGTTTTGATGAGTTTTAGCTCCAAATAGGTTTGGTTTGCTTGTCCCACCAGAGCAGCCATTGCCAAAACTAAATCCACAAGCAGACCGAGTGTCGAAGGGAATTTCATTGTCAAAGGGTGTTTCCCCTGCATATTCCTTGTGGTTTGTCGGAATAACAAAGCGGTCTTCATAGCTGGCTAACGCCATGATGCGATACATATCATTGACAGTCTTTTCATCCAAACCAACTTGTGAGAGAAGATCTATGTTGCTTTCACCATCTACATTTTGACCGCGTTTGAATTCCCGCATTGCGATCATTCGCTCTAAAGCATGAACCACGGGCTCTTCTTTGCCCGCAGTCAAGAGGTTGGCTAAATATTTCACGGGGATGCGTAATTTGTGGACATCAGGAATAACACCGGCCATATCAATCTGCCCTTTTTCAGCTGCGTTCTGAATAGGTGACAATGGCGGGATATACCAGACCATTGGAAGCGTGCGGTACTCAGGGTGCAGTGGAAAGGCAACTTTCCAATCCATCGCCATTTTATAAACCGGAGAATTTTGCGCACCTTCAATCCAACTCTCAGGAACACCATCTTTTCTTGCCTGAGCAATAACTGCAGGGTCATGAGGATCAAGAAAAATATCTAGTTGCGCCTGATACAGATCTTCAGGGTCTTCAATGCTGGCCGCTTCTTTAATTCTATCTGCGTCATAAAGCATAACGCCTAAATAACGAATACGGCCAACACATGTCTCTGAGCAAACCGTTGGGTCACCTGCTTCAATACGAGGGTAACAAAATGTGCATTTTTCAGATTTACCTGATTGCCAGTTATAGTAGATTTTTTTATACGGACAGCCTGATACGCACATTCGCCAACCGCGGCATTTGTCTTGGTCGATAAGTACAATACCGTCTTCTTCACGTTTGTAGATAGCCCCGCTTGGGCAAGCGGCTACACAGGTGGGGTTTAAGCAATGTTCGCAAAGGCGCGGAAGATACATCATAAATGTATTTTCAAATTCTCCGTACAGTTCTTTTTGAATGCTCTCGAAATTATAATCTTCACTACGTTCTGAAAACTCGCCGCCAAGAATTTCTTCCCAGTTTGGTCCCCATTCAGGTTTTTCCATTTTCTTACCAGTGATCGCCGAGTGAGCTCTGGCTGTTGGCATAGCTTTAGATAAAGGGGCTTTTTGCAACCGTTCATATTCGAAAGTAAATGGTTCGTAATAATCATCAATTTCAGGCAAGTCAGGATTAGCAAAAATTTTAGCTAACAACCTGAATTTACCACCCATTTTAGGAGTAAGGCTGCCGTTTGATTTACGCTCCCAGCCCCCATTCCAGACCTTTTGATCTTCCCATTTGCGAGGGTAACCAACGCCCGGCTTTGATTCAACATTATTGAACCAGGCATACTCAACCCCCTGGCGCGATGTCCAAACATTTTTGCAGGTAACAGAACAGGTATGACAGCCAATGCATTTATCCAGGTTAAGAACCTTTCCAATTTGAGCACGGATTTTCATTATGCAATCTCCTCATGGTCAAGATTCTCATCTGGATTTTCTAACCAATCCAATTTTTCTACTTTTCTTACAATCACAAACTCATCTCGGTTCGAACCAACAGTTCCATAATAATTAAAACCGTAAGAAAGCTGAGCGTATCCACCAATCATATGTGTTGGTTTCACCACAGCCCGAGTGACAGAGTTATGAATGCCACCTCTGGTGCCAGTCGTTTCAGCTCCAGGTGTGTTGATGATTTTTTCCTGCGCGTGATACATCATGCTCATTCCTTCAGGAACGCGCTGGGAAACAATAGCTCGCGCTGAAATAGCACCATTGGTGTTGTAAAGTTCAATCCAGTCATTGTCTTTCACATCGATTTTTTTAGCGTCAATCTCACTAATCCAAACCACAGGACCACCCCGGCTAAGTGTTAGCATCAATAGGTTCTCAGAGTAGGTGCTGTGAATGCCCCATTTTTGGTGAGGTGTAATCCAATTGAGGACAACTTGTTTGCGCCCTTTGCCAAACTCGTCAATAACGGGCGCTATTGTTTTGGTGTTAATAGGTGGTTTATAGACACAAAGCCCTTCGCCAAAATCTCGCATCCATGCGTGATCCTGATAGAATTGTTGGCGACCAGTTAAAGTGCGCCATGGGATAAGTTCGTGCACATTTGTGTAGCCTGCATTATAGCTAACATGCTCATCTTCAAGACCACTCCATGTGGGGGAAGAGATGATTTTTCTGGGCTGTGCTTGAATGTCTCTGAAGCGAATTTTCTCATCTTCTTTTGGTTTTGCTAAATGAGTATGGTCGCGGCCAGTGAAATTACCCAAAGCTTGCCAGGCCTTAACAGCAACTTGTCCATTGGTCTCAGGAGCAAGAGAGAGGACAACTTCAGCTGCATCAATATCAGTATCAATGCAAGGCAAGCCGTTAGAAATACCTTCTTGTGTTACCGTATGGTTTAGCTGGCCTAAGAAGTTAACTTCGTCTTCGGTATTCCAAGAGATTCCTTTGCCTCCATTGCCGATTTTAGTCATTAACGGGCCAAGCGCTGTGAACTTTTTATAAGTATTCGGGTAGTCTCTCTCAACGGAGATGTAGTTCGGCATTGTTTTACCAGGAATTGCTTCGCAATCACCAGTTTTCCATTCCTTTACATCAATACCTTGAGCAAGCTCAGCTGGAGTGTCATGTAATATAGGAAGAGCAACAACATCAGTCTCTGTTCCTAAATGACCAACGCAAAGTTCAGAGAATTTCTCAGCAATACCTTTATAAATATTCCAATCACTACGAGATTCCCAAGCCGGATCAACCGCTCTTGAAAGAGGGTGGATAAAGGGATGCATGTCAGATGTATTCAGATCATTTTTTTCATACCAGGTAGCTGAAGGAAGGACGATATCGGAATACATGCAAGTGGTCGACATTCTGAAATCTAAAGTGACTACAAGGTCTAACTTACCCTCTGGCGCTTCCTCATGCCATTCAACTTCTTTAGGCTTAGGACCTCCTATATCACCCAGGTCTTTTCCAAGCACGCCGTTGGTTGTACCAAGAAGATGCTTGAGCATATATTCATGCCCCTTGCCAGATGAACCCAAAATATTGGAACGCCAGATAAACATATTTCGTGGGAAATTTTTAGGGTTATCAGGATCTTCACATGACATACGCAATGATCCATCTTTTAATTTATCGACGATATAGTCTTTAGGATCTTGACCAGCAGTTTTTGCCTGCTTAGATAACTCTAATGGGTTTTCTTCCAGTTGAGGTGCGGATGGAAGCCACCCCATACGCTCAGACCTGACATTGCAATCGATGAGAGAATAGTCTTTCCATTTTTCTTTATCTGCTAAGGGAGAGAGTATTTCGTCGACCTCAAGCTTTTCATAGCGCCATTGGTTCGAATGATTGTAGAAAAAGCTGGTGGAATTCATGTGGCGTGGTGGACGGTGCCAATCAAGAGCAAAAGCCAAAGGTTGCCATCCGGTTTGAGGGCGCAGTTTTTCCTGGCCAACATAGTGAGCCCAGCCCCCACCAGATTTACCAATACAACCGCACATCATGAGCATGTTAATAATGCCACGATAGATCATATCCATATGATACCAGTGATTAATGGCAGCTCCCAAAATCACCATGGAACGTCCACGGGTTTTGTCAGCATTGTCGGCAAATTCACGCGCTATACGTGTAACTTGTTCAGCCGGAACGCCTGTGATTTTTTCTTGCCAGGCAGGGGTGTAGGGAACATCATCTTCTAGAGATGTTGCTACGTTTCCACCACCTAAACCTCTGTCGATACCATAGTTAGCAATAAGAAGATCAAAGACAGTTGCAACAAGAACTTCTTTGTTATCGCCTAGAGTTATGCGCCGCGCTGGAATGTTGCGCTGTTGTATACTGTCATGTTCAGTATGGGCAAAAATAGGTTGATCATTTTCAAGGTTGCCAAAATAAGGAAAACCAGCAGAGACCACTTCATCCTTAGTGTTTAAGAGGGAAACTTCAGGCCAGATTTCTGAGCCATCTGCAACATTCTTGGTTTCCATATTCCATTTGCCGCTTTCATCCCAGCGTGAGCCAACTGTCCCGTTTGGCACGACAACTTGGTTGGTGTTGGCATCATAGATAACTGGTTTCCAGTCAGTGTTTTTTTCTTCACCTAGATTGTTCTCAAAGTCAGAAGCTCGTAAGGTCCGGCCAGGAACATATTGCCCATCTTTCTCGTCAAGTATGACAAGGAACGGCATGTCAGTGTACATTCGGCAATAATCATCAAAATATTCACTTTTTCCTGCCAAGTGAAATTCTTTCAGGATGACATGACCCATTGCCATAGCCATGGCACTGTCAGTTCCCTGCCGCACGGGCATCCAGCTATCTGATAGCTTTGCAACCTCGCTATAGTCAGGCGTAACGGCAACTGTTTTTGTGCCGTTATATCTAGCCTCTGTAAAGAAATGAGCATCAGGAGTTCTTGTCTGCGGGACATTGGATCCCCAGGCAATAATATAAGATGAGTTGTACCAATCAGCGCTTTCAGGAACATCCGTCTGCTCTCCCCATACCTGAGGTGAGGCGGGTGGCAGGTCGCAATACCAATCGTAAAAGCTCATACAAGTGCCGCCAATTAGTGATAGGTACCGGCTACCAGCAGCATATGAAATCATGGACATAGCAGGAATTGGAGAAAAACCAATAATGCGATCGGGTCCATAAGTTTTAGCTGTATAGACATTTGAAGCCGCAATTATCTCGTTGGCTTCTTCCCAGCTGGTTCGAACCATGCCGCCAAGACCGCGAGCTTGCTTATACTCTGTTGTCAATTCCGTATCACTCATAAGAGAAGCCCAAGCATCAACGGGGTCTTTATGAATAAGCTTTGTAGCACGCCAACTTCTTAATAGCTTTGAACGTATCATTGGGTATTTTAATCGAGCTGAGCTGTAGAGGTACCAACTAAAGCTTGCTCCTCTCGCACACCCACGCGGTTCGTGATTGGGCAAGTCAGGGCGCGTACGAGGGTAATCAGTTTGCTGAGTTTCCCAAGTGACAAGACCGCTTTTAACATAGATTTTCCAACTACATGATCCGGTGCAATTCACACCGTGGGTCGAACGTACCACCTTGTCATGGGACCAACGATTTCTGTAAGCACGCTCCCATTCACGGTTTTCATCAGTGGTCACACCATGACCTTCAGAGAAGGTTTCAGGTGCCTTATGAGTAAAGAAAGTCAATTTATCTAAAATATGGCTCATGATATTTCTCTCGATTTATGGGTTTTGTACATATGCGTTTTTACGAAGGTAGAACCACCAGTTAATGACAATGCAAACGGTATAGAAAATTGCAAAACCGTAGAGTGCATATTCAGGTGTCGCCAGTTTGATCTGCTCACCAAAAACTTTGGGAATTATGAAGGCACCATAGGCAGCAACAGCTGATGTCCAACCCAAAACAGGTCCAGCTTGTTCTCTATCAAAAACCTGTGCAATGGTTCTAAAAGTAGAGCCATTACCAATGCCTGTTGCAGCAAATAAAATCAGGAACAAGATTAAAAACGGAACAAAAAATTCTTCAGGTGTGGCAGAAGCATAAGCCTGCTTCATGTAGTAAGCGACACCCAAAGCACTGCCGACCATAATGACAGAGATAATTTGGGTGACTTTAGCGCCACCAATTTTATCAGAAATCATACCGCCAAGTGGGCGGATCAAGGCACCAATAAAAGGACCAGTCCAGGCATACATCAAGGCAGAAGGACCATTTGGGTTTGCGGTGTCATGTGTTAACACACCTGCAACATCAAGATGCTGAAAACCAAATATAACTTTAATGGCTAAACCAAAAGCAGCGGCAAAACCAATGAAGGATCCAAAGGTCATGGTGTAAATGATAGTCATCGCCCAGGTATGTTTGTTATTAAAAATTTTATACTGACGATCAAGCGTCTCCTTATATCCACCACCAATAGGAAGCAGTTTAAGAACAAGAACTGTAAGTGCGATAACAATTGGCAGAACAACCCACTTACTCAGCATCAACCCACCACCATTCGCGCTTTCTGGTAACATCAGCCACAAACCACAAGCTGCGGTAAAGAAGCCAGCAATGAGCATCATGGTAATCAGGGAGAAAGCAGAAATTGGATTGCCAATATTAGGAGAAACATGTTCATCACGAATATTGTTCATGCCAAACCAACCGGCAATGGCAAGAGGCACAAGGAACAGCAACCACAAGAAACCAGCATTATGAATGAAGGTTTCTGTACCAGCTGGAATTTTACCAATTAAGGTGCCGCTGGTATTTTTCAAGATCATTGCATCGCCTCCAAAAATACCAAATGTCATAAATAGCGGCACTAGAATTTGCATGGTGGTAACACCGAAGTTACCAAGACCCGCATTCATACCTAAAGAATAGCCTTGTACTTTTTTAGGAAAAAAGAAGCTGATGTTTGACATAGAAGAGGCAAAGTTACCGCCACCAATGCCAGACAAGAATGCGAGTATCTGGAATTGCCACAAGGGTGTGTTCATATCTTGCAGGGCAAAACCAGCACCAACAGCTGGGATCATCAACAAGGCCGTTGTGAAAAAGATAGTGTTACGACCACCAGCCAAGCGAATGAAGAAGGTACTAGGAATACGAAGCGTCGCACCTGTTAGGCCAGCAATCGCCATCAGAGTAAACAATTCTGACTTTTCAAATGGAAAACCAAGATTAAGCATTTGCACTGTAATGATGCCCCAATAGAGCCACACAGCAAAACCACACAAAAGACTTGGTATCGAAATCCATAAGTTTCGATTGGCAACCCCCTTGCCATAAGAGGACCATTGCTGCTCATCCTCCGGGTTCCAGTTTTGTAGATCTTTAGCCATTATTTCACTCCATTTTCTTCAATTAACGGTTTGACTGTGTTCAAATCAGCTCCCAGATTTTCTAAACGCCTTAAGGCATGTTGTTGACGATCATCGTAAAAGCGAACTTTCTCAATTGACGCAGGGTCGAGCCCAAGAGTTTCAAGATGTCTGCGGGCTTTTTCACGATAAAGCTCTACACTGGCCTCAGAGAAATCGTTGCTGGATTCATCCTCTTGAGATTTGCTAAAGCGAATTCCAAAGGCCAAGAATGAAGTCATAGTTACAAAAATACCCAAAATGAAATAAGCGGTGTGCCAATCCAAATCACCTTTGAAAAGAAAGCCTGCAGCAACCGCCCCGACGTTACCGCCCGCACCAACCATTCCAGCAACGGCACCTAGGGATTTTTTAGAAATGAAAGGAACCACAGAAAATGTGGCACCTTCTGCCATTTGCGTAAAAAGAGAGAAGATAATGAGTGTGGGAATTGCCAACCACAGAACATTCATCTGAGAGAAGAGCATGAGTGCTAAACCCTCAAGGAACAACACAATGAAGAGCCAAATAGCGCGCCCTCTTAACCCCCAAATGGATGCAAAGTTGTCACCAAAAATACCGCCAAGTGTTCTGGCGAAAATGTTCATCAATCCAAACGCAGCGGCCACGAGGCCAGCTGTCACAAGATTTAGGCCAAAGTAATCAAAGAAATAGAGGGCAGCCGTACCATTAATGGTAAGCTCAATACCAAAACATGCCGCATAAATGAAAAACAACAACCAGACGCGATAATCTTTCAACGCATTAAAAAAATTACCGACGGTGTATTTTCTGTCAGCTAACTGGCCTTTAGCCCTCAAGTCTTTATAATCACCATCAGGAGCATCTCGGGTAAATACATAATAAATAATACCTGTGAAAAATATAACAGCACCAGCAACCACCATCGAAGCACGCCAACCGAACGCCTCACTAAAACCGAAACCAACGACAAATATTGAGAAAATAACGGGCATGGCAAACTGTGTGACACCGCCGCCCAAATTACCCCAACCGGCACTGGTCGCATTTGCCTGCCCTACAACGTTGGACGCAAACATATTCGTTGTGTGATACTGGGTTATGACGAAGGAAGCGCCAATAATACCAATCAAAATACGAAAGATTAGGAATGTGGTGTAATCCTGAGCGAAAGCAATTCCCATAACTGGCAAGGATCCAAAAATCAATAAGCCTGTATAGGTCCGTCTTGGTCCATAATGGTCACACAACCACCCGATCAATATACGGGCAAAAACGGTGGCCGAGACCGCCCCGATGATACTCCAACCAACTTGCTCTTTAGTCAGTCCCAATTCATCTCGAACAACAGCCATCAGAGGAGCAATGCCAAACCATGCAAAAAAGCATAAGAAAAAAGCAAACCACGTGACATGGAATGTCCTGATTTGAATTTTATCAACTCTGAAAAATTCGCCCCACAAGCTGGTTGATTTATTATTAAGCTCCATGTCGGTACCTTTCATTATTTCTGATGCCAATAATTGAGAAAATGGTTCAAACGGCAAAACATAAAGTAAATGCTTATGTGCTTGTGCTTAGAGCCTCAATACGCACACTTTGGGTAATAGCCTTGTTGTCATTACTCCAACTCCGACCCGTTGCACTTGTGCGGATTAAGCATTTCAGGATCTGAGAGAATGAATGTGATTTAGGTCAAATATGGAGAAAAAAAATGCTGCTATAGAATATTCTGGTAATTAAGAGAGCAGATTTATGGAACAAATCCCAAGATATACAAGTTACCCTACAGCACCCAATTTCCATAGCGGGGTTGATGGTGAAACATCTCAAAATTTACTGAGTAAATTAAAAGAAAAAGATATCTTGTCTTTGTATTTTCATATTCCTTTTTGTCGTCAACTATGTTGGTTTTGCGGGTGCCATACAAAAATTGTAAATGGTTATAAGCCCATTGAAAACTATTTGGAATTGTTGCACCAGGAAATCGCAATGGTGGCAAAAATGTCTGGAGCCAAGCGCGTAAAATATATGCACTTGGGTGGGGGCTCACCCACGGTTATTGAAGCGCTAGATTTCTTAAAATTTATGAATACTGTTAGGTCAAATTTTAAAGTTCTGGATGATGCTGAAATTGCAATTGAACTGGACCCTCGAACCGTAAATAGTGAAAAAGTGTTAGCTTATGCAAAAAGCGGTGTAAATCGAGCTAGCCTTGGCGTGCAGGACTTTGATGAAAAGGTCCAGAAGGCAATTAACCGCCACCAATCTTATGAGCAAGTGAAGAATGTTGTTCAGCACTTACGTGAGGCCCAAATAAATGAAATCAATTTTGATTTGATTTATGGGTTACCATTTCAAAACTTGGAAACAATAAAAGAGACGATTGATAATACAATAAAGTTAGATCCAAATCGGATATCACTCTTCGGTTATGCCCATGTGCCTTGGATGAAAAAACATCAAGAATTAATACCCGCTAAAACCCTGCCATGCCCTGATTTGAGAATAGAGATGTTTGACTTCGCCCACGAGTATTTAATTTCTAATGGGTACGTTTCTATTGGTCTTGATCATTTCGTAAAACCGGAAGATAGTTTGGCTATTGCACAAAAAGAGCAGAGGTTACAACGAAATTTCCAAGGATATACAATTGATAGAGCTGATGCCTTATTAGGCCTTGGAGTGTCATCAATATCTACATTACCAACGGCATATTTACAAAACACTTCTGATTATAGAAGTTACGCGGCTTCAATTAAGAACGGTAGTCTACCAGTCATGCGCGGTGTGGAGCTATCAATCAATGACATTAAAAGGCGTGAGATAATAATGTCTGTGATGTGTGGATTAAAAACAAAAATTTGTTCAAATGAATTTGCGCCAGAAATTGAGAACCTTTTGCCTTATATTCAAAAAGGCACTGTAAGTTACGAGGATGGGCATCTCATATTGAATAATCGAGGACACCATCAATTGAGAAAGATTGCCTCAAAATTCGATAGCTACTTATCTGAAGGTAAGTTTTCATTTTCTCAGGCAGTTTAATTGTTTTCGTATAGAATTGATGGTTTACTTCTTCATATTGTAACGACCTCATATCTGACCTATACTGAAAGAACTTGGTTTTTCTTTTAGGCCTAACTCATTTTTTTTTCATGTATAAGAAAAGGTCTGTTTATGAAAGAAGCACTTTATATTTTAGGAGATATAATTCATCAACTGCAAAGAGAACGTGGATGCACTGCCATGCTTCTTTGTAGTGAAGGTAAACTATTTGCTAATCGTATAGAATTGCAATTTTCAAAAACAGATCAAATGTTTGAAGTCTTTGGAAAAAGCCTTGAACGTTGGGCCGTTAGTGGGCTGTTAAAAGACCCCAATTTAAAAAAACTCAGAGTGATTTTTGATAAAAGAGAAGAACTGACGTTAGTCAGAAAAAATGTTGTAAATCTAGATCTTAATGTTTCCGCTTCCTTAAATTTCTATTCACACCAACTCATATGTCCTTTGCTAAACAGTTGTATTGAAATTGCTCTTAACATGGAGGAGGTCAAGCCTGCATTTGTTAGCGCGCTAAATGCATTTCTTCAATGGAAAGAACGTATTGGCTTGGAGCGGGCTATTGGAGTGAGAGGGTTCACTGCTTACAGTTTTCAAAATGTAGAATTTGTTGAGCGCTTACTTTTCTTGCTTTCGGAACAAAATAATTATCAAAATACATTTTTAGCTGTGGCAAATGAAAAGCAAGGAAAAATAGTTGGCGAAGTTTTAGAAAACGAAGCTTGTAAGAAACTTGATTATCTTCACGACGTTTTAAGGCAATCACCACAATCACCTCATTTATACGAGTTAACTCCTGAAGCTTGGTTTGATTTAATTTCTGAAAAAATAAATTCCTTACAAACAATTCTAAATGAACTTATAGATACTCTTGAAGGAGACGAAAATCCAACTGACATAAGTGCAGTCTCTCAAGAAGTCGGGAGTATTGCGAACAAAAGAAATGAATTAGAACAAAATGACATCATCCAAAACGCAATGTCATACTCCAATAATCTTTTTGCAAAACATACTTTACTGATAGACACCTTACAAATATTCTCAGGTCTTTCCAGAACGTCTCTTCAATCCCTTTTTCAACACGCCCAGGTTCGTGAATTTAATAAAGGCAAGCTGTTATTCTTAGAAGGTGAACAAGCCAACCGACTTTATATTATTCTCAAAGGGTGGATTAAAATCTTCAAGGGAACAAGCAGTGGTGAAGAAGCCATTTTACAAATGCTAAGTTCAGGAGACACCATCATGGAAACAGCAGTGTATCTTAACTTGAAATTTCCTATTAGCGCTCAAGTTTCTGAAGATGCAACGATCTTATCATTACCAGCCCCAGTTATTCGTGAGCAGGTGAAGAAAAATAATATTCTTGCCGTAAATCTTTTATCGAGTATGTGCTATCGTTCGCAAAACTTAATTCGCCAAATTGAGATCGCACGATTAAAAACTGTAGATGAAAGAATTGGATGGTTTTTATTAAAAGTTGCTTTAGATCAGGAAAATCATACAAAACATTTACAGCTTCCATATGATAAAACAACCATCGCTTCATATTTAAATATGAAGCGAGAGACGTTCTCTCGTGCTTTGAAACGTTTAAAGCAAAAAGGGTTTATTATCGAAAATGACTTGATCATTTTGCCACATGAAAAAGCGCTTTGTGAATTTTGTGACCATAGTCTTGCCGAAAATTGCCCTCGTCATAATACGAATGACTGCCCCAATCCTCAATTTTTAAGCGAAGATGAAATTAAGATCGCTTAATTGACCTCAATCAAATTCACTCAACTACAATCATGCTGTAATTGATTGATGCTGGATTGTCTCTTTTCAATCTGGAGCGTTTATTTAATTCATGAAAACTAGTCTTATATTGATGGTAGAGAGAGATTAAGTGGAAAATGATTTCCTTTAAAGACGCTCAAAGGATTATATTTGAACAGAAGCAACTTCCAAGCCTGAAAATGCCTATTCGTGATTGCCTTGGCTATGTCGCTAGCAAAGATGTCTTTTCAGAAGTCTTCATTCCCTCTTTTGTAAATTCTGCTGTAGATGGGTTTGCCGTAAGCTCTACCAAGTTGTTGAATGCTAGTTCTACAAATATAATAGAATTAAAAGTGGTTGGTCGAACCATGGCTGGCGATGCCTGTGCTGAGGGTGAGGAGTTTTCCAAGACCTCTAATCCGATAGGCGTTTGGGAAATTATGACAGGAGCTTGTGTCCCAAGAGGGTATGATGCGGTTGTACCTGTTGAAAAAGTGAAAATTCTAAATTCTGATGATAACCAACATCCGTCAGATGTCTCTTTTCGTGCACCAATTAATGGGCAAGCAAATATACGAATGCCCGGTGAAGACTATAAACCAGGCAGTCTAATAATCTCTAAAGGCAGCAAGCTAAACTCCGCATCTATTCTGGCGCTTTCAGCGATTGGTCAAAAAATGATCAATGTTGTAGCAAAGCCTAAAGTAACACTTTTTAGTAGTGGGAATGAAGTGGTTACAGATTGTTTTGCTGATCTGCGTTCTGGGCAAATCAGAGATGCAAATGGTCCTTACTTATTATCCGCTCTAGATGAGAGTGGATTGGCAAAAACAAAGTTTGCAGGTGTTCTAGCTGATGACGCAGATCAATTTAAGGTTTCGATACTTAATGCATTAGATAAGACAGATGTCTTAATCTCTTCTGGCGGTGTTTCAGCTGGACGACATGATTTTATACCTGGAGCATTGCGAGATTTAGGGGCAGAAATAATTTTCCATAAAGTGGCAATTCGGCCAGGTAAACCGATCCTTTATGCGCGTTTACCTAATGACACTCATTATTTTGGTTTGCCTGGAAACCCTGTTTCGGCAGCAGTTGGTTTTCGCTTCTTTGTGCTACCACTATTACGTAATCTGCAGGGCATGCCAGTTGAGGCTCCCCTAAAAGCACAATTAAAAAATCAGGTAGTTAAAAATCATGATTATCATTTTTTCGCAAAATCAAATTTAAGTGTAACTGACGGCGCTGAATTAATTGTTGATATTCTTGAAGGACAAGAATCCTTTAAAACTCACCCGCTCCTGAATTCTAACTGCTGGGCAGTTTTCAAAAAAGATGATTATGTTCGAGATGCAGGAGACGTCGTCGATGTTTATCCTCTAACGCCCGGTTGCATTGATCTATCTAAAGAGCAGGAGTAATTTAATGGCCATAAGCTCTTGTGAAATTTCTGAAAAGTTTTCTATTTTTTCTTATGGATTTAGGCCATTTTTTTTGGCAGCAGGTGTATATGCTATTTTACCGCTTATCCCCTGGCTACTCTTTTTGCAGGGGGTTATAGAACCAAGTATCCCCCTTCAGGTTTGGCATGCCCATGAAATGTTGTTTGGGTTTGTTGCCGCCGGTATTTGTGGTTTTTTATTATCTGCAATACCAAACTGGACAAAAACGCCGGCATTAACAGGTAAAGATTTAAAAATTTTACTAGCTCTTTGGATAGGTGGGCGAATTGCATTCTGGTTGTTCTTGTTTTTTGATAACCCATTCTTTGGTTACTTATTATTCATAGATATGCTTTTGCCAATAGCTCAATTAATTCATGTAAGTCATGTTTTAATCTCAGCAAATAATGACCGAAATTATATATTTATCGGTATCCTTCTGTTTCTAGCACTTGCTAATTTTATGATTATTCTTGATATGAATGAATTAGGTGTTTTTCCATCTGGGAGTGGAGCATTATTTGCAATAAATATTATAATGATAACGCTGTCTGTTGTTGGAGGCCGAATAATACCCAATTTCACCCGTAACTATCTGAAGCAAAAAAACAGCGCTTACAAAATCGGGAAATTGCCTCTAATTGAAAAGCCCGCTCTTTTCTTATTGGTTTTAATGGCGATTATAGATCTGGCTTTGCCCCATTCCATTTTGAGTTATATTATCGCTTTGCTAGCATTTGTAGTGCATTTCATTCGTTTTAGTCGATGGGGGTTCCATAAGGTACTGGATAGCCCAATTATTTGGGTTTTGCATTTGGCTTATTTTCTGATGATCCTTGCTTTATTCCTAAAAGCATTAGAAGGCATTGCTGATGTCCCATTCAATTTATATTTACATTGCTTCTCAGTTGGCTCAATCGGGGTGTTCATGCTTGCTATTATGTCACGAGCCTCTCTTGGACATACCGGGCGAGAGCTTCGGGTAAAAAAAATAATCATAGTTAGCTTTGTGATGGTGCTTTTGTCAGCTGTAAGTCGTGTTATAGCTCCCTTCTTTCCAGTAATTTTTACAAGTGTCATGGCTCTATCAATCAGCCTATGGGTGGTGGCGTATGTGGTGTTCTTAAAAGTATATATCCCAATTGTGATCAACCCAAGAGTGGATGGAAAACCTGGATGATTTCTCTATTTGTTTGGAAGGTGTATTAATCATTTTTCATTAGGGTGTTTTATCATTAGCTTAACTACTGAGGTCTTCAGAAGAGCTTGAGAGCGGTAGGGTAATAATGACCTTTGTTCCCTGGCTATATGCTTTATCAATATAGATAGTTCCATGATGGTCTGTAATAATTTTTTTGCAGATGGCAAGACCAATTCCTGTCCCTTTATAGGATTCCTCATTATGTAATCTTGAAAAGATGTTGAATACTTTTTCTGCATATTTTGGAGCAATGCCAATGCCATCGTCAGCCACTGAGATCTCAATCATATTGTTTGGCAGTACTTGATTTGTAATGAAGATGGCTGGAATATCTCGGTCGTTAAATTTAATGGAGTTGCTAACTAGGTTCTGTATTACCAACGCTAATAAGTCTTCGTTACCCTTAACTGTGCAAATATTATCCCTGTATAAATCAACCTGAATATTGGCGTTGTGGTTGTCAAAATCAAAATTTTCGATTGCTCTTTCAATAAATTTTTTAATAGGGACAATCTCGCCTTCATCTAAAAAATTGCTACACCTCGTATATTCAAGTAAAGAATCGAGCATATGCCGCATTCTTGTTGAGGCACGTTCAATCCGGATGAAAATATTTTCTCCCTCATCATCAAGCTCTTTGACATAGTCTTGTTTTAAGATGGCGGTAAATGCTTCAATTCTTTTTAATGGGGAGCGAAGGTCGTGAGCAACAATGTGGTTAAACGCTAAAAGACCTTCATTTGCATTGTTAAGCTTCTTGTTCGTTTCTTGTTCAAGTTGGCGCAACGCTATTTGATTTTTCTCACCCGTTTCAGCTTTTTCTTTGGAATATCTCAATTCATCAGTCATGCGCAGCGCCAGGTTATGAGCGATCTTTCTTTGAGAGGAGAGAGAGGAAATTGTGAGAAACAATAAAATGTCAATAAGGACACCGCCAGCAGCAACAAAGAGCGGTTGATTTTTTTCACCTTGGGATATAAATCCTGGTTTTGATCTAAATTCCAGCAACCATGGGCGCCCGCCTATGGTTAAAGAACGCGAGGTGGTAAATTGATTTTTGTCGGAAATTAATGTGGCAGAGTAATCATCAGAGCTATCATAAAGTAGTCTTTCCCTGCCACTACTATCATAGATGCGAAAACCAAGATCTGTATCCCCTTTCCCTAATATGCCTTGCATAAGGTCTTTTATTCGAAAGGGGCTGTAGACATAACCAATTAAAGCAAAACGTTTTTCCTGAATGGTAGTCGTGGGCATGTTTGGGTTATAGACAGGAAGATACATCAAAAAACCCAGCTGAACATCATTTTCAGTTTCCTGAACAAGCGTGACCTTACCTGAAACAGCAACATCTCCTGTATCCCTTGCACGCTCCATGGCTTCCCGTCGTGTCGGTTCGGAAAACATGTCGTAACCAAAGGCACGCAAATTTCGGTCTTGAAAAGGCTCTAAGTAAATTATTGAACTATAAATTTCACGCTCACCGGCGGGAGAAATATCAAATTTGGGAAAACCTTCACTGCGAATTCGATCAATATGAGCTTTTTTATAATCAGGCTTTATGATCTCAGAATAACCAAACCCTTGTAAACCTGGAAGGTATTTTTCTAGACGAAGAGAGTTTACATAAACCTTCCATTCTTCACGTGTAACTTTGTTACTTGCATTAAAAAGACCAACACCTCCCCAAAGAGCAGCTTCTTGTTCATTCATTCGTTTATTTATGGCTGTGTGAATGTCTTCGGCCTTAAAAGAAAATCGCGTTTTAGATGCCTGGGTAACCCAATCGTTAGAAATAAAATAAGCGATTATTGTAATCACAACGGACATAGCAAGGATAATCCAGGCAAGGAAAGAGCTATGTAGTCGAGAAAAAGACCATTTTCGTGGCTTCGCAAAATTGCTAGACTTGGTTTCTATATCATTAATCTGCCTGGAAAATTTCAAGTCATAACTCCTGCCGCGTAAATGTGATACTCACTGTTATAAGGAGAGAAAAAAAAGATGATCAATTTATACAACAGATTGAAAACCACTCGCCTATTGCAAAAGTTTTTGCTTTATTTGGGGGATGTTTTTCAAGGCATTAAAAAATTGAGTATCAGAAAATGGTTTAACTATATAGCCATTGCTTCCAAGGTTATCAGACTTTTTTATATCTTCTTGGTCTTCAGATGCAGAGAGCATAAATACTGGAATGTTTTTGTAAATTGGGTGGTCACGTATAGTCTTCAAAACCTCAAAACCATCTATGCGCGGCATGTTAATATCAAGCAATATTAAAAAGCTATCTTTACTGGTTCCTAATGTAACTAACCCATCCATGGTTGAAATCAGATCCTCTGGGTTTTGTTCGCTAATAAAGCGATTTACAAAACCACATCGCCTTACAATTCTCCGAGTAAGAAAAATTTCATCTACATTGTCATCCAACATAATAAAAATTGTCTCTGTGAGATCGCTCATACATTTACCATTACCAACATTTCAGTTGGCCCAATTCATATTTAAATCAATAATTTACTTAAAAATTTTGATTCAGGCAAATGAAGTAAAACTTTTCCAAAGTCCTATTTGAAAAAGAAGATGAAAGTATAGTTTATACTTCATTATGCATAGAAAATTTAGTCAAAACACTTGAATTGACGAAGCAAATAATACCATGACTGAACAATAGTAAATAATTATCTAAACCGTATTGGAGCCGTTACTCTTAAGGATTTATGTCCGTGAGGTAAGGGGGGGAACGGAGCAGCTCTTTTAGCTGTATTCAAAGCCAATTTATCGAGTTTTTTATTACCACTGCTCTTATAAATTCTAAGACTTCTAATGCGACCTGATTTAGAAATAATAAAAGAAATCAATACAGTACCACTTTTGCGAGATGACCTCACATTACGCATTAATAAAGAACGAAGCCGCCCCTTGTAATTTGAAAGAGCAGCTTTCCCTGAAATTTTGTTTTTAACTCGCCCTTGGTTCCCAGGTCTGGATTTAGCTTTCATTTTTTTATGATTGCGTGCACTCCCAATCATTTTCAGAGGCTTAGCTTTAGCTCGTGTTTTCTTCTCCTTTTCTTTTTTTATGTCTTTCTTGTAATTACTTTTTACTTTAGCGGGGGATTTCTCTTCTTTTGGCGTTTTTGTTAATGGCTTGCTCTTTGGTAAAGTAATTGGAGAGAGTTGCTCTTTTTTTTCTACGAGCGGTCTTTTCTCGTCAATTTTTACTTTCTTGGGTTCAACTGTTTGCTCTTTCTGAATCGTTTCTGGACGGCTATTAATTTCACCAGTTAGCAGTGATGCTTGAGTTTTCGCAATAATTAGAGAAATTCCAGGCGAACGCTCTATTTGTGGTGTGTTCCATTCGCTATAAAAACTCAAACCCAAAGACGCATGAATAACGAGTGAAAAACAAAAAGCAAAAAACCATTTAGACCCACTTAGCATTATCGTTTCCCCCGAAGCGTGAGGAGTTTGACTTTTCCAATGCCAATTTGTTTGGCCAGGTTAGCTATTTTAATAAGAACTGTTGCATCACTTTCTTTATCTGCAATGATGTATAAAGCCTGTCTATCATCAGAGTTGTACAATTGCTTTAGTTTAGGTTCAAGCTGAGTAAGTGAGATCTTATTTGATTGAGAGAGAAAAATTCCCTCTTTAGTAAGATAGAGTGCTTTCGGCGAAAGTTTATCAGCCTGAGCTTCATTCGTTGTGGGAGGCTTTAATGACACTGCAGGACTTTTTGTAAGAGTGCCGGCCATTAAAAAAAAGATCAAAAGTAAAAAGACAATATTGATAAGAGGCAAGATATTATCTTGGCCTTTTCTTCTTTCAAGGGCGAGGTTCAATTTTATTGTCATTTTATAACTCATCATCGTCTTCAATTAAGTTTTCTTGGCTTAATCTGATATTGTCACAGGTGAAATCTTATGTGTTTTCAATCCGTCTATAATCTCTGTAAGTCGTCTGGTTGGCACCTTTTCATCAATCTTCAAAACAACACCGGCTTGTTTGTTTTTGTTTATTGAACTGAGCAATTGATCTATAGGAGTTGCAGCGTCACTCTGAACGCCATCAACAGAAATTTTCTCATTCGTAAGAAGATGGATAAATGTAGGTTTTAAATTTGATGGCTTCATTTCAGAATTGGAACTCGGAAATATCAAATCAATGCTCTGGTATTTTTCAAATTGAGTAGCAAGCATGAAAAATAACAATAATAAAAAAACAACATCAATTAACGGTGTAAGGCTAAGTCGAGTACGTATTTTGGGTGGCTCTAGTAGAATGGCCATTGAAATGCTCCAATAAAATTATGTCGATTGCTTAAAAATTTTATCTTGTGCATTAGGGTCGGCAATGCGGCCCGTAAAAAGTGCACTTAAGCAATTCTCCAAAACTTGTCTTTGGCGTTCAATTCGGCTGTCAAACCAACTAAGCGCTATCGAAACTGGAATAGCCACGGCTAACCCAACCGCTGTAGTAAGAAGAGCAACCCAAATCCCCCCAGCTAAAGTTGCCGGGTTCACCTGGTCTCCAGCAGCTTGAAGTTTGTGAAAGGCATCAATCATACCAACAACAGTCCCAAACAAACCAAGAAGCGGAGCAATCTGAGATATAAGATCCAGAATTCGTAAGTTTGAGCGAATAGAACTTAAATGGTTAGAGGCCAACCTTGTTGCATCTTCTCTAACAGAGGCAATCGGTTGACCATTTGCAAGCGCTTTCATTGTGCCGGTTAAACTAATACGGATTGGACTCGGTTGTTTTTGGCAAAGAGATAAAGCTTCGGTAAACTGGTTCGCTTCCCAATGGGAGAATATTTTATCCAACTTACGAGTGCTACCAACTTTTAGAAAAGTAAAGTGAGCTGCTTTTAAAATGATAATAGTCAGGGCAATAACGGAAAGGCCGAGTAAGATTATAACAACAGGCCCACCTTTATTGATGATGTTTAAAAGCAGGCTATTTTCAAAATAAGAATGGGGTGACATTTTATCCTCTTAACTTAGGGACATGCCCTTGTTTTAAAAAAAATCTATGAAGAACGACGACGACGTTTAAACAACATGAGATATCCAAGAACAGTAAAACCAATCGCGGAAATCAAAATGACTGAAATGATGATGTCTCTTTTTTCTCGGCCAATCAGCGGGGCTAGGAAGTTCCATTTATGCAAAAATGAAAATGAATAGCCTTCATAGCGCTCAAGATTAACCAAACGATCAACAAGCATGCCGGTTGCAGGGTCTATAAAAAGTTTGTCACCTTGAGGTGTGTTGAAATCAAGCTGCCAAACAGGTAACCGCTTGTTACGAAAGTCATAATGAGGTCCAAAATGAGTAATCAATTTAGTTTTCTGTAGTTGTTTTTCAGAAAAACCAAGGTGAGATTTAGCAACATGTTGCACCATATCTTTATCGGTCAAAGTAGATTTTTCACCAGTAACCGCATCAAAATAAAAGGCTTGTTTTTCGGTTACCATTCCCTTGAAGCGCTTTGAGCGGGAAATTGATTCGCCTTGTTTACCTTTAGGAATGCTAATGCGGTAGAGCAGAGAAGGGTTGGCATTTTCCTTCAACGTACCCTCTACCAATGAAAGACTATTAAAAGATTGACCCTTAAAATTATCTAACCATGTGAAGTCGTCACCAAACTTAGAAGCGCTAAGATTGATTGGTTGACCAAGTTTTAAACCTCGGTGATTGTCACCAAAAGAATATTGCAGAAGGTGATAGATACCACTTGTAGTAAAGAATAATAAAGGCAGCCAAATACCAAATGAGAGAACACGGTGCCATTTGCGGCGACCATCTGGTATGGATCGCTTCTTTATCATAAAAATCAAAGCAATACCCGTAATCGCCATGCCTAATAATGAGAGCAAAAGCAACATCATCAAAAACACACGAGCATATTCAAAGTCGTCAAGCCATGCCCAACTGTGAAATGTCCGGAAGACAGTTTGCACTGATGTCTTCCAGCTATTGGTTATGCCAGCTAGTGCACCAAGTTCAGTGTATATGAAAGTTGTTTTATTATCTGCCGTGTCAAACTCAACTCTGTAAACAGGTAGTAATCTGTTCACCCAAGGGTATTCGGATGAAAATTCAGTTTGAAAAATAATTGATTTTATTGGGGCTGATTTTAAGCCAGAGTAATACCGCGCCAACCAAATGGCTTGTTCTCTATCATGGTTTAATCTCTCAACTCCAGTTGAGAGATTAAAATACCGTCGCGCAGCTTCATTTGATTGGGTGACTTGTAAGAGAGCACCTTCTTTAGAAGGTATGACCTTTATCATAATGGCCCTATCAATTTTATTCTGCCTCAAAATTTTAGGAATTTGAGCCGCATGCTCGGAAGAGACCTTAACTTGAGGCGGAAAGAACGAGGCCGCTTTGGGCCCCGTCCATGTCATAAGCGGATGGGTAATGCCAGATATGGCAAAAAACAACAATGCCAATCCGCCAGTCCATCCAAGCCATTTATGCAATTTTGTGCTGCTGCGCACGATAGACGCGTTTAGTTTCGCCATGTCGATGTTCCTATTGTTAGATCAAAAATTATTGAGATGCTTTAGAATTTAGATCTAAATCCAACATAGAAACGACGTGGCAAACCAGGACGATAAGAAATATCAGGGTCACCAACCTGATTGCTCGTATAAGTCGAGTAACGCTCATCAGTGATGTTCATAACGCGGCCGTAAAGTTCAAACTTTTCAGAAATCTCCAAACTAGCCCTTAGGTTGAAAAGGTCATGCCCATCATATTTATTGGTGTTGGTTTCATCAGTGTAATAGTCACCAATATGAACCCACTCAGCTTCAATCATTAGCCCATTAACAAATGAAGGGCGGTATTGAATGGCAAGATTTCCTAAAGTTTTAGGGGCCTTGCCAATATCATTTCCAGCAAAGTTAATCTGAGAGGCGGGGAAACCAAACACAGCAGTAAAATCTTTATATTCCTGATTGCTATAACTAAAAGCAGAGGTGTAGCTCCACTCATCTGTAAGCTGTCCTTTTAGTTCAATTTCAATGCCTTGGTGTTCAGTCTCACCAGCGTTAGAAATTTTTCTGTCTCCAGAAACATTATCGATGTAGCTAACAATGTCGTCTTTCACCATCATGTGATAAAGGGTCACATTGTAGTTGAGCCAATCAGCCAGTTTTCCTCTTGTACCTATTTCAAAGCTGTCAGAATGAACTGGTTTTAGTTCATCCGTTTCCTGGCTCGAGCCGGGACGGAAGATACTCCCAACAGATGGAGCACGAAAGGAGTGACGATAATTCGCAAATAGATCAAGGTTAGGTGTCGCATTCCATACAGCCCCAAACTTAGGGTTTAAGCTGTCATAGGAAATTACCTGACTATCTGGGCGCAGATGATTAAAGCCACCAAAACCAAATTGCTGTTGATCAACAGAGGCGTTTAGGTTGTCGGTGTAATCAACCCGAAAATAATCATACCGCAGACCAGCTGAAAGCCTTAATTGAGAAAGAGCTTGCCACTCGCCGTGAATGTAAGGAGAGACCGCTAGCATGTCAGCCTCATAATCATAATTGACACGTCCAGTTTCGGTTGTGTTAACAAAAATTTC
>Ga0209344_10000573_pt1 | contig 60665 bp, 50 predicted proteins | sample Cruoilmetagenom6_FD_187293 | JGI IMG/M metagenome (GOLD analysis project Ga0209344, IMG submission 187293) | Oil polluted marine microbial communities from Coal Oil Point, Santa Barbara, California, USA - Santa Barbara Oil Seep Sample 6 (SPAdes)... | ecosystem: Environmental > Aquatic > Marine... | reverse complement strand
CGCTCGAACGACTGGCCCATCGACCGGGTGTTGGCGTTGAACTGGTTGAGCGATCGCGTGGACGAGCCCATGGACAGGATGGAGTTGATGCTGGACATAGAAGAAGGATCCAATGCGAAGAATTCGAATGCCAGCGATTGTGAGCGGGTGCGCTGGCGAATGTGCAGTGTGGGCGACCGATAACGCGGGGTTTAGATGCCGATCTGAGCCGGGGCCCCGAGCGTGGACTTGGCGGAATCGGTCGCGCCACCGATCAGGTTGAGCACCTGCTCGGCGTTCTGTCGGCTCACACCCATCGTCATGATCGTGGCTTGCTCGAGGATCTGGGCCCGGACGAGCTTGGCGGTTTCCTCGGCGTAGTCGGTGTCTTCGAGCCCCGAGAGCGAGTCGGTCAGGTTGATGAGCTCGGTGGTGTTGACCGACTGCTTGCTGTCGATGGTCTTGAGCTGATTGCCGATCGCGGCCCGTGAACGCGCGATGCCATCGACGCTGTCTTTGGCGATCTCTTGGGCGGCTTCTGGATCTTCGAAGGCCAGCGTGGCCAGCTCGTCGAGTTTGTCGGCGATCGATCCCGAGGTGTACTCTTGGAGGATCAACTGTCCTTTGTAGGCCGTCGAGTTGGCGATGTGGTCGATGCCCTCGAGCACGGATTCGATCTCGAGCTTGAGTGATTTTTGTTCTTCGTCGGAGCTGCCCGCGTTGTTGGCGGCTTGGACCACCAGACCGTTGAGCTCCGCGAGCATGTCGCTGACGACCGAGAGCCCGCCCTCTTTGGCGCCCAGGTACGACTCTTGCTGCTTGAGCGATTTGAGCTCGGACTCGAGCGAGTAGATGCGGGCCTTGTGTTCTTGAATCGGGGCGATCGCGGACGGATCGTCCGAAGCGCGGTTGACCTTCTTGCCGGTGATCAGTCGCTCGGCGGACTGGGCGACCTGATCCTGGTTGATCCCCAGGGTGCGGAGTCCGAAGTTCAGGTTGGCGAGGTAGCCGATGCGCATTGTTCAGATAATCGGACGAAATGTCTTCCAACTGATGCGGAAGGTGAATTCTCAGCGCTATTGAGCAGATCCGTCGAATAGCGGGTCTTCCCCGGGGTTATCATGGTTGATGACCCGCGATCAGCACGAGTTCGACCAAGACTGGGACCTTTCTGAAGGTCTCGACCCCGACGGGCCGTCGGCGAGCGATCTGGACCGCTTTGGCTCGGAAGTCAGCCCCTGCCCCAACTGTGGGGCTTCGATCTACGATCAAACCGAGATGTGCCCCAAATGCGGGTGGTTTGTTGGCGATGTACCTAAAACCGTGTCCTTGTGGACTGTGGGGCTTGTCGTGGGGCTCGTGGTGCTGCTGCTGTGGTTCTTGTTCTAAACAGACCGATGCTCGCTCAACAGGATGCTTGGCCTGTTTTTGTTTGGGCTTCACCTGTATGTTCTGCGGAACTGAACGGTTCGCGGGCATCCGATCGGGGTTCGGGCCCGTATAGTGGTGGGGATGACGCGCAGCTGCAACAGTTGCGTGGGTGGTGTCGACGCACGCACCGAACCATGTACACGCTGCACAGACCCAGCACCAGAGCCAGAGGCGGAGATAGCTATGCCAACCCCAGTTCCCAGCGCGCCGCGCACGATGACTCGATTCCGAACACGATTCCAGCGGGCCTTTACGCTTGTTGAGCTGATGGTGGTGATCGCGATCATCGCGGTGCTCATGGCCCTGCTGCTGCCCGCGCTCAACGGCGCGCGCAACGCCGGCAAGAAGGCCAGCACCACCTCGATGATCAACAACTTCACCAACGCCGCCTCATCGTTCGCCAACGATAACGGCTCGCAGATGCCCGGGTATTTCTCGGCCGCCCAGATGGGAGCCGAGGACAACCTCGAAGCCGGGATGTCGGCGATGGAGAACATCATGCTCGATCTGGGCGGGACCGATGTGATCCAGGGACGCGTGGGCGATCCCAACACCATCGCGGTCAACCACCGGGCCGGGATCATCGCGATCGCCCCGTTTGATAACACGGATGACAACGCCGTGATCGTCAACACCCGACTCATCGGCGGCTCGGGCGCGTACTTCACGCCCGACAAGAAGTTCCTCAAGATCATGGAGCACGATCGCGGGCAGCAGTTCCCGGAAGTGGGCAACCCTGATTCGGGCGATCTGCGCGGGCAGCCGTTGATGCCCGATCTGGTGGACGCGTTCGGCAACCCGCTCCTGGCGTGGGTTCAAGACGAGACCGCCCGGGGCTCGATCGATCCGGATGTCGCCGGCGGCAGCGACGACGATGTCTACGCGCAGTTCGCCCAGACCACCTCCGATGGCGCTGGGGGCCCGGCATGGTTCTACCTCGCGTCCAATCAGACTTTCTTTAGCACTGAATCAACCAATGTGGGCGACTCGGGCGTGAACCAATACAACGACAGCTCGCTGAGCGAGGGTCTGCAGGGCAACGCGCTCGACGCGGTTGAACGCATCCGCACGCTGGCGACCGTGCTCGCCAGCCCGTCCTACTTCCTGCTCCACGAGGGCGATAAAATGGAAGACCCCGGGTTGAACTATGACGAGATCTTCCCGGCCCGTCCTCGCGGTCGCTTGATCGTGCAGTCCGGCGGCATCGATGGGACCTACTTCGGCGCCAACGATGCGGGCTGGAAGGCCAACGCGGTCCCGGGCGACACGAACCTTGACTTTGGGAACAACTACAAGCTCCAGACGAACGCTCGGCGGGTTGACGAAGACGGCAAGTCCGTCACCGGCGACATCGCCAGCGAGTTCGACGACCTGCTGGGCACCGTCAACTAAAGCCGCGCATAAACGCGTTTTTACACCAACACCGAGCAGCCCCGCATTCACGCGTGGGCTGTATTTCTAGATTCAGCGTGCACTCAGAACGCCCAGCGTGTACAACAGAGCCTTGGGACGATCGGGGATCCATCACGCCAGAGGCAGGAGCATCGGTGCGCTCGGGGGCTATGCCGTCGGCGTGCTGCTCGCTTCCGCTGTGCCCAATGCTGAGTCGATGGTCTGGATGAGCATCGCCTGCGGGTTGGTGGCGGCGTTGATCCTGCTGCCCGCTAGGCTTCGTCCCGTGCTCTGGAACACCACGGCGTTGCTGGCGATCGTGTGCCTGAGCGCGGGCTTTACCCAGCTGCGCACGCTCGAAACACCCGCCGATCGGCTCGATGCGATGGTCTTTGCATCGCGCTCCGCTTCATCTGAAGAGTCAATCCCCATCGAGGTCCGCGCGGTGCTCCTCGATCAGTTCCGGACTACACATACCGAGCCCGAGCCCGGCGACCCGCCGACCTGGTCGCACGCAAAGACCGAAGCACAAGCACAGATCGAGCGGGTGTATATGCGCGACCCAGAGGGTCGCGGGTCATGGATCCGCGCCAGCGGGATCGTGCGTGTGCTGATTGCAGATCCGGGCGATCGCACCGGGCAGAGCATGCGCGCGGGTGACCGGGTGGAGATCCTCGGGCTGTTCTCCCCGGTGGGCAATGCGCGGAACCTTGGCGATCTGGATTGGTCCAGGCTCAGCGCCCAGTCCGCCCGGGTCGGCAGCCTGATCGTGCGTGACGAGTCGATGATGACTCCAGCGATTGATCAACCAGCGGGGTTCTTCGATCGGCTCAACCGCTCACGCATGAGCCTGCAGGCTTCGATTCGGGCGCGGGCCATGGGTGCGATCGGGCTTGACGGTGCGGGGCTGCAAACTTTGAACATCGACGCGCCCCCGCAGAGCACACAAGAACGCGCGATGCTCGGCGCGTTATTGCTGGGCCAACGCGATCCGAGCTTCGGGCAGGTGTACGAGAGTTTTCAGCGTGTGGGCGTGGCGCATGTGCTGGCGATCTCCGGGTTCCACCTTGCGCTCGTCATCCTGATGGGCGTGCTGGGCCTGCGCGTGCTCGGCGAGTATCCAAAGACCCAGGCGCTGATCGTGATGCTGATCTTGCTGGCGGGGATGGTGGTGCTGCCGATGCGCCCGCCGATTGTGCGCGCTGGCTTGATCGTGATGATCCTGATGATCGCCGGGAGCATGGGTCGGCGGTACGACCGGTTGACGGTGCTCGCCTGGATCGGATTGGGGCTCTTGATCTGGCGCCCGATGGATGTGTACTCGCTGGGGTACCAGCTGAGCATGGGGATGACCGGGCTGCTGATTCTCATGGCCGACACACAACAGAGGAGTAAGCAGTCGGTCGTGCTTGATCGGCAATCCTTTTCCCTTCATCAGCAGCCCAAGCGCGCGGGCGTGCTGGGCGCACTCGCCAATGCAACCCGCGTCAATGTGGCCTGTTGGTTGGTGGCGCTGCCGACCATCTTGTTCCACACCGGGATCGTGAGCCTGCTGGCCCCGCTGGTGTCGTTGGCGTTGATCCCGATGGTCATCGTGCTGATGGCGATTGGATACATACAGATCGCGATCGGGATGGTCGCCCCCGCGCTGGGCGAGCGCACGATGGGGGTTGTCGATTGGGCGGCCCACAGCGTGCAATCGTTTGTGGTCTGGGTGGACCAGCTGCCGGGCTCTTCGGTGTGGTATGGCCAGCTGGGCGCGGTCTGGACACTGCTGGCGACGGGGGTGCTGGGCGCGATCGTGCTTAGGCCATCGCGGCTCAGACACAGGGCCACGATCGGCGCGGCGATCGCCCTTGCGCTCTGGGTGTTCGTCGGGCCGATCGCTTTGCGAGAACGCGCAGTGCTTCGGCTCGACATGCTCGATGTGGGCGATGGATCGTGCGTGCTGATCCAGTCCGCGGGCGAGGGGCTGATCTGGGATTGCGGCTCGCTTGATTTTCGTGTGGGTGAATCCGCGGCTCGAACAGCACGGGCGAGCGGGCTGCACCGAGTACGCGACGCGATCGTGACCCACGACAACCTTGATCACTACAACGGCCTGCTGGCGCTGAGCGAAAAACTCGGGCTTGAGCGCGTGTGGGTTTCGCCACGCATGATCGAAGCGCCGTCCAAGACATGGACCACCTACCAAGCCCGGCTCATGGAGCTGGGGATCGAGATCCGTACCCTATCGATCGACCAAACCATCCGTGTGGGCGATGTCGAGCTTGTGTGCCTCTGGCCGGACCCACAAGCGATCGATGGGCTCGGCGACAACGACACTTCGATCGTTGTTCAGATCCTGGTGCCCAACAGTGCAGGCTCTGGAGTTGGCACCGAGCCCACAAGCGTGCTGCTCACCGGCGATATCGAACGCCCCTCGATGAACGCGATTCTGGATCGCACGCCGGAGCTGAGCGCCCACATTATCGAGCTGCCGCATCACGGCAGCGCCAAGCCCGGGGCCACCGGCTTTGTCGATCGGCTCGATCCTTCGATCGTGCTCCAGTCCACCGGGCCTACGCGCCTCGATGATCCACGGTGGGCATCGACGCGCGCGGGGCGGACCTGGTATGCGACCGCCAACAAAGGCGGCGTCTGGGTGCGGATCATGCGCGACGGGACCGTCACGCATGGGTGGGCAAGAGAATAAGTCAGCCGATCGGCGGCGCGGGGAACTCGGGGGCTTGGCCATTGAGTACACGCACGACATCGCGCACGACCCAGCTCATCTGTTCTTTGGCCGACTGTGTTCCCGCGGCGATATGCGGCGTGAGGATCACATTCTTTCGCCCGAGCATCGGTGAATCGGGTGTGATTGGTTCGGGGTCGTGCACATCGATGATGAGCGTTGCCATTGGGTTGCTCTTTGCGAAGTTGGCCGCGGCTTGGGGATCGATGACAAAGCCACGCGAGGAGTTGATCACGATCGCGTCGGGCTTGAGCTGGGCAAAGAACGCTTCAGCGAACGCGCGATGGTTGCTCGCCCGCCCGTCGACATGGATCGAGATCACATCGCAGGTCTTGGCCAGCTCGTCGAGCTCGACGCGCCTGGCGAGTTGAGGATCGCACACGATCTCTTGGTCAAGGTCATGGAACACCACCTCCATCCCCAACGCTGTTGCAACGGGCGCGAGCGTCGAGCCGATCTGGCCGAACCCGATGATGCCCAGGCGGGCGCCGACCACCGATCGCGGCGTGATGGCGTGTTGGCGCAGCGCGTGCCAGCCTTGGTTCTCGATCGATCGATCGCCGATGCGAACGATCGGACGCAGCGCTGCCAGCATCATCTGGGTGACATACTCGACAACGGCCTGTGTGTTCGCCCGGGGGGTGTGGACCACCGGGATGCTGCGGGATCGGCATGCTTCGAGATCGATGTTGTCGAGCCCCACCCCGGCTCGGGCGATCACCTTGAGGGCGGGGGCCTTCTCGAGCAGCTGAGCATCGACGATGGTGTAGGTCCGCACGACGAGGGCGTCGGGCGGGTCGGATTCGAGCAGGGCGAGCAGGGCCGAGCGATCGTCCGGCGGGGCGATGAGCACCCGCCCATGGGCCTTGAGCCACGCGAGCGGGGCGGGGGCGATGGGCTCGGCGATGATGATCGTGGGGGGGGGCATTGCAAGAGTATAGAACGAACCCCGCGGAGGATAACCGCCAATGGACCCTGCAACTTGCAATGGAGATCTACGGGTGATGGCAGAAAAGCGTCGGGAAAGAAGAGTAAATTCAAGGTTATCACACCTTGGGGCCGATGGGGGGTTTGTTCGCCGGGGACTATTTGTTTTTTCGAACGGCGTGTACACACCGAAAGAGTGTTTCACAGCACGATACACATAAGCACGGAGTCTTAGCAATGAACAAATCAGATCTCATCGAAGCGGTCGCTTCTGAACTCGAAAGCTCCAAGAGCGAAGCCGGCAAAATGATCGAGGCGGTCATCAGCGCGATCTCGGACGGGCTCAAAACCGAAGAAAAAGTCGCCATCAGCGGCTTTGGGACCTTCACCAAGAAGCATCGGGCCGCCAGGGTCGGTATGAATCCGGCGACCAAGCAGCCCATCCAGATCAAAGAGAGCACCACCTGCTCGTTCAAGCCTTCGCAGCATCTCAAGGATGAGCTGCACCACCAAACGCGCGAGCTGGTGTCTTAACCGGTTGATTCGTTCAACAAAGATGACCATATCAACACGCGACACAGGCTTGTGTTTGCAACGCTTTAAAGACAGGGAAAGCTCCCTGTCTTTTGCAATTCCGCCGTGTTTTCAACACATTTGAGTTGATCTCGATGAATTCATATTGACAGATACCCTCGCATCTGCAAGGCTATCCGTGCGCAATATCGCGCATAGAAATGGATTTTGATTATGAAAACACGAAACGTATTTCTCACCATCACACTCTTTATGCTGGGCTCTCTGGGACTCTCTCAGAAAGCCCACGCCCAGCAAGCCGTCACCGAGGTGACCCATGTCCACGCCTTCGCGGGGTGGTACCTTGTCGAGATCAAAGACACCAACAACGACATCATGGGCTTCTGGGGCATCCCCAGGGTCGAGATCGCGGTAGGCAACATCCGTCGGCTCTGGTTCGAGCTGCTTCCCAATGACGAGTGGGATGTCTGGGCTTTCGAGCCCGTGGCGATCCACGAAAAAATGACCGAACTGGCCATCGACGGAGCCAACCAATCCTCGCTTGATCTGCTGATCCAGCAGGAGGGCGATGCGTCTGATAACCAGCTGAACCTGAACATCGACGGCGGGATCAGCGGCAAGGTCCTCAAAGGCTTTATCGAGGGCGATCCCCTCGCTGAATCCGCGGGCGCGGTTGCGGATCCACAACCCATGATCGATCTGCTCGCCGTGGTCGGCTACGCCGTCGCCCCGGGCATCTCGGATCTGCTCGTCGCGGGCACCGCCGGGCTCAACATGACGATGAGCGCAACGGTAGCAGATGCGCTGTCTTGTATGACGGTTGACTATGGGACCATGTGTGCTGACTGCGTTTGCACACGGGCCGGGGGCAGCATCGAATCAACCCCGTGGGAGATCACTGAAAAATGGGTTGATCTCAATACCCGCCTGCGGTGCACCTACGAACGCACCGAGACCCATTCGTACTGGAAGACCGGGATCGATCCCGACTCCTGCGTGAGTTGTCGTGAAGGCAGCGCCGAGTTCCCGATCGAGCGAACGATCGAGCGTCGCATCGTCAATCACTGGTACGAGCTTACGGAATGCCCGGATAATCCTGTCGTCGTTCCTTGATGAGCCGATTGCTCCAGGCACGAACCAGCAGTATTCAAAGCCGCCCGATCGCAGTTCGATCGGGCGGCTTTTTTTTGAAGCTCCATCTTCTGAAGATTTATTCGTCGTGCGTGTCTTGATCGAACGCGGAGATCGCCAGGTCGATCGCGGCCCCGAGCGCAGCGGCTTTGTTGACGGTCTCTTTGAACTCGAGCTCGGGCACCGAGTCCGCCACAATCCCGCCCGCGGCTTGGATGTGGTATGCCCAGTGGCCTTGTGCTTCGTGCTCATCGAACCGATCGAGGGGGACCACGATGGTGCGCAGGGTCAGGGCGATGTCCATCTCTTGATCGAGCGAGACCCAGCCCAGACCGCCTCCATACGGTCCTCGGCGGACTTTTTCGAGCTCGTCGATGATCTGCATGGCGCGGATCTTGGGCGCTCCTGAGATTGTGCCCACGGGCAATGCGGCCCGGAGCGCATCCCAGCAGTCGAGCCCTTGGCGGATCGTGCCGGTGACCGTCGACGAGATGTGCATCACATGCGAGTAGCGTTCGATGCTCATGAGCTTGGAGAGCTCAATGGTTCCCGGCTCGGCGACCATCCCGACATCGTTTCTCCCGAGGTCTACCAGCATCGAGTGCTCAGAGATCTCTTTGGGATCCGCGAGCAGGTCGGCTTCCATCGCCTGGTCGTCTTCGGGGGTTTTGCCGCGTCGACGGGTGCCGGCGAGCGGGCGGTTGGTGACCGTAAACTTGCCAGCCGCCGATTTGTCTTTGCGCACCCGGCACAGGATCTCGGGGCTTGATGCGACGAGGATGCACCCGGCGGTCTGCATGTACACCATGTAGGGCGACGGGTTCACGGCTCGCAGGGCCCGGTACACATCGAACGGATCGGCGTTGGCCCTTCGCTCGAAGCGGTGGCCGAGGACAACCTGGAAGATATCGCCCTGGTTGATGTACTCTTTGGCCCGCTCGATCATGGCCGCGTGCTGCTCGCGGGTGGTGTTGCAGGGCATCGGCGAGTTGGTCGACGGGCGCGTGCTGGCGACGCGCCCCAGCGGTAGTGGCTTGGAGTGTTCCTGGACTTGCTCGGCGAGTTGATCGAGGGCCGACATCGCTCCAATGTATTGGGCCGACGGATCGTCGGCGGGCTCGACAAAGACGAGCTTGACGAGGTGGATCACTTTGTCGACATGGTCGAAGATCACCAGCTCGTCGTAGAACCCGAACGCCAGCTCGGGCAGGTGGCGATCGTCTTCGGGCGCGTCATCGAAAGAGAGCTTGGTGGGCTCGGCGTAGCGGACGGAGTCGTAGCCGGCGTAGCCGAACCAGCCGCCGAGCACGCAGCTTGGGAGCACGCCTCGGTCTGCGGTCTCTTGGGGGATGACCTGCTTCCAATCAGCGCTGATGGTGCGGAGCTTGTCGAGCGGGTCGGGCTCGGTCGTGGTGTTCGATGTTGACTCCCCGTGGCGATGGTCGGTGACGGTGGTCTTGTTGGCGTGGGCGACGACTTCCATCATCGGGTGGGCCGCGAGCAGGGAGTATCGTCCTTGTTGATCGCCGCCCTCGACGGATTCGAGCAGGAACGAAGGGGCAGTGCGTTGATCGCGCGAGACGAGTCGACGGTAGGCGAGCACCGGGGTGAGCTGATCGGCGAGGACACGGATCGAGACGGGGATCACGAGCGCATTGGTCTCCGGTGATTCATCCCTGGCCTTGCTGACAGCGTTGACAAAATCGGATTGAGCGATACTGGGCATAGGTAGTCAGTGTATGCGTTGGAGATTGGTTGAACATCACGGGGGTCATGGCCGTAGGATGAGGGATGATTAGATCTCGACTCAGCGTATGGATAGCCGCGTGCCTTGCGGGGCTCTGGGCATCGCCAACTTTGGCCCAGTCCGGCTCACCCGATATGAATGTCCCCGTGCCCGCCAAGGAGCCAAAGCCCTCGCAGGTCTCGGGCACGCTCGTCGATGCCTTCGCCCAGGTGCAGAAACAGGAGCCGATGCGCCGCGCGGGGCTCAAGGCGGCGATGCTGCGTCAGATCCAGACGGTGGTGCCCGTGGTCATCATCGTGGAGGATGCCCAGAGCTACTTGTTTGCGATCTCGAACTGGGAGGGCATGGTCCGCTTCCCCGTCCTGTGGGACGACGGCTCGTCGATCGCCCACGAGCACATCGCACGGTTTGTGCGCTCGTTCCAGCCCGAGCATGTGCTCCGGCTCAAAGACACCAGCGGCCCGCAGTGGACCGGATCACGCGAGCAGAAACAGCAGCTCGTCGAGGACGCGCTGGGCAAGGCGCTCAATGAACAGCAGAGCGATTGGAAGGCCACGCTCAAGGGGCTCAATGACTCGGGCGTGATCAGCCCGGGGATGGTCGTCACCGATGTGATCGACACCACCTGGCCCGCGGCCCTGGCGTTGTCGGCCGGTCGGCTTCAACCGATCTCGTTTGTGAAGAAGACCTCGCACAGCTACCAGCCGCTGAGCAGCGCCGATGCGGATACGCTCGAACGCGCCATCGAGCGGACCGCCCAGGCCACCGGGCACCGCTGGGACACCATCGGGGATGACATCGACGCGATCACACTGGCAGTCAACACGGGCACGATGATCTCCACAGGACGCAGCGGCGTGCAGGACAAGCTGGCGACGAGCGACCGGATCGGACGCCGAGAATCCAACGGCTCGGGCGAACGCTGGGCGTTCTGCGGGCAGATCATCGGGACCGAGGCGCAGGTGACCTACCAGGCGATGTGCGCGCTGTTCCTCAAGATCGATCAGGGGTTCGTGTGGGACGGGTACGACAGCTCGGCCCCGTGGAACACCTACGACGGGACGGCGGCCGCCGAGGCGCTGCGGAGCGGGGGGCTGGCCGTCGAACTCAACGACGAGCCCAACAACACGATGCATAGCTGGAAGCTGCGGACGGTGCGTCCGGTCGGCAATACTCCCGCTGATGAAACAGAGAACGACGAAGACGATACAAAGAGCAACTCATCGAGCGCAGGCATCTTCTTGATGAACTCCAAGGGCGCATCGAACATGTTCGATCTGCCCGGTGTGGTGGACGGCACCGGGCGACCGGGGCACATGCCGATGCTCGATGTGCCCTTCGCGCTCCACATCGTGCACTCGTTCTCGCTGCAGTACCCACGCAACCGCGACACCGTCGGCGGGCGATTGCTCGAACGCGGCGTGTTCGTCTACGCCGGGTCGGTCGATGAGCCCTACCTGAGCGCCTTTGTACCCACGCCCAACATCGCCCGCCGGCTGATGGGCACGCTGGCGTTTGCCAACGCCGTCCGCTTTGACGACGGGAAAGTCTGGAAGGTCGCGGTGCTCGGCGATCCACTCGTCACGGTGGGCAACCCCGGCACACGGATCGACGGCTCGATGAAAGTCCCCGGCGCGATCGATCTTGATCAGCGATCAAAGACTCGGCTCAAGGAAGGCGACTATCTGGGGGCGATCGAGGACCTTTCGCTGCTCGGGCACGACGAGCTGGTGGTGCGTATTGCCAAGGCTTTGCTCAAGGACAAACCCGAGTCGTTTACCAGCGAGGTCGCCAAGGCGGCGATCCCGTCGCTGTATCGACAGGCCGAGTATGTGAGCATGATCGACGCGTTCGATCGGCTCGGGGCTGATGGGCAGGATGATGAGCTGATGAAGGATGTGTTGTGGCTCAGCTCGCCGTACCTGCTCGCTCGATCGGGCACCGATGATGAACTCCGCTCTCGGGTGCAGGCGATGCTGCGATCGAACCTGCGGGAAAAGCAGACCATCCAGGACGCCGAATCGTTGGCGCTGTCGATGCGCAACAAGTCGATGAGCGACGCGATCTCGGTGCTTGAATCGCTCCGCTCATCGCTGAGCAAGAACCAGCAGAAGGTGCTCGATCGGGCCATCGCACGGGTCCGACGATAGTCAAATGCACACCCCGGCGGTGATCGTCCATTCGATCAGGGCTCCCTAGGATTGGGCATGATACAACTGGGTGTAAATATTGACCATGTCGCCAGCGTCCGCCAGGCCCGCTACCGCGGCGAGCCCGATCCGATGAACGGAGGGGGCGAGCCCGACCCGGTCCGGGCCGCGCACGAAGCCGAGCTGGGCGGGGCCGACGGGATTACGGTGCATCTGCGCGAGGACCGACGACATATTCAGGACCGCGATGTGCAGCTGCTGCGCCGATTGGTGAAGGTCAAGCTGAATCTAGAGATGGCCGCCACGGAGGAGATGGTCGGGATCGCGTGCGATCTCCAGCCCCACACCTCGATGCTTGTGCCCGAAGGGCGCGAGGAGGTGACGACCGAGGGCGGGCTGGATGTGCTCGGGCAGCGCGATCGGCTGGCCAAGATCGTGCAGCGGCTCAAGGGCGCGGGGATGATCGTGAGCGCGTTTATTGATCCGGATCTGGTGCAGATTCGGGCCGCAGCGGATATCGGCTTCGATGTCTGCGAGGTGCACACCGGGCCCTACGCCCACGCCTTTGCCCGCTGCGGCGGCGATCTCCGCAAGGACGAACTCAAAAACCAACATCGGCTGATCGAAGAATCCGGCTGCGTGATCGGCGAGCTGGGGATGCGATTCAACGCCGGGCACGCGCTCAACTATCATAATGTGCGTTTAGTCGCCGCGATGCCCAACATCGACGAGCTGCACATCGGGCACTCGATCGTGAGCCGAGCGGTGTATGTCGGACTCCGCCAGGCCGTCGGCGAGATGAAGGCGCTGATGGTTGAATCGAGCACCACTTCCAAGGCATGAACCGGCACCTGAACTGGGCGGTCGATACACAAGCTGAACACAAAACTCACGATCAAAGACTTCATGCTTGCGTTGCGCGTGATTTTCAATAGGATAGACCAATGACGAGATCCGCATCATCCAAGCCACGCACACCGGATAACGCAAAGAGCACGCCGACCAAAAAAACCAAGCCCAAGAAATCCAAGGCCGGCGAGCACGGCCCGTTTGTGAATCATCAGGCCGCGATTGAGTTTCTCAATCGGCGCGTCAATGTCGAACGCATCCATCCGAGCAAGGTCGAAGAGCGCGTATGGAAGCTCGATCGGATGGGTGCGATGCTCGAAGAGCTTGGCAATCCGCAGGATAGTTTAGAAATCGTGCATATCGCGGGGTCGAAGGGCAAGGGCTCGGTGTGCAATATGCTCGAATGCACCCTCGAAGCCTGCGGCTACACCACCGGGGTCTTCACCAGCCCGCACCTGATCGATGTCCGCGAACGCGTTCGCATCGGAGGTGTGCCGATCAGCGAGGGATTGTTTGATGGCGCACTCGAACGCTGTCGCGACGCGGCCAACGCGGTCGAGGCTGAGCACGGCAAGGCGACCTACTTCGAGCTGATCACGGCGTTGTCCTTTGTGGTCTTCGCTGATGAAGCCGTGGACTTGGTCGTGCTCGAAACCGGCATCGGCGGGCGGATCGATTGCACCAATGTCGTCAAGCCCCGGATCTCCGGGCTCACGAGTATTCATCTGGAGCACACGCAGATCTTGGGCGACACGCTCGAACTCATCGCCGAAGAAAAAGCTGGGATCATGAAGCCCAACACCATCGCCATTTCGGTGCCACAACCAGAAGCCGTGGTTGAGGTCTTCCGAGCCCAGGCTAAGGCCATCGGTGCGGACCTACGGCTGCTCGGCGACGAGGTACTTTATTCGAAGCGGTTCCAGTCCGGCACCAGCAAGGGCCCGCACGCGCGGGTGTGCGTGGGCGAGGAGTTTGTGGGGTTTGAGCATATTTCTGTGCCGTTGATGGGCATGCACCAGGCGGACAACTGCGGCTTAACCCTTTCGATCCTGCTCGAGCTGCGCACGCTGGGCTTCAACCTCCCCGAGCGCCAGATCATCGCGGGGCTCGAGCAGATCAATCATCACGGTCGGCTCGAGCTGATCCTTGATCGCCCACGGATCCTGATCGACGGTGCCCACACGCCCGAGAGCGTCCGCGAGACGCTCAAGGCGGTGGGGGCGCACTTCGATGCGGATTCGCTGGTGGTGATCTTTGGGTGCGCCAGCGACAAGGATATTGATGGGATGCTCGCGGAGCTTGATCGTGGGGCGGACAAGATTATCTTTACGCGGGCCGCGGATAACCCGCGTGCGGTGAACCCCGAGGACCTGCTGAGCCGATTCGCCGAGGGGCATCATGTGATGGCCCAGGCGAAGGAATCGGTGAAGGAAGCGATTAACACCGCGGCCGGTTCGATGACGGGGAATGATCTGATCTTGCTTCTGGGCAGTTTTTATATCGCCGGAGAAGCCAAGGCTTTGATTGAAGCACGCAAGGCACGGCGATAAACTCTTTGTGCAGTTGTTGGACAGGATCGGCCGGCTGCAACCGGGCTGATTTCTATTCATACATATATCCATTTGAGAACAGATGCGATCCCGGCTTCTATGGCCGACCCTTCGAGCGTTGTTCTTTGACACATCCCACACCCACGGAGTTCTCCCATGTTCGAATCTATCAGAGTCGCATCCAAAGGCAAAGCCGGCGTGCTTGTCGTCGGTCAGTTTTCAGGCGAATCACTCAACCCCGAGACCCGCGCACTCGATGGCGACGGCTCGATCGTCAAGGCAAGCAAACGCAAGGACGCCACGGGCGCTCTGGGCTCGATCGTTGAAGTCCATGACTCGAACAAGTTCGAGCGTGTGCTGATCGTCGGGCTCGGCAGCCGCGACGGGTTCTCGTCGGGCTCGCTGCGTACCGTCGCCGGGCGCGTCGGGCGTGCGCTCGCCAGCGCGAAAACCACGAGCGTGAAGTTCGAGGTCTGCAAGGCCCTCGAAAAACTCAAGAAGGCCGACGCGGTTGGCGAGTTCGAGGCCGGCGCGATGATCGGCGAAGGGCTCGGGATGCTGTCCTGGTCGTTCGATTCGCTGCGTGGCACCGCCACCGAGCTGCCCACCAGGGCCAAGCTCGCGGTGCACAGCTGCTGCAAGGCGTTCGATGATGGCGTTGAGCGTGGGCTCGGGTTTGCCGAGGGCACCAACATCGCGCGGACGCTCTCGCAGACCCCACCCAACATCGCCACCCCGATGTGGATCGCCAACGAGGCCAAGAAGATGGCCCGCAAGAGCGGGAACATGAAGTGCACCGTTTTCAGCGGCAAGAAGCTCGAAGACGAAAAGCTCACCGGGCATATCAATGTCGGCAAGGCTTCGGAGAACAAGCCGTGCATGATCCGGCTCGAGTATACCCCGGCCCGCGGCAAGTCCAAGAAGCCCATCGTGTTCGTCGGCAAGACCATGAGCTATGACTCGGGGGGGCTCTCGATCAAGGTCGGCGGCGGCATGCTGGGCATGAAGCGCGACAAGGACGGCGGGTGCGGCGTCTTTGGCGCGATGCACATCATCGCCAATGTCATCAAGCCCAACCGCCCGGTCGTCGCGCTGCTTGTCAGCGCCGAGAACTCGATCTCCGACGAGGCCTACCGCCCCGACGATGTCCTTGAGTTCCGCAACGGCGTCACCGTCGAGATCACCAACACCGATGCCGAGGGGCGTCTGGTGCTCGCCGACGGGCTCTGCTGGGCGTGCGACAAGGAGAACCCGGAGTACATCGTTGACATGGCCACCCTCACCGGCGGCGTGGTCGTCGCGCTCGGCTCGGTCTTTGGCGGCATGTGGTGCGACGACGATGATGTCCGCGCCAAGATCGAAGCCGCGGGCGAATCCACCGGCGAGCGCGTCTGGCGGATGCCTCACGATGCCAAGTACAACGCGATGATGAAGTCACCCATCGCCGACATCCATAACTCGGCCCCGGTCCGCGAGGCCCACCCGATCCAGGGCGCGGCCTTCCTGTCGCACTTCGTCCAAGAGGGCGTCAAGTGGGCCCATCTCGATATCGCGGGCACCCATGTGCTCAAGAAGGACACCGACTTTATGTGCGCCGGGCCTTCGGGCTTCGGGGCTCGTTTGCTCGCCGACCTCGTCGAGCGGAGCTGATCTGTCCATCCGATTCACCTGATAGAACGATAAACGCCCGGGCATCTGCTCGGGCGTTTTTTTATGAACTCGCGAATCTCGCTATGAGCAGCCGCAGCCGCCCGATGAGCAGCAACCACCAGCACTTTTCTTGGTCGCGCCCCAACCCTTGGCATTCATCCAAGAGCGGGCCTTCATGCCCAAGGCCCAAGCCATCAGCACGATAAAGAGCACCGCAGCGATCTCTTTGTAGCCAAACCCGTGCGACGACATATCGTGAGCAATCGCGCTGTCGGCGATGTGTACAAAGTTGAGGAAGAACGCGTCGAAGAGCACGCCAGCGAGCAGGGCGATGCTGGCGATGGTGCCCAGGTAGATGATGAGTACCCGGAGCCCGAGGTCTTTGATCAGCCAGCTCATGGTGGCGACATTGGTCGCTGGTCCAGAGAGGAGCATGACCAGAGCCGCGCCCGGGGTGAGCCCGGCGGCCACCATCGCGAAGGCCAGCGGCGTCGAGCTGGTCGCACAGATATAGAGCGGGATGCCGATGAGCAGCATGAGCAGCTTGGGCGTCAGCCCGGTGCCCAGGTTGTCGGCGAACCAGTCCGCGGGCAGCAGAGCCGCGATGAGGGCGGCGACGATGAGCCCGAAGGTCAGCCAGCCGGCGAGATCGATGACCATGGTCCCGAACCCGTGCTTGATGCCGATTTTGATCTTTTCGCCCATCGAAGTATTGGGCTGAGCCGGGGTGGAGGAGCAGCAGGAATCTGGTTCGGCTGGTTCTGTTGATGAGCAGCACGATGTGACGGGCTCGGCGGGCTCGGGTGCTTTGTTCGAGCAGCAGGAACTGGCGGGTGTGTTTCGAGAATCGACTGACTCGACCATGGCTCCGGCATCGTCGGCGTTGATGATCGAGAGCGAAGTGGCGTTGGGATCCTTGGGCAGATGTGCTTCCGGGCTCTCCGCGGCGCTGTTTGCTGGCTCTTTGCCTGTGAGATCGATCAGCAGACCCGCGACAAGCCCCGTAATCACGGCCACGATCGGGCGGGTGATCGCATAGACCGGCCCGAAGAGCGCCCAGGTGATGGGGATGGATTCTTCGCCGGTCTGCGGGGTCGAGATCGCGAAAGCCGCGCTGGCCCCTTTGCTCGCGCCCTGGGATCGCAGCCCGGCGGCGACCGGGATCACCGAACACGAGCACAGCGGCAGCGGGATCCCCAGCAGCGAGGCCTTGGCGACGGGCCAGAATCCGCCCCCAGACAGGTGCTTGAGCATCCATTGGCGCGGTACGATCGCGTGGATCGCCCCGGCCATGGCGAAGCCGACGAGCAGCCAGAGCGAGGATTCGACGAGGATGACCCAGAGTTCGTGGAAAAAGGAGTCCATAGTAAGGAAAGTATAGTCGGGGTGGATTGATTCCCAATCGCGATCGCGAATTCGATCAATTCGCGGGTTCGCGCTCTATAATGGTGAGCAGATCTGATCTGGACTGATGATTCTTCTGAGGATGCGAGCATGCCGTACACATTGACGCCCGACACGGGGATCACCCCGGATTCCGACAACATCAACTACATCAAAGAGCATATCGACACGGGCGATCGGTGGGTGCTCAACTTTGGTCCTCAGCACCCCGCGACGCACACGACCCTGCGATTGGTGCTCGAGCTCGACGGCGAGCGCGTCGCGCGCTGCACGCCGCACATCGGGTACCTGCACTCTGGGTTCGAGAAGCTCGGCGAGCACCTCGATTACAATCAGTATGTGACGATCGTGTCGCGGATGAACTACCTCTCGCCGATCAGCAACGATATCTGCTGGCACGGGGCGGTCGAGAAGCTCTTCGGGATTGAGATCACCAAGCGGTGCGCTGTGCTGCGGACGATTATGGCCGAGCTGGGGCGGATCCAGGACCATTTGCTGTGTGTCGGGGCCGCGGCTTTGGACCTGGGGGCGTTTACCGGGTTCTTGTACGCGTTTAACCCACGCGAGACGATCTACGACATCGTGGACTATATCTCTGGGCAGCGTTTCCACCCGGACTGGACCCGCGTGGGCGGGATTATGAAAGAGATCCCGGACGAAGAGGTCTTCAAGCGGATGGTCAAGAACTTCCTGCACGCCGATCTCCAGCAGGCGATCGCGGACCTTGAGAACTTGGTTAACCGCAACCGGATCTTCATGGACCGCACACAGGGCATCGGGACGATGACCCACGACGAGGCGATTGACTTCGGGCTCACCGGCCCGGTCGCGCGGGCATCGGGCGTCAAGCGCGATCTGCGCAAGGACGAGCCGTACCTGTGCTACGCGGATAACTGGGACGGCGAGGGGGCCGAGGCGGTCAAGTTCAGCGTGCCGATCTGCCACGACGGCGATGTGTACTCCCGCTTCTTGGTCCGGCTCGAAGAGATCCGCCAGTCCGTCAAGATCATCGATCAGCTCATCGACAACATCCCGCAGGGCCCGGTCGATATGTATGTCGATGAGAAGATGACCAAGCCGCCCAAGGAAGATGTGTACGGCTCGATCGAGGGGCTGATCCAGCACTTCGAGCTCATCATGACCAACCGCGGGTGGACCGCGCCCGTGGGCGAGCGGTACCTCGCCCACGAAACCGCCAACGGCGAGCTGGGCTACTACATCGTCGGCGACGGCACGAAGCGCGCCTGGCGCGTCAAGACCCGCCCGCCAAGCTTTGTGAACTTCTCGCTGGTGCCCAAGATGATGGAGGGGCACATGCTCGCGGACATGGTCGCGGTGATCGGTTCGCTGAACATCGTGGCGGCCGAGCTGGATCGGTAAGTTGGATCGGTAAGTTGGATCGATATGAATCGCGATAGTGCTCCGCTATGATCGGAGCCACCCAAGGACTAGTTAGTGGAGAACGGTGCATCATGGCTTGGATAACGAAGAACTCCGCCGAGACTCAGATCGAGACCCGCGACGAGCCCTATTTGACTGCTGAGATGCAGCGCGAGCTCCGCGAGGTGTACTTGCCACGCTACGAGCGCCCCAAGGGTGCGCTCTTCCCCGCGCTGCACATGATCCAACATCACTATGGATGGATTCCACGACAGGCGATGAAAGAGATCGCCGAGGTACTCGAAATCGCGCCGTCGGAAGTGCTCGATACCGTGAGCTTCTACGAAGAGTACTGGGAAGAGCCCAAGGGCGAGCATCTGATCTCGGTGTGCCGATCGATCGCGTGCGAGTTCTGCGAGGCCACCGCCTGCACCGAAGCGATCAAGGCCAAGCTGGGCATCGATGTCGGGCAGACCACCGACGACAAGAAGTTCACGCTCGTCGAGCTCGAATGCATCGGATCCTGCGGCACAGCGCCCGCGGCCCTGATCGACGACGACCTGCACGAGAACCTCACCCCGGAGCGCATGGTCTCGATGATCGATGACCTCCAGCAGGGCAACTACACGCCCGGCGGGACCGGGGCGGTCAAAGAAGACCTCTAAAACTCAACCAGTTCTATGAGCCTGCTTCTATGAACAGGCTTCCATGAACTGGCTTCTATGAGCATTCTGCGTGGCGGAAGCAATCGGTGATGTGGTCGTTGACCATGCCGATCGCTTGCATCATCGCGTACATGGTGGTGGGGCCGACGAATCGGAAGCCGTGCTTCTTGAGCCCCTTGGAGAGCTGCTTAGAAGTTTCCGTCTGGGCGGGCAGCTCGGCGAGTGTCTTGTAGTGGTTCACGATCGGTGTGTGATCGACGAACGACCAGACAAGTTCGCTCAGCGTCGTGCCGGATTCGTAGAGCTTGAGGATGGCTTTGGCGTTGGAGATCGTGGATTCGATCTTGAGCCGATTGCGCACGATGGATGGATCGAGCATCAGACGATCGAAGTCGGCCTGGGTGAACTTGGCGACCTTCGCAGGATCGAAGTCTTTGAAGAGCCTGCGGTAGCCATCGCGTTTGTTGAGGATGGTCTCCCAGCTCAGACCGGCCTGGGCCCCTTCGAGGGTGAGCATCTCGTAGACATGGTGCTCGTCCTTGCTGGGCACGCCCCATTCGTGGTCGTGGTAGTGCTGCTCGCTCGGTGAGCGGGCCCATTGGCATCGGCAGACTGGCTGGGACATAGAACGCTCTCGCTGATATCATGTGGTGTGAAGAACGATCATGATATCTCGGTCTCTCGCGCGGTTGGGCGATTCTTCGGCCACATCTGGGGCGCAACCACCAAGCCTGTCCCTGAAGATGCCGACAAGCCCAAAAAACATACACAGGTCATCGCCAATGAGGTCCAAGAAACCCAGGGCGAGATCGAAAACCAGAAGGTGATCCTGCGCCGGACAACAATTGATGAGGTGGAGATCGTTGGGGAGTCGGTTCCGGCCGATCACCCGGAGGGTTAAGCCGCGGCTTGTTGGTCGCCGGTGTCGGTGCCTGGTTCGATATTGTAATCTAACTCGAGCTGATCGACCGCCCAGCGAACGATATCACGGAGCGTGACGATCCCAACGCACGCTTTGTTGGCATCGACGACGGGCAGGCACGAGATCCGGTGATCGAGCATCACGCGGGTGGCTGCGCGCAGTGAGGTCTGGGCGCGCACCGCGACGAGCTCGCGGGTCATGATCTGGTGTGCACGCTGCTGGAGCGAGAAGGTGTCGGCGGAGCGTTCGGTGGGCTTGCCGACGAACGGCGAGATGTTCTTGAGCAGGTCACGATCCGAGATCACGCCCGCGCACTCGCCCTCGTCGCCGACCACGATCAGGTGGTGGTACTTGTTGTACTCGAAGATATCGCGGATACGCTCGACCGAGTCGTCCATGGAGATGGTCTCGACGGGCTGGGTCATGATGTCTTGAACGATCAGTGCTTGCATCGCGGGTCCTCTGGTTCGGATGAACAGTTTCGGACAATCGGTTCGATTCATCGCTTCAGGCGATTTCTCGGTACACCCCTTCAATCGACCTGCTTTCTGCTTGGCTACACTGACTTATGGGAACACACCAAGATGATGGGCGGGCTGTGCCGTTTGGGCCGGATGCGATCTGGGCGCCGTGGCGGATGGCATATCTGGAGGACCTGCACGAGGGTTCAGACCGAGATACTAGGGAGAATTGCCCAGCCGATAACAGGCAGGGGCAATCCACCCAATCGAATGACGGCCCATCCACGGGCAGCTTCCTGCTCGACTACTGGAACCAGCCAGAGCTCGACGCGGCTCACCATGTGCTCGTCCGCAACGACCATGGCTTGATCATGCTCAACAAGTACCCATACTCCAACGGCCACCTGCTCGTCGCGCTCGGCGACGCCCGCCCGAGCCTGACGGACTACGCCCCCGAGCAGCGCGAACAGCTCTGGAAGCTGGTGGATCAAGCCGCGGCTTTGGTCGAGCGGGCGCTCGAGCCCCAGGGGATGAACATCGGGATTAATCAAGGGCGGGCCGGGGGCGCGGGGGTGCCGTGTCACCTGCATGTGCATGTGATGCCCCGCTGGAACGGCGACACGAACTTCATCTCGACGGTGGGGGGGATCCGTGTGATCCCATCGGCGCTGGAGATGATGTACGAGCGGTTTATGCGGGCAATTGAACTCGACAGCTGAGTTTCAAAGAGCTTTAGAGCTGGGTTGATCCCATCTTGCCCGCAAGCAGGAAAGCGATCTCGAGCGATTGCTGGTAGTTGAGCCTTGGGTCGCAGAGCGAGACATAGTTTTTGCACAAGTCAGCTTCGGTGATGCCGCTGCCGCCGCCGAGGCATTCGGTGACATCTTCGCCGGTGAGCTCGAAGTGGACGCCGCCCAGGATCGTGCCGGCCGCGTTGTGCGCATCGACCGTGCGTTCGAGCTCGGCGAGTATGTCATCAAAGTTGCGGGTCTTGATGCCGGACTGGGTCGTGGTGCCGTTGCCGTGCATTGGGTCGACCATCCAGAGGACCGAGCGTCCTTCGTTCTTGACCTTTTCGAGCAGCGTCGGGAGCTTGGCTTCGACATTGCCGGCGCCCATGCGGGCGATCAGCACCAGCTTGCCGCCCACATTGGTGGGGTTGAGCGCGTCGATGAGTTCGATCAACTCGTCGGGTTGCATGGTCGGCCCGACCTTGACGCCGATGGGGTTGACGATGCCTCTAAAAAAAGCAATGTGCGGGCCGTCGAGCTGGCGGTTGCGTTCGCCGATCCACGGCAGGTGCGTCGTCAGGTCATAATGCCCCGTCCGGCGCGGGACGGTGCGGGTCTGGGCCTGCTCGTAGTAGAGGTTGAGCCCTTCGTGCGAGGTGTAGAAATCGACGCGTGAGGAGTCCTCGACGCGCTGTTCGCCCAGGTTCTCCATGAAGGCCAAGCCGTCGGCGAGAGTCCGCGACATCTTGGCGTACTGGTCTCGGCGTTCTGGGGAGACCGAGGCGTTGTTGAAGAAGGACAGGTCCCAGTACTCCGGGTGGTGCAGGTCGGCGAACCCGCCGTCGAGGAGTGAACGGATGAAGTTGAGCGTGAGGGCGGCGTGCTTGTAGCCCTCGACCATCAGGAACGGGTCGGGTGTGCGCGCTGCTTCATCGAACCCGATCTGGTTGACGAGATCGCCGAAGTAGCTCGGGAGCGTGCACGCCTGCCCGGCGATGTCTTTGGTCTCCGTCGGCGAGGACCGGGGCTTGGCGTACTGCCCGGCGAAGCGACCCACGCGGGTGACGGGCTTGCGGAGCCCGTGGATGAGCACGAGCGACATCTGCAGGAGGATCTTGAGCTTGTTGGCGATGGGGGCCGACGAGCATTCGCTGAGCATCTCGGCGCAGTCGCCGCCCTGGAGGATGAAGCGTTTTCCGATTTGGGCCTGGGCGATCTCTTCGCGGAGTTTCTCGATCTCGCCCGAGGTCACCAACGGCGGGAGCTGGGCGAGGCGCTGGCGGGCCGAAGCCAGCGCCGAAGCGTCCGGATAAGTGAACGGCTTGTCGGTCACGCTCGCTACCCACGACGACGGCGTCCACCCTTCGGGGGCGGTGTTGAGTGACGAGATGGGCGGGCGGTCGGTCATGGGGGTCCAGATGGTTCAAGCCGATGTCGGCGGAGGTGCGGGATCGGCAAAAATGCGGGCTCGGCCCTCGATCACAGAGGGCACCAAGGACAATCCGTGATACAGTGAGGGTATGACCAATCATTGCACCAAAGCCGACTCATCCAAGGAAGAAATCGGCCGATCCGTCGCCCTTCCTGTGCTCGATTCCAAACAAAGTGGGGCGCCCAAGATGGGACGCACCAAGATCGGACGCTGGCGGGCGATCGTGCTCATCATGGTCAATGTGCTGATGGTCGCGCATCTGATCCAGTGGCTGATCATGGGGATGACCGTCTCGCCCATCGAGCCCAGCGAGGCGATGGAGACTCTGGAGGTCGGGGTCGTCAACGCGGGGGCGATCATGTTCCTGCTCGCCTTCCTCTCGACGCTGATTCTCGGACGCTTCTTCTGCGGCTGGCTCTGCCATGTCGTCGCCCTCCAGGACCTGTGCGCGTACATGATGACGAGCATCGGGATCCGCCCCAAGCCGTTTCGCTCGCGCCTGCTGATCTACTTCCCCTTCGCGCTCGGGATGTATATGTTCGTCTGGCCATCCTTTAAGAGAATGGCTCTGGCGCCCGCGCTGGACAGTGCTGGGATTGACTGGCCCGCGTGGCTCCGCCCGGTCGAGCCGATCCATCAGTATTCGTCGGCCCTGATCGTCGATGACTTCTGGGCGACGATGCCGCCTTGGTTTATCGCGGTTCCCTTCCTCTTTATCTGCGGGTTCGCGGCGGTGTATTTCTTGGGGGCCAAGGGCTTCTGCACCTACGGCTGCCCGTACGCGGCGTTCTTCAAGCCCCTCGACAAGGTCGCCCCGCTGCGCATCCGCGTCAACGATGACTGCCACCAGTGCGGGCACTGCACCAGCGCGTGTACATCCAATGTCCGCGTCAACGAAGAGGTTCTGGACTTCGGGATGGTCGTCGACGCCGGGTGTATGAAGACGCTCGACTGTGTGAGCGCGTGCCCCAACGACGCGCTCTCGCTGGGCTTTGGCAAGGTGGCGCTGGGGGCCAAGCCGACCTCGCCAGAGACCTACGAAAAATCCAAGGCCAAGAAGGCCCGGCGCTACGACATGTCGCTCAAGCAGGAGCTGCTCGCCGCGGTGTTGATGCTGTGGTTCTTCTTTGCGACCCGCGGGATGCTCGACGCGGTGCCCATGCTGATGGCCGGCGGGTTGGCGGCCATCGCGGTGATGCTGGTGATGACGAGCATCAAGATCCTTTCGACACCCAACGCCCGGCTGTACTCGCTGACGCTGAAGAACCAGAACAAAGTCAAGCCCTGGGGCATGGTCGTGATCTTGCTGGCGTTGGTGATGATCGTCGGCAGCGCGTGGTCGGGCACCGCCCGGGCCAACCGCTGGCGGGGCGATGTGCTCTACGCCGGGTCCGATGTGCCCGCGAGCATCCTGCTGCGTGAGGAGTTTATGGCCTCGCCCGAGCAGATGCGTGAGGCGCAGACAGCCGTCAGCGCCTATCAGCGCGCCGATTCGTTCGCCCACGGTGGCTTTGGCTGGAGGCTCAACGCCGAGCACCGCCTGCGTCTGTCATACTACCTGACCATGCTCAGACGCTACGACGAGTCCGTTGAGCAGATGATGCTGGTGATCGACGAAGGCAACCCGACCGACGACCTGGTGATGCAGCTTGGTCAGCTCAAGGTACGGGCCATCACGAACAATCCGCCCGCCGATGTCGAAGAGACCATGCTTGATCAGTACATGAGCAACCAGCGTGTGGAGCTTTATGAGTACGCACTCGAGCGCCATCCAAATCTCCACGGCATCCGCAATGAGATCGCCCGAAGTGCTTACGCCAGGGGTGACATGGAGAGCGCAAGAGCGTACTGGAGCATCGATACCTACGACGATGACCCGTACTACTACCTCGCGATGGGCGCCTACGCGGGTTTCACCGGGCAGATCCAGCCCGCCGAGGTCGCGATGAGGGAAGCGAGCAGGCTCGCGCTCAGCGAACTCGAGCGCCCCGCCGAGATGCTCATCAATATCGCCAACACCGCGATGAGCTTCCATCTGCGTGATTTGGCGTTGGAGCTGGCCCAGCAGGCGGTTGATCACCCGAGTGCCGACGGTTTGACATGGCTCTCGGCTGGCGAGATCGCCAACGCATTCGGGCAGCTTGAGCTCGGGCGCGAGCGGGCTTTCCATGCTCTGGAACTGCCACGGGCGGACCGCCCGTTGGTGATGGCCCGAGCCGCGGGTGTGATTATCCGCGAGGACGACACCGAGCAAGCCCGCGAGTTGCTCACCCAGGCCGCGTCCAATGCCGATGGGCCGTTCGAGGTGCTGTACATCGCCAAGGGGATGATCACCGGCGGATCGGCGATGAATGATCCCGAGCTGGCGTCCAGAGGGGTCGATTTTATCGGACAGATCACGAGCGAGTATCCGGATATCCCATTCTTTGGCTATGAGTATGCCCAAGCGTTGTACTCGGTGGATCGCACGGAAGAGTCGCTTGCCGAGATGATCCGAGTCGCGGAGACAGACAGCCGAAACCCTGTGATGGCGGCTCGTGCGTCATTGTTGCATCAGATGTTGGGCAATCAAGCTCAATCTGAGGCATGGGCCGCTGAGGAACTCAAGCGTAAGCTGGCGCTTCAATCAGAGTAAAAGGAAGCTCCTTGCTCCATGGTCTCGACCGGGCTGCACGCGGGTGAAAATCGCGCGAACTTTGCGCACTTCATACATTCGGCACGGTACTTATACAATTTGCGATGAATTCATTGCTCTATTCTTGATAGGGAACCCACACTGAGTCGATCACGGTAGCACGCACCCCAAGGTGGGTGTGCGCCGTGTGTTGCCATTCTGGCGGCACTCAAATCTCGGCCCAAGCCAGTTCCAGGCTCCTCGGGCCCAACTCAACACACCGCCTGATTGTTCAGGCACACGGAGACCAATCATGGCCACTCGCACAAAGAAACACCCAGCAAAAAAGACCGCAAAGAAAACCACCACCCGCAAGGCAGCCGCCAAAAAGACTACGGCTCGCAAGACCACCGCCAAGAAGACCGCGGCGAAGAAGGCACCAGCGAAGAGGAAGACCACCGCTCGCAAGACCACGGCTAGAAAAACCACAGCCAAGAAGAGCCCAGCACGCAAGACCACCGCCCGCAAGACCACGGCGAAGAAGGCTCCTGCGAAGAAGACCACAGCCAAGAAGACTGCAACACGCAAGCCAGCAGCAAAGAAGGTCGCAAAGAAGACCGCAACCAAGAAGACCACTGCACGCAAAACCACTGCTCGCAAGACCGTCGCCAAGAAGAGCCCAGCTCGCAAGACGACCGCACGCAAAGCCACCGCCAAGAAGACGACTGCTCGCAAGCCAGCAGCGAAGAAGGCCGTGAAGAAGACCACCGCACGCAAGCCAGCGGCTCGCAAGACGACCGCGAAGAAGACCACGGCTCGTAAGCCAGCAGCTCGCAAGACCACTGCACGCAAGACTGTTGCCAAGAAGACCACCGCTCGCAAGACGACTGCCCGCAAGGCCGTCACCCGCAAGCCGACGGCTAAGAAGACTGCAAAGAAGACCGTGGCCCGCAAGACCACAGCTCGTAAGCCAGTCGCTCGCAAGACCACCGCGAAGAAGACGACCGCTCGCAAAACCGCGACCCGCAAGCCAGCGGCACGCAAGGCCGTCGCCAAGAAGAGCCCGGCTCGTAAGACGACTGCACGCAAGACCACCGCACGCAAGACAGTGGCTAAGAAGACCACCGCTCGCAAGGCGGTCGCTGGTCGCATCACCCGCAAGCCAGCAGCACGCAAGACCACAACCCGTCGCCGCGCTGCATAAGACACTGACGGTTAGCCTCTATAAAAGGTAAGCCGATCACCCAACACACAAACGCCATCCCTCAGCAGGGGTGGCGTTTTTTTGCGCCCGATAAACGGGGCGCAGATCTCGAGCATCTTGCTGGCCAATAGCCGTGAATACTGAGCGCCCGAAGCACGCCGATCGACCCGGGATTGACCAAGAACTGTCCGTATAACCGCCCGCGGGATCGGCCGCGATGGTTATCGCGCGGACCATTCTGACTTATCGATTCAAACCGCTCCAAAAGCATCTCAACAATGCCCTATTGCCTTGTCTACAAACGACTTGTGTGTATTCTTCGCATGTCGTCGGCCTGTGTTTTCGGTTTCGATGACGAGGGAAAAAACAATACATGTTCGGGATCGCCGGGCATCAAAGAGGAGAGAAAAATGAAGACTTCAACCGTAATCGCTTTCGTTTGTGCAGCATCCACCGCCATGGCCATGGCCGACACCGTTGACGCCCGCTACACCGGGATCGCTGGAGGCAGCAACGCCTCGCACCTCCGTGTTGAAGGCGGCACCTACCTGGCCGGCCACATGGTCCACACTTTCACCAGCGGCGATCGCAACGGCGAATCATTCTCGACCTTTTGTATCGACTTCTCAGAGACTGCTCGGAACCAGAATACAACCTACCAGATCGTTGATATCGCCGACGCACCGATGCCAGGCTCGCCGTACGGCCAGACCGTGGCCGACAAGATCAACGCCGTTGTGGCCAACGCGGCCGCACTCGGCTGGATCGATAACAAGCTGCAGTCTGACAGCAATCAGACCGACTACATCGCCAAGATGGGTGCGATCCAGGCCGCGATCTGGGAAGCCTTCGGCAGCAACGTCAGCATCAACAGCAGCAGCACGAGCAACTCGCTCGCATCGTACTACAACGTGCTGACCAACCAGCAGACCTTCGACGACTCGCTGCGTATCGATGGGCTCAAGGCCATCGTGGCCGGCGGCCAGCAGGACATGCTCTATGTCGTGCCCCTGCCACCGGCAGCATTCGCTGGCCTGGGCATGCTCGGCGGGATCGCCGGCGTCCGCTCGATCCGCCGTCGCAAGTAAGCCGCGGCATACAAACCTCTCCCGAACACCCCGGATTACCGGGGTGTTTTTTTATTGTCCAGCCAGAAGATTTCCTATTTTAACACGCACACTCTAATTCTCTGTTATTTCTTGATTTAGAAACCCATGAATTCACGCAGACAGCCTGAATCTCGTTGACTCCCCCCTCGTCACTCGCTAAAATCGTACTGGGACGATGTGAAGCTCATCGAGACATCAAGCTGGTTCGTGCTTTTTGAACCAGGAGAAGAGGCAGAGATGATTCCTATGAACAACTTGCGCACGCACAAGTTCAAGCCCCAATCAGGCGCACTCAACAGTGCTCGCCCGGCGCTGCTTGTCGTTGCACTCATGTCGTCCGCTTGCATGGCCAATCTTGGCTTTGCGCCTACAAATCAAGGGAGTCACACCGCGGACTTCGCCCTTGAACTGCTGGACCAAAGCGTCAATACGACGAATCACGACTTCGCAAACGCAGACTCGGCCCATGCATCAACCAGCTCGGCCGATCAGTCTTCTTTGCTGAGTTTCGTTCCAAACGAAAAGCTTCATGGCGCGGATAGCTCGTCCAACACAGGCAACGGGCACTCCAACAGAGGCAACCACCACCATGTCACTTCGTTGATCATCAACGGCACCGATTTCCTTCAGGATTCACGGTCCGGATCATTCACGATGGGCAAGGTCAGCCCCCAGGCTGTTCCGCTTCCCGGTGCAGCTTACGCTGGACTCGGACTGCTCGCGGGTATGATCGGCATCCGCTCGATCCGCAGCCGCAGATCCAACGCGTGATTAGGCGCCTGATCCCGCCCCTGATCAACCATCTCCAACATACTCCGATCGCTCGAATGCCCAGTGAGACTGGGCATTTTTTCATAGTCACGCTCGCTGACCATTCGGGCGAACTCGATAGAAACTAGGCGAAACACAGTCCCATAACTCAAGTTTTGTTCCAATTTCCAGCATTCACCCCTGTTTAAGGGATATTTCTGTTTGACGCCTGGAGTGTTTCCCCTATACTCGCCCCCAACAGCGGGGTTAATCCCCTGTGTATCAAGCTGTTAACCGAGAGAGACCACGCAGAATTTGAAGAGAAGAATCAAGAGGAGTTTTTGATGAATCCACTATCCAAGATCACCACCGTCGTCGCAGTCGCCATGACTTGCGCATTCGCCAGTGCAGAATCCATCGACCTGACCTACAACGGCATCGTCGGCGGGGGCAGCGCTGACCGCGCACGCATCAACTCATCGACCTACTACGCCGGCCACATGTCACACACCATCACCAGCGGCGATCGCGCTGGCGAGACCTTCAGCACCTTCTGCATCGAACTCGAAGAGTACGCCACGGGCGGCTCGGCGACCTACCAGATCATCGATCTGGCTGATGCACCCGACCCGGGCACACCCTACGGCCAGACCAAGGCTGATGCTGTCAGCGCCGTGATCGCCAACGCCTACGCACTGGGCTGGATCGATGCACGCATGCAGGCTGATTCATCAGGCACCCACTACCTCGCACGCATGGGCGCCATCCAGGCAGCTGTCTGGGAAGCCCTCGGCCACAACTTCAACCCGGGTAGCGGCTCAACAAGCGCAAGCCTCCAGACCCAGTACAACATCCTGATGAATGTGGCCACCTTTGATGATCAGGCCCGCATGGCCGGCCTTCGTGCCGCGGTTGCTGTTGGTCAGCAGGACCAGCTCTTCATCGTGCCACTGCCAACCGGTGCATACGCCGGCTTGGCACTCTTGGGCACCATTGGCGGCGTCCGCACTGTCCGTCGTCGTCACGCCTGAGTTCGCGTTTAAGCGGATCTCGAAGACTCCAAACCCTCTTACGCCTCGTGTTCATCACGGGGCGTATTTTTATGCGTTCTGATCTTCGCAAGGATCTCTTCGTATGAGTCGCCGTCGAAGAACTGATCGTGTGCTTCGAGGAATCGTCCTTCGAAGCAGGCCGAGCAGTTGCCCAGGCAATCGCGGCATTCGTACCCGAGCTCAAAGAGCCGACGGCGCTCGACCATGTTCGGCGCGTTGTTGATGCAGAATCGGATGAGCGGGTTGGATGACATGGTTTAACCATCCCACCGATCGATGTACGCGATCACATTCTCGAGCACACCCATGAGTTCTTGGCCGCGCTCGGTGAGCGTGTACTCAACGCGCGGCGGGACCTCGGCGAAGACTTCGCGCTTAATCAAGCCAAAGGCTTCGAGCTTCTTGAGCCGATCGGTGAGCACCTTGGAGGTCAGCCCGGGCAGCTCGCGCTGCATGGCCGAGGGACGGTTGGCCCCGGTGTTCATCTCGTTGACGATCGCGAGCGTCCACTTGCACTTGAGCACATCGGTGATGCGGTGGAACGACTCGCTGAGCTCGTAGCCGGTGCGGTTTTCGTCCTCGCTCGCCGATGTTTTTTGAGTATGTGTGAGCCGATTCTGGGTCATGGGCAATGGTATCCACTTTGTGCCTATCGCACTTGGAGCCCGATCTGAAATAGGCGGGCGCGATGCGTGGATGATACTCACATCGTGACTACCCCACACACCAACCACTCACAAAGGAGATACGCATGTTGAAGACACACTCGATCGCGCTCATGATCGCTACCGCTGGGTTGCTGGGCGCGTGCACCGGCACGCAGGCCATGAACAATCCGACCAGTTCGGACAACTCAGGCGGCTCGAACAATCTCACCTCAGAGCCCGCCATCCCCGGCTACACCGTCGGCTCCAAATCCATCGAACGCGCCCCGATCACACTGGGCGAGCTTGAAGAACTGAAACTGTCGTTGTTGATGAGCGATGAGGACATCAAGTATCTGCGGATGAGCCGCGAGGTGCTCGCGCCCAATGTCGAAGAGCTCGTCGGCGTGTGGTACGGCTTCGTGGGCGGCAACGAGCACCTGCTCAAGTACTTTTCCAACAGCGCCGGCGAGCCGGACATGGACTACCTCGGGCGTGTCCGCGAACGCTTCGAGCAGTGGGTGCTCGACACCGCGCAGGCTGAGTATGACCAAGACTGGCTCGACTACCAGTTCGAGATCGGGCGTCGCCATCACCGCGTGGGCAAGAACACCACCGATCACGCAAACGCGATCGACCACATCAACTTCCGTCACCTGAGCGCGTTGACCATCCCGGTGACGACCACCCTGCGCCCGTTCCTCGAACGCGGCGACCACACCGATGAGGAAGTCGACAAGATGCACGCGGCGTGGGTCAAGAGCGTGCTGATGCAGACGATCCTGTGGAGCTACCAGTATGTGCACGAAGGTGATTTCTGATCCGCGGCTGTACTGCTGATCAACCGATCGACTCTATAGCCCCTCGTCACGCATTCGTTCGCGTGGCGGGGGTGCTTTGTATGCGATACAAGTGAACTAACAAATTTGGTTCACAAAATTAATCCACCCAAAACCTCGAACGTGGCTCTAAGTATCTGACCGCCTGTTCATATCGACCTGACAATTTAAAATTACGCTCTTTAGTTTTCTTCTTGCATTCTGATTTGACAAAAGAGAATGCATCATTAAACACTTTTACTGGATCCATCCCATGCTGACTGAGAACCTGCTTTATGATCGACGCAGATTGGCCACCTGCGTAATCCAGTATAATGGCACCATCGAAATCTATATCCGTGTGTTTCAGGAATACTTCAGCCTGTGTGTTGGTGTATAAGGCTTGCCAAAACGGTTCGGAATTTTTTGTTAGTCCAGAAACATCTACAATGGATTGATTGACAAAATGGATCAACTTATCTGAAACTATCACTCTCGGATAAATTGCGTGAACATTTTCAAGCGTGTATGCTTCCCACAAGACTGGTCCATAGATTTCATCATGTCTTCTTTTAGATAATTTTCCGAGTGCATCTGTCCCACATCCAATAGTGATTCCTCCTCTGCAAGCAGTTCCACGGGACAGTGCGAGTAAATGTGATATCGAAACGCCTAGTGCTAGGTGAGAAATCTGACTGATATGTGCTACACCATTCTCCGTTGTTGCTGGAGTGAACCAGATACTGGTGTCTGAAAAAAATTGATTTCGTATATACCCATTTGGCAATTTTTTGATCGCATCAACGAGTCCAGGTTGGTTTTTTATTGCAGACTTGATTCGATGATCGTTTGGGATGTCGCCTGAATGCGATTCGTTCAAACCTCTCAATATTCCCTCAAAATCATTGCGGATTAGAACTACTTCTCGGATAGTTTTAGTCATGGACTTCCAGACTTGACTAGATTTATCTGTCAGCTGATTGCTATCCGTCCAACTATTTAGTCTGTCACTCTGACCAAGAATGTCGTAAAAAGCAACAACAAATGGTCCTACTTGAATGTCCTGCTCTGCACTGTTCACATCCGTGCCTCGGCGTCGTTGCGGTGGGCTTTGAACCATTCGATGGTGCGCTTCATGCCTTCTTCGAAGCCGACCTTGGCTTCCCAGCCCATCAGTTCTTTCGCCCGTTGCACATCGAGGCAGCGGCGGGGTTGGCCGTCGGGTTTGGTGGGGTCCCATTGGATTTTTTGGGCGATGGTGTCCTCGTCGGCGAAGCCGGTGAGCTTGGCGATCATGTTGACCAGGTCTTTGATGGTGATCTCCATGTTGGTGCCCAGGTTGATCGGGGTCGGGTCATCCATCTTCTCGGCGGCCGTCAGCAGGCCGTCGGCGCAGTCGTCGATGTAGAGGAACTCACGCGACGCGCTGCCGGTGCCCCAGACGGGCAGGAACTCGTCGCCGCGATCGAGGGCCTCGACGCATTTGCGGATCAGCGCGGGGATCACATGCGATGAGTCGAGGTTAAAGTTGTCCCATGGGCCGTAGAGATTTACTGGCAGCACAAAGGCCGACTTCATGCCGTACTGGAGCTTGTAGGCATCGAGCATCTGCCACGCGGCTTTCTTGGCGACGCCGTAGGGCGCGTTGGTGACTTCCGGGTAGCCGTTCCAGAGGTTCTCTTCCTTGAACGGGATGGGGGTCATGTTTGGATAGGCGCAGATGGTCCCGGTCTGGATGAACTTGCCGTCGCGTTCGATGAGCCCATCGACGCGGGCTTGTTCGATCAGGTGCAGGGCCATGGCCATGTTGGCGTAGAAGTACCGCCCGGGGTTCTTCATGTTGGCGCCGATGCCGCCGACTTCGGCGGCGAGGTGGATAATCATCGTGGCGCGATCGCTGCCAAAGCAATCGTTGTAGAGGCTGACACAGGCGTCCTTCTCGGTCAGGTCGTACTTGGCCGATCGGGGGATGAAGATCTGGTTGTCGGCGACGCCGCGGGCGTGGAGCCCCTCGACGATGTGTCGTCCGAGGAACCCGGACCCGCCGGTGATGATGATGCGTTGGTCGGACCAGTTGACTGAAGAGGATGAGGACATCGCGGGTGCTCCGGCTGTGATAAGGGCGTGTTTGAGTGGCAATCATAGTGGCGTTGGGCCCCTGATACCGCATGGACTCTGGCGAAAATCGTCGCCAATGACTGGTAGGACTCGGTCAGAACTCGGGCAGTACTCGGATTGTTGGACGCGATGGATGATGGTCGATAGTGTGCACTGTGAGAAGCAACGCACGAGATCGAAACGCGCCGAGGGTGAGCTGGCTTAAACGCCGGGTCTACCCAAGGCTCGCGGCCGTCACCGCTCTGCTCGGGCTGGTGGTCATCGGGCTGTGGATCTGCGGGCGGGTGCTGACGGATACCTATCTTTGGTCGCAGTACATCTGGTGGATCCCGGCGCTGTGGATGATCACCGGGGCGTGGCTGCTGTTGATCGTGTCGTACGGGTTCGATCTGATCTCTCGCCGTATGGGCGGGGTGCTGATGCGCCCTGTGCTGCTGCTGGTCAACATCGGGTGCACCGGGTACCTGATCTTCGGCGTGTGGAACATGAGCCGATTCATCACCTCGGTTTCAGATCATCCAGATGCCATCCGTGTGATGCACTGGAATATGTCGGGCAAGACGATCAACGGGCAGGGCTGGACGCGATCCGTGTTCGATCACAAGAACGACATTGTGCTGTTGGCAAATCCAAAGTGGGGGGATGAGCGCCAGGCGATCCTTGATGGGCTCGCGCCCTTTGCGCCCGGCGAACGCGAACGCTGGGTCAACTACAGCTACAAGGTGCACGGCGACCCATCGCACTTCTGGATCCAGGGCAGCGCGATGATCGCCTCGCGTTTCCCGATGGTCCGATCGGGCACGGTGCGGATCAACACCGCAACCAAGCCCATCCCCGGCAGCGAACAAACCAACCCCGGCGGCGGGCGCGGCTGGATCATGTTCATCGAGTTTGACCTCAGCAGGCCAACGGATGTGTACGCTGCGGACGATGGAACAGATGAAGAACCTGTCCCATCCGAAGAGTCATTGATCGTGTGGTTTGTGGATCTGCCGTCGGATCCGTCGATCTTCCGCCAGCAGATGATGCAAGACGCGGCCGATGCGATCGCTTCGTGGGACGGGAGCGGGTGGCGGATGGGTGAGCATGTGTGGAAGCAACACACCTTCGACGGCGGCTTCCCTGAGCCGGACCTGATGATCGGTGATTTCAACACGCCGCGGGGTTCGGACTCCATCGCTCGGCTGATTCCCAGCTCATCAACGATGACCGATGCGTTCGAGCAGTCAGGGTTCGGGCGTGGGCGATCGTGGGTGCCGAGGGTCAACAATGCGATCGCCCGCCAGCCGATCAAGCTCGCGGATTGGCACATTGATCTGGCATTGGTCGGCGATGGCTGGAAAACCATGCACTACCACCTTGATCGGACTCAAGAGTGGGGGCGCATGGATCACGCGATGCAAACCTTTGATATGATCAGGCGATCGGACTGAGCAAGTTTTCGATTCACACACTGGTGCTTACTGATCGTGCCCGGTGAACTCGGGCATCTTGTGGCCCGCGTCCTTGAGTGTCTTCTCGCGTGATGCAAGCTCCATGTCGTGCTCGACCATCATCTTGGCGAGCTCTTCGACGGAGGTTTCGGGGACCCAGCCGAGTTTTTCCTTGGCCTTCGTCGGATCGCCCAGGAGCAGATCGACCTCGGCGGGGCGCAGATAGCGTGGGTCGAACTCGACATGGTCATCGAAGTTGAGCCCGACGGAGTTGAACGCCATTTCAGCGAACTCTCGCACGGAGATCGTGCGCCCGGTCGCGACGACATAATCGTCGGCCTCAGGCATCTGGAGCATCATCCACATCATCTTGACATAATCGCCCGCGAAGCCCCAGTCGCGCTTGGCGTCGAGGTTGCCCAGGTAGACCTTGTCTTGCATGCCCAGCTTGATGCGTCCGACCGCGCGGGTGATCTTGCGGGTGACGAAGGTTTCGCCGCGCCGTGGTGATTCGTGGTTGAAGAGGATGCCGCAGGACGCGTGCATGCCGTAGGACTCGCGGAAGTTGACCGTCGCCCAGTGGGCCATGACCTTCGCACATGAGTATGGCGAGCGTGGCCAGAACGGGGTGGTCTCGGACTGAGGGACCTCGAGGACTTTGCCGTACATTTCTGACGACGACGCCTGGTAGTAGCGGACCTGCTGTCCGGATTTGTCCTGGAAGTCGCGGATGGCTTCGAGCAGACGAAGCGCGCCCATCCCGACGGTGTCGGCGGTGTAGATCGGCATATCGAACGACACGCGGACATGCGACTGGGCCCCGAGGTTATAGACCTCGTGCGGCTTGACGGTGTCGATGATCTTGTTGATGTTGTTGGCGTCGCAGAGGTCGCCGTAGTGGAGCTTGAGCTTTGCGCCGTCAAGGTGCGGATCCTGGTAGACATCATCGAGTCGTTCTGTGTTGAACGATGAAGCTCGGCGGATGATCCCGTGGACCTCGTAGCCCTTGGCGAGGAGAAACTCGGCGAGGTAGGAGCCGTCTTGGCCGGTGATCCCGGTGATGAGTGCGCGTTTGGTTTCGCTCATGGTGTGCTTTCCGCTCGAAGAGTACTGGGTTTCATCTGCGTGTGATAACCAGCCCGGACCCTGTGATCCGTCTCTGGCGTTCGTATTGTTGGATCATCGGCCGACAAAGCCAGTCGATTGACCGAGATTTGCCATCAATTCGAACCCTTTCTACGCCGCGGATTCGTGATCTGATCAGACGAAAGATGGATTTTACTTGATTTTGATGATCCCAGATCTCGACTCGAACGCAATGGTGGATTCCGCCCGGACTTGGGGATGACGGGTGGTCTGCCCTTGATCCTGCAACTCGTTCTCTGCGGCATAGTACATACTCATCGCGGTGATCGCGCCAAAGGCGAGCGAGAGTGCAAGCGAGCCGAGCATGACCCGGCGGGTAAAGGTCTCTGCCCTCGGCGAACGGACGAGTATGAGCAGCACCATCATCAAGAGCATCGGCTCGTGGTACCGCTGCCAGCTCGCGTGGTTCGCGCTCTGGGCAACTATAAAGGCAACAATCGCACCGATCCAGATCCACGCATCGCGCCGGGTGCACAGGCTCAGCCAGACCACGAGCATGATCGATCCGAATACGGAACCAAGCATGATGATCGGAGATCGATCGAACACAACCGGAGCTTGGTTGACGAATCTCCACCATCCGCTATATCGCCCATCGTCGTAGGAATAGGAACTCGCGGGCAATACACCCAGCATGCACCCGATGATCACGGCCAAGATAATCCATGCCCACTGGTGCTTCCAGGCTTCCTTGAGATGCGGCCACAGCATGGGCAAGAAGAATACACTGATGATCGCTAGCTGGGTCAAGATAAACCCCGGGGTCGCGGGGTTTGGACCTTGATGCTGCTCTTGGAATGTAGGCGGGACCAATCCGCCCCAGATCCCCATAAACCAGAACAGTGCACCTGCTGCCGGCACGGTGCACGCCAACGCGATGAACGCTCGTCCACCACGATCGAAGAGCCCGGAGAAGAACGAGCCGAGCGTCGGCGTCTGGTCTTGCGAGCCCAGCCAGGCGCTCAGCCAGATCACGCCCGCGATCCAGATGTGGATCTGTCGGAACCAGACCAAGACAAAGAGCACCAGCCCCGAGATCGCCCAAGTCCGCCAGCCTTGCTCAGATCGGAGCGCGAGCAGCAAAATCAAAAGCACACCGAGCCAGCCCGCGTTGTCGGGCAGCAGCCAGACCCCAGCATGGAGCACATAGATCGACGCGAGCATGGGCAACACCGCCACGAACGCCAGCTTCCCGAATCGGGCGCTGGCGATCCAGCCCAAAATCCCAAACAGCAGCAAGGTCCAGAGGCTCGCGATGAGCTGGATCCCGGTGTGTCCGAGCCCGGCTTTGGCAAAGCCCGCCAGCAGCAGGTGATACGCCGGCGTGGTCGCCGAGGCGTAATCGGTCAGATCGGGGGCGGGGAGCTGCTGGGCGAACTGCTGGATCGCGACCCAGTGGTAGTTCCAATCGTCGGCCGCCCCGCGTCCGAGTTGTGAACCAGAAAGGATGATCGCCCAGCAGAGGATCAACGCGGTCAAGACCATGACCACGGCCGCGATGATGCGGTCCTTGGTGCGGAAACGAGAACTCGATAATCGCAGATCCATAGCTCACCATATCGGTCTGATGAGGTGCAGGCTCTGTCGACAATCCACAATGTTGTCCATCTGCATGGGTTTTGTGCGAACTCTTGAGCGGATCGCTTCGTTGTGTCGATGCTTGGAGTACTTATGCCAGCGCAATCCGCTCCATCCGATGCGCCAGAACACCCCGCCCCACAGACGGGCGGGCTTGTGCGTGGCTTGATCCGTTTGGCGCGTCCGCACCAATGGACCAAGGGTGTGTTCGTGCTGCTCGGGCCGTTGTTTGCGATCGCCGATGGCAAACTCACTGATATGCCCCGCACAGAACTCGCGATGGCGACTGGACTTACCTTTCTGGGCTTCTGTCTCGCGGCCTCTGGCTGTTATGTGTTTAACGACCTGGCCGATGTGGAGCGCGATCGCGCCCACCCTCGCAAAAAGAACCGCCCGCTCGCCAGCGGCGTCGTCCCCGTCGGGATCGCCAAGGTCTTCGGGATTGCCCTGCTTGTGATCAGCTTGGCATGTAGCCTCGGGGTGCCCGCAGAGCTCCGCGTGTGGGTTATCGGGCTCATTATCCTTTATATAGCCAATGTGATGTGCTACTCCGCGGGGCTCAAGCACATTGTGATTATCGATGTGCTCTCGCTGTCGTCGGGCTTTGTGCTCCGCGTGCTCGGGGGGTGTGCTGCGGTGGGCATCACGCCTTCGACCTGGCTGCTCAACGCGACGCTGTTTTTGAGTATGTTCTTGGCGTTTGGCAAGCGCCTGGGAGAACGCCGCCATATGGGCTCAGAAGAGGCGGCGATGGCGGCTCGCGATGTGCAGCAGCACTACTCCGATCAGATGCTCCGGATGTTCGTTGTGGTGACCGGCGTCGCAACTCTTTTAACATACATCAGTTATGTGCGAAGCCAGGAAGTCGAGTACCTATACATCTTCGCAACTAGACAGGGCAGTCTAAACGGCGAAGGCTTTGGGATGAACCTGCTCTGGATCACGGTTGCCCCCGCGACGCTGGCGCTGCTCCGCACGATCACGCTGCTGATGCGTGGGCGGTATGACGATCCGACCGAGCTGGCGCTGCACGACAATATGGTGCGGGTGGCCGGGCTGGTGTTCATGGCGAGCATGGTCTTTGTGCTCTGGTTTCACATGATTCCGGCCTAATTCCGAGAATTCTTGAATCTTTTACCCGCTGGTATGGTAATTCTTGCGTGTGTGGGCGGCGCATATTCTGCGCTCCACCCATTCAGGGATTTGGGTCAATCTTGTGGCCCAGACGATAGGGACCCCAGACGGGCAATCGAATCAACCCGTCTCCACGCTGCACAAGCCTGCCCCCCATGACGCGTATGTGGGTCAGGGTTCAAGCAACTTTGCGTGGGGTCACAAACAAAGCTGATGACTTCTGTTCATCAGTCAGGTCACCGTCTCTCATGGCCGATTCGTATATATGAGGGTGTCAGTGACGAACGAACTTCCGGCGGCGTATTGAAAGCCGCACCATGACCCGCTGATGCAGATCAAGGCATGGACCACGAGGCATGAACTTTTAGTTGGAGATTTTTAGATGAACAGGGATCAATCAAAACGCACGACGCCCAGAGTGAGCGGACGGATGCTCACCAGCATCGTCGGTGCCATGGTCGGGCTCAGCGCGATGGCCACCGGCTCGGCCATCGCTCAGGGCTACGCATACGACGAACCAACCGAGACCCTCCCGACCCCAGAAGAAAGCATCGACTACGCGGCCTTGGCTGCGATGGCGGCTGGACGCGGCGGCGGTGGCGGGGGCTCCAACGACGGGCTCCGCAAGTGGACCGATGTCTCCAAGGACTTCACCAAGGTGGTCTCGACCGCTGATGGCAGCTCGTTCTACAACCTGTACATCAATAAGAAGACAAACCAGGTGCTCGCCGAGCTCCCACGCGGGTTCGACAAGCAGCACCACTTCTTCGCGATGACCGTTGCGGGCGGCGAGACCTTCGCGGGGCTCCAGTCGGGCGATCTCTACACCAAGTGGAAGCGGATCGGGAATCGTCTGGCGCTGATCCAGCCTCAGATCGCGGTCCGCTCGACCGGCGATCAGGAATCCAAAGACTCGGTCGAGACCGTGTTCACCGATCGCGTGCTCCTCGATGTCCCCATCATGTCGATGGGCCCGACCGGGCAGCCCGTGATTGATCTCGACGATCTGCTCGTCGGGCGTGCGACCTCGTTCTTCGGCGGCTCGGCACGCGGGCTCAACAAGAACCTGACCGTGGTCGACACGATCAAGGCCTTCCCCAAGAACATCGAGATCGAGTTCGAAGGCCCCGTGGCCGGCGGAACGATGAAGAAGTTCCATTACTCCATCTCGCACATCCAGGGCGATCGCAGCTTCAAGCCCCGCCAGGCCGACCAGCGCGTGGGCTACTTCGTCACCACTTATACCGACTTGGGCAAGTACGACGCGAAGGAAAAGAACCGCCGACTGATCAACCGCTGGCATGTCGAGAAGGCTGACCCGAAGCTGACGATGAGCCCGCCCAAGGAACCCATCGTGTACTACATCGAGCACACGGTGCCCATCCGCTACCGCCGATGGGTGCGCGAGGGTGTCGAGAGCTGGAACGACGCGTTCCGCGCCATCGGCATCGAGGGCGCGATCCAGGTGCGCTACCAGGACAAGGCCTCGGGCGCGAACATGGATAAGGATCCAGAAGATGTGCGCTACAACTTCGTGCGTTGGATCTCCAACGATGTCGCGACCGCGATCGGCCCTTCACGCGTCAACCCGATGACCGGGCAGATCCTCGACGCCGATGTCGTGCTGACCGATGGCTGGGCCCGCGTGTTCACCTACCGCTGGGAGGACCTGCTGGGTTCGCTGGCGACCGAGGGCTACGCCCCGGCCACGCTCCAATGGCTCGAAGAGAACCCGGAGTGGGACCCACGCCTGCGTCTGGCATCGCCCGACCAGCGCGAACGGATGCTCATCGAGCGTTCCGCCTGCAACCACGACGATCACAGCGAGGGCGACCATGCGATGCACCAGATCTCGCAGAGCTCACAGAGCTCCGACGGGTTCATCCCCGGCTTGAACATGATCGGCGACGATCAGTTCGACGGGCTCAACGGGCGCGCTTCGCAGGTCTCGGGCATGTGTATGGCCGCCACGGGCAAGGCGCTCGATCTGGCGAACATGCGGATGTACCTGAGCATGATCGAGATGTTCGCCACTGACCTGCAAGCCGCTCAAGAAGGCGGGGTCGCAGCCGCGTCGGCCAGCGCGTCGTCAATGGAACCCGAGATCGCACCAGAGGATCTCGAGAAGATCCGCAAGCAGCTCGAAGAGAACCCGGGCCTGCGTGCGATGATCCCGCCCGAGTACCTCGCGTTGCTCGAAGAGCCAGAAGAGCCCGAAGCCGCTGAAGAGCCTGTCGAGGAAGAAGTGGCTCAGGCAGATGAGAAGCCCGCCAAGAAGGTCGACATGATCGACGGCGTCCCCGAGTGGTTCGTCGGCCCGATGCTCGCTGAGCTCGTGGCCCACGAGGTCGGGCATACCCTCGGACTGCGTCATAACTTCAAGGGTTCGAGCTCGTACTCGCTCGACGACATCAACTCCGAGGCCATGAAGGACAAGAAGCCCTGGTCATCATCCGTGATGGACTACAACGGCATCAACATCCGTATGCCCGGCTCCGGTGAGATCCAAGGCAACTACTCCTCGCACGGCATTGGTCCATACGACTACTGGGCGATCGAGTATGGCTACGGCAGCGGCGATCTCAAGAAGGTGCTCTCACGCGTATCCGAGCCCGAGCTCGCCTACGGCACCGACGAGGACACCTTTGGTCCTGACCCACGCGCCCGCCGGTATGACCTGGCCGAGAACCCGTTGGATTATGCCAACAGCCAGATGGAGCTTGTCAACACGATCCGTTCGGGTCTGACCAGCAAGTTCGTCAAGGACGGCGAGTCCTGGTCACGCGCCCGTCGCGGGTACCTGATCTCGCTCAACACCCAGATGCAGAGCTTGTCGATGATGAGCAACTGGATCGGATCGGCGTATGTCTATCGCGATAAGAAGGGTGACCCGGGCAGCCGAGCACCGATCGAGGTCGTGCCTGCAGAGCGCCAGCGTGCGGCTCTCCAGTTCGTGATCGACAACGCGTTCATGGACGAAGCCTACGGCATCACCCCTGACCTGCTCGCCCACGCCACCGTTGACAAGTGGTGGGACGATGCCGCCAATGTCATGGCTGATGCGGCCATGCCGATTCACGATCGCGTGATGGGGATGCAGGCTTCGGCGTTGACCATGCTGCTCAACCCGCAGACGGTGCAGCGTGTGTATGACTACGAGCTGTTCGTCCCTGCGGATCAGGACGCGCTGACGCTCGCCGAGCTGATGGAAACCGTCACCGAGTCCATCTGGACCGAGGTTGGCGCCAAGGCGACCAAGAAGTACACCAACCGCGAGCCGATGATCTCATCGCTCCGGCGGAACCTGCAACGCGAGCATCTTGATCGTCTGATCAGCCTCGCGTTCACGACCCGCGGGTACAACTCGTCGTCCAAGTCCACCAAGACCCTCGCGGTCATGCACCTTGGTTCGATCCAGAGCAATGTGGACAAGACGCTGGAGTCAGCGGGCAACATCGATGCCTACACCCTGGCGCATCTCCAAGAGATCTCTACCCGTGTGGGCAAGGCTCTTGATGCGGGCTATGTGTACAACCGCTAAGGCTGAGAAGATTTGAAAACCACACAGCGGGCAGTCCATTTGGGCTGCCCGTTTTTTCATGCGCGTGTGCATTGGGTTGGGCGATCGGCACGATAAACAGAGCATGACCGATTCTCAAGGAACAGCCGATACGCCCGCCAAGAAGAAACGATCCCGGATCGTCACCGTGATCGCGTGGTGCGTCGCCGGGCTGCTTGTGCCCGCGTGCGGGGCGTGGGTCATCGGGCGTGAGAGCTATTGGTTCGATGTGATCGCTTCGCAGCAGATGCTCATCAGCTGGGCGGCCCTCGTTGTCACGATCATGGTCCTGCTCACCCGGCGCAAGGCTCCGGCAGCGGTGTGCGCCGTGCTTGTTGTGGTATCGTTCTATCCGGTGTTGACCGGGCGGGTGTGGTCTCTGCCAGAGGTGGACTTGAGCAGGAAGCCTGAAGGCGTGATCCGAATCATCACCAGCAACACGCACCCACAGAACGACGGGTGGAGTGATGATCTCGAAGCTCTGATGTCGTACGACGCGGATGTGTTGATGCTTATCGAGGTGCACCCGGAACTGAGCCGATCAATCCGCAACCGCCATTACCTCGACAATACGCTGTACCCACACTGGGCGCACCGGTGGTGGGTCGAGCAGGAGACTTCGCCCGGGTTTATTATCAGCCGATGGCCGATCGAACAGCTCACGAGCTCGGACGAACCCGGCATCGCACAAAACCAGCTCTACGCGCGCATCGAACATCCTGAGCACCCGTTCATCGCGGGGCTGTTGCACCCGCTCTCTCCCCGGACCCAATCGCGTTGGGCCAACGGAAACTTTGTGATCGAATCACAGCGCATGGCGATGGAGCAGCTGAATGAACGCACCGGGCTCTCATTGCTCATCGGGGCAGATCTCAACGCCGGGCCCGCACAGCGGCGTGCCGATATCCTGCGAGCCGGCGGGCTCCGCATGAGCAAGCCCGTGCTGAAGATGAACGGGAGCTTTCCGATTGGCAACTCGATCCCTCGTGCCCTGCGGGTGCAGCTCGACGATGTCTGGTCTCGCGGCAATCTCAAGCCGGTCGCCTGGGGGATGGTGCGGGTGCCCGGGAGCGATCACCTTGCGGTGGTGGTGGACTTTGAGGCGAGATAACAATCATGCAACAACGGCGGGGCTTTTTATTTACCAAGCCGTCGGCGGATCATACCCGTGATGCGTTGGCGCTCGTCGGGCCCGAGCACGAACGCGAAGCTCGCGGCCGCATAAACCACACAGAAAACGCCGATCGACCCAAGGACCCACCAGTGCGCAATCTCTTGCCCACGCGCGAGCGATATCTCTGCAAAGAAGCCGAGATCGCCGAGCCGACCGTTGATCATGAGCAGCCCGATCGCCGAGCCAATCGCAATCAGGGTCGCGAGCAGCGGCCTCATGAGCGAGAGCAGCAGTGAGCTAGGCTGGATATTGAGGCATCGCCCGGCGATGATGGGCAAGCCGAAGAGATGAACCACCACGAGCACAAAGGCATAGACCGCTGGCGGCGCGTACACGATCATCGAACGGGGCAATGTCAGCATCAGAATCAACGACGCGATGGGGGCGAATATCCCGCCCGCGAAGACCCACGGTGCGTAGGCCTTCACATAGCCAGCCCCATAGAGGATAATAAGCCAGGTCTCTGAGATCGCGCGAGAGATCAGCGCGATCGCGAGCACCCTGGACATAAACACCGCAACAGGGATTACCGCGTTGTAGTCTTCGAGCGAGCCGCCGACCCAGACATCAAAGATCGGCCACCCATAGACAAACACCACGATCCCCGCGGGCAGCGCGATCATCGCGGTCAGTTTGGTCTGTATACCAATCAGCTTCTGGAGTTGCCGATTGGATTCTTCGGTATCGGTCCCCGAGGCCATGCGTGCACTCACCGCATCAGACCCAAACTGCACACCGGTCGTGCACATGCGGATATAGGCGACAAAGCGGAACCCGATCCCCCACGCCGCGTTGGCAAAGATTCCCGAGAATAAGTTAAGCAAGAGCGGCGGAATCTGCTCGTGCAGGTTCATCGCAACCTGCACGCCGGTGTTCCACGAGAAGGTTGAGAGCACCTGAGAGCGGGCGTCCTTGTCACTCCCTTTCATGCGGAACATCAGCCGATGATCTGTCCGCACCATCAGAATCGCGGCGATCAACATCCCGATGATCGAAAGTCCCGCCCACACCAACCCATGAATCGAGAGACCGAGCGCCGGATCGTCGATAACGATCACATACCCCAGAATCAATACCGAGAGAATATTGCCCGCGCGAACGGCGATGTACCAGACGTTGTATCCTACAAAGCGCTCCTTGACGAGATACATGTTCAATATTGGTGCGAGCAGCACCATCGCCGCGGTATACAACCCTTGACCAACAACGAACACCCTCGCCGGCCCGACAAACTCGGGGGAGATATTGAACACCGGGATCACCATGAAGACGATCGTGAAGCTGATCGCTGTGAGCGCGGCGCAGATCATCGCTATGACACAGATCGTGGCATAGTTTCGTTGAAAGGTTTCTTCGTCTTGATGGAACGCGTGCCCAAGCTCTCGCACGAGCGACATCTGGATGATCTGCAAGAAGATCGATGCGAGCCCGAGGTTTGCCCCCAGCAGCGAGATTATCCCGAACGCTTGGTCACCGAGCCAACGGATCGTGAGGGGTACTACGATGATGCCCAGCGCGAAGGTGATGAGCAGACGGGTGTAGTTTGAGAAGATCCGGACGATGCCCTTCTTGGATTCTGACATCTTTACGACTCCATGGGTGCCCGGCTCTGAACACTGGATTCATCGTCATAAGCATCGCCGTAGGTCTCGTCGTATTCCCACTGGCCATCCCCATCTTGGTAGGCGTTCTCACTTTCCCAGCTCTCATCCCACCCGCCGGGTTCTGCCTTGACCCATCCGATCTGAGTGAGCACCCAAGAGATCGATTTCATAATCACAAACGATGAGACAATGTTCAGGATGGCGAGGAAGTAGAAGCTGCCGAGTTCGCCGCGGGGCATCGCGATGAACTGGCCGATCGCCGCCCCCATAGGAAGCACCACAAACGGATTGGTCGAAAACCAGACCACGGCTCGGTCGAAGAACCGGATCGTGAATCCGAGGATGATTGGATACATCCAGATCGCAAGATACGGGTTGTCGTTGGCGATATGCCCGACGAGCCCTGGCCCGATGTTCCATTCGGGCGGCTTGCCCCTGACCTTGATTTCCTTGGTGGGCATCGTGATCCCGAGCGCATCAGGCTTGCCCGGCCATGTCGCTCGCGGGATTGGGAGTGTCACAAACAAGCGGATCGAGTGGAGGGTGTCATATGGATGAGAGTCGGGGCGGGTCTCGATCAGCCACATGCTGTTGAGCCCGGCCCGCTGCCCATAGAACACATCTGCCAAGCCGTCGCTCGCCGAAGCGCTTTTGAGTGTCGAGATGTTCTCCATCGCGGTCTGATCTCGGAAATCACCCGAACGCGCCGAGGTCACTAACGCCAGCAGGATCAACCCCGCAAAGGAGACTACGGACATCCGCATGAAGACCTTGCGGAATCCGAGCGATCGCCAGTGGCTGAAGTACAACGCCCAGAGCACCGCGAGCACCACACCCAGCAGGTCTCGCCGCCCGAAGTTCTGAGCAAAGGTGAGCACCAGTGAAACCAAGATCATGAAGATCGCAAGAAAAAGGAAGAATGGATTCCAGAGCCTAGGCGCGGCCACCCAAGCCGCGAGCCCCGCACCGATGGCATACATTCCATACGCGATTTTATAGAACCCAGGCCCGAGGACTGGGATATACACGAGCAAGTACTGACTCACGATACCGAAGCCGATAATACTCCCCGCGATCACCATGATCCCGATCGGCGAATAACTCGTCTTCATCCCGGATCGTCGCTCGAAACGCCGATCGATGAACGCTGTGGACATTTTGTGTGTACAGAGATAAATGACGATGAACACGGAAAGAATCATCGCATACTTTACAGATGTGCTGTCGATCTCTGCGGGATGAAAATGCCCGGTATCGCCGGAGATAATGCTCAACCCCGCGCCGGAGACCTGGAAGATGATCAGCCCGGCGATGAAGAAGTTGTGCAGCGAAACCAGCTCTTCCTTGCCGCTGAGTACCTGATTGAGTACATACAACAACAAGCACGCCGCGACAAAGAAGAGATAGAATGCTATCAGCGTGGCCATAAAAAACTCCGGTGCTTGATCGGCTCAATATTCAAGCCGCCCAGCTCTCATCCAAGGGTTTCATGCTCACCCAAGACACATCGTACTACGAACCCTTGCCGCTCGCTTGCTCATAGAACCGCTCAAACTGCTCGATGATCCGGTCCGGATGCATCTGGGCGAAGATCCATTCACGACCCGCCTGTCCTCGTGCTTCAAGATCGTCGGGGTCGCTTGTGAGTTTCGCGATCGCTTCGGCGATGGATTGTTCGTCCTGCTTGCAGATCGTCGAGCTCGCCTGATCCTGAAGCTCGGGCCAGGTATCCACGCCCTTGGTGGTCAGCAGTGTGGTGCCCGCGGCGAGCGACTCATAAAGCACAAAACCAAAGTTCTCTTGGCTTGTCGGCAACACAAACAGATCCGCCGCTTGGTACAGCGAGAGCTTCTCATCGCCCACCACCAAACCAAGAAACGCGACATGGTCGTTGAGCCCGAGCCTGTTGGTCTGGGCCTTGAGCGCTTCCTCGTATGCTTTGTCGCCATCGCCGGCGATCAGCAGGCGGTGGGGGTTGCCCTCCTTGCGCAAGCGATCCACAGCGTCGATCAGATGCTCGATACCCTTCTTGTAGTGCAGACGCGAGAGGTAGAGCAATACCGGATCGCCGGTGTCGAACATCGGGAACGCGTTGCGTGCGATCTCCTTGCCGGGCATGGTTTCGTAAGGCTCAAGGTTGAGCAGGTTGGGGATGACGACGCCGGGAGCGCCGGGGAACCATTTCTTTGATTGCGAGAGCTCGCCCTCGGCCGTGCTATGAATCGCGGCGGCCCCGTTGAGCATCTTCGACCCGCCGAGCTTGAGGTAGACCGCTTTCTTGAGCCTGCTCTGCTCCATGCTCCAGTCATCGAGCATCCCGCGCAGCGAGATCACATACGGGATGCCCGCGTCGCGAGCCGCAAAGGCGACGCGTTTGGTGACGGGCTGCCAGATCCCGTGGACATGCACGACATCAGCCTTGGCGATCGCGTCTTTGATGAGTTGCTTCTGCTCGCCTGTTGCTCGCAGCCCCCCGGCGTGCACGGCGCCCAGCGGGACGGTGCGTGGGTTGCTCTGCGGGTTAGACCTCCACCCCTCGGGCGCGTCGGTGTCTTCGTAGGTGATGACGGTGACATCGTGCCCGCGCTCGGCGAGCTTGGTGCTCAGGTCGATAATCGCCCGGACCGGGCCGCCGCTCGAGAAGTTCAGGTTCTGGATCGAGTGCACAATATTCATGATGGCCCCATCGGGGTTTGCGAAGCATTCGTTGTGGTTTCGGGGGTGTGCTCAAGTTTCTGATCGGGCGCTGTATCCGGTGATTGAACCGTGCATTGATCAGTCCCAGCGGGAGCCGGTGCTTTGGCATCGCCGCGATCTTGCTCGGCGAGTTCCGGTCGCACAAGCTCGCGCACTTTGAGCACGATCATGTACTCGTACATAGCCTGGAGCCGGCAGTAGGTCCACCCCGCGCGTCCGTCGAGGAACCCGAGCCCGAGCATATACATATAGAGGAACTTGAGCGTCGGCCGCATCGGCATGCGGAACGAGATATTCTTGAGTTCGAGCCGACGCGTGTTGCGATCGCGAGAGAACAGGTTGCCCAGCCTGATCGGGTTTGCACCAAGCGCCAGCACGGTCTCCTTGGCTTCGTAGCTCGAGTACCGGTTGTGGCGTTCGATCCACTCGCGGATACCCTTGGAAAAGTTGTAATGGATGAAGTGCTCTTTGAGGTAGCCGATGCTGCCGTCGATGATGGGGATCGGGTTGGCGTCGCGCTCGAAACGGATATGTGGCGGCTGGAAGAAGCGCATGATGTTGCCCGGGGGCATCGCGAACCGCAGCCACTGGCCGCGAAAAATGTTCTTCCGCCCGGCGTAGTGCGCGACGGGGTCGCCGTTCTCGCGCGTGTAGGTGCCGTCTTCCCATTTCGATGCGATGGTCTCGATCTCTTGACGCAGCTTCGGCGTCATCCGTTCATCAGCATCCAGGTAGAACACCCATTGGTGTTTGAACTCGATATTCTCCATCGCCCATGTCTGGTGCGTGCCCCGCCCATCAAAGGCCCGCTCGTACCAGCGGGCACCAGCCTGCAGGCAGATCTCCTTGGTCCGATCGGTCGAGAGCGAATCGAGCACGACGATGTCGTCGGCCCATGCGACAGACTCGAGCAACCCCGGGAGGTTATCTTCCTCATTGAGTGTCTGGATGAAGATTGAAACACTCATGCTTGCAGTCCCGCCGAATCTTCTGTGGTCCCCGCGGCTGGCGCGTCGTTGCTGTCTTTCATCACCCGATCACGGATGGGCTTGGCCGGCGATCCGACGCACACCTTCCATGGTGGCAGATCTGAGAATACACTCGAGCGAGCCCCAACAACGGAGTGCTCACCGATCGTCACGCCAGGGCCCACGAACACATCTGCTGCGACCCAGACCCCCTCGCCGATCACGATCGGCATCGGGACCAATGGTCGCTTCTTGAGCTCAAAGTCATGCGTCGCGCCGCACAAATATGAATACTGGCTGATGATCGCGTGCGCTCCGATGGTGATCTTATCAACGCAGTAGCAGTCGACCTGATTGGCAAGGGTCGCGTAGTCACCCATCTTCAGGTTCCACGGGCCCCAGATCTTGGCCTTGGGGTATACGCGGGATTTCATCGAGACATCCGCGCCGAACAGACGCAAGAGCATCACCCGCCAGCGGTGCATCGGACGCGGGCTGAGCCCGAAGACCGATGCCTGGACCGCGCCCCACAGGGCGCGCATCATGCGGTTCTTGAGCCCGTGGGGGCTCGGCGCGTTTGAGATATCAACCCCGGTGCTCTGGGTCATCGCAGTGGTGCCCGTCATGATTTGCTCCCCTTGTAGGGGCGCTCACGGCGCGACTTGGCGGGGTGTCCGGTGGCGATGGTCCATGGATCGAGGGGCTCGATGACCGTCGACCGCGCCCCGATGAGCACGCCGTTGGGGATGTGCTGACCGCCGACGACGACCGTCTCGGTGGCGATCCAAACATCATCGCCGAAGACGAGCTCCGCCGGGGTCTCGGGCAGCTTCGGGTTGTTGTCCTTCCAGCGGGCGCTGGAAACAAAGCAGTACTGGCTGATCACGGTGCGAGCGCCGATCATGATCGGGGCGTGCGCCCAGATGACGGCCCCCTCGCCGATCAGGCTCTTGCGCTTCATCGTCAGGTTCCACGGCGCGGAGATATCGACCCCTCCGCGGATCCGCGAGGTGCGATCGAGCTTGGCCCCGAAGAGCTTGAGCAGGATGCGCCGGGTGCGGTACGCCGGGCTCGGGATCAGCTTGTAGATCGTGCGCGACACTATGCCCCAGATCACAGATCGTGGGTTCATCGTCATCGTTGAGTCTGGGGTGCAGAGCATCGCACTCATCCTTGCACCCCGCGCTTTGATTCGGAGTTCGACTCAGGATCAGGAGCGACCTCATTGGTGATGCTCAAAGCCGCTGGCACGGGAGCGAACAGCTTGGCCGGGTTGCCTTGGTAGCAGGTGCCCGGCTCGGACTGTGCGTACATCGCGCTGCGGGGCATCAGGATGGTGTCGTCGGCGAGTGTGATATTGGGCGCGACAAAGCAGCCCGCACCGAGCACACACCGCTTGCCGATGATAATCGGCTGGCAGAGCAGGGTGAACGCGGGATCGGTGAAATCGTGTGTCCCTGCGCACAGGTGCGCCAGCGGCCCGACAACTGAATCCTCGCCGATATCGATCTCGCCGAGCGCATAGAGGATCGCCCGCTCGTGGACACGCACGCCATCGCGGATGTGCAAGTGCCAAGGGATAATTACTTTTACAGACGGATGGATCCGAACGCCTCGCCCAATCTTGGCACCGAAGAGGCGCAGCAGCGAAGCCCGGAATCCCCACGCCCAAACCGGCGAAGGCCTCCAGAGCAATGTCTCGCACACCCCCCAGATGATCCGGATCAGCAGGGCCTTTTTGGACCAAGGCGATCGGCGCGGAGGCTCAACAGAAGCGGTGTCGCTCCCGGTCCCCTGCGTATTGATGTGTTCTGGTTGATCCATAAGCCCTTAAAGGTCCAATAACGAACAGGAGTGACGATGACGCCCGATTGTACGCATACTACTATCGGCACAGGCTCAGGATCGGTCAATCTCAAAGACCGAACCACTCTCTGAAATAATAGATAAATTGACTCCCCCGCCGATGCACGATCGATATCGCGCCCCTTGTGCCCAATACCATGGATTCCCGTTGACCCATCGCCCCGACCGGCCGATCAAGGGATCGAGTCTCGCCGGCGTGAAGCCTGGAATAGAGCACACGATCAAAGCAGAAGGACTGTTGATGAAGCACGCCGATTCGGAACCACACATGAGCCAAGACGGACGCGCTACGCGCGTGGTGATCCTGAATCAGTATTATGTGCCCGATGTGGCCTCGACGGGTTATCTGCTCCACGAGCTGGCTGTGGAACTCGTCAAGCTCGGGTTCGAGGTCGAGGTGCTCACCGGACGCCCGAGCTACGGGCCCAAGGACACTTGGCAGGATTGCCCGCTCAAAGAAACCGTCGACGGCGTCAAAATCCATCGGCTCAAGGTCGCCCGGTTTGATAAGAACTTCCTGCCCGGCCGCGCGTACAACTACCTGACCTTTGCGATTCCGATGATCCTGACCGTGCTCTTCCGCTCACGCAAGGACACGGTGTATCTGTATACAACCAGCCCGCCGTTCTTGGGATCAATCGGCTGGTTTGTGCGCTTGTTCCGCAAGCACCACTATGTGACGCTGCTCCACGATGCGCACCCGCAGATCGGCGTGTGGATCGGGCTCTTCAAGAAGGGCTCGATCGTGGAGCGTATCTGGATGATGCTCAACAAGCTCAAGTACAAACGCACCAAAGAAGCCATCGTCCTGTGCACCGCAGCCAAGAAGCTCATCGCCGACACCTACCCGATCAAGCCCGAGCACATCCATGTGATCCCCAACTGGGCCGACGGCAAAACGCTGCACCCCAAGCCCAAGAGCGAATCCGCCGTCGCCAAGGCCAATGGGTTCAACGATGACTTCATCCTGCTCTATTCGGGCAATATGGGGCTCTACTACGATTTCGACACCGTGCTCAATGCCGCCAAGCTGCTCGTCGACGAGCCCTTCAAGCTCGTCCTTGTTGGTGGGGGCGGCAAAATGGACGAGATCAAAGCCCACATCGAAGAACACAACATGACCAATGTCGTCATGCTCCCTTATCAGCCTTACGACCAGCTCAATGATTCGCTCAACGGGTGCGACGCATCGCTCGTCACCATCGCCGAGGGGATCGAGGGGATCAGCTTCCCCAGCAAGCTCTACACCTCGCTGGCGGTGGGCAAAGCCATCGTCGCACTGTCCGAAGATTGGTCCGAGCTGCGCGAGATTGTCGAGCACAACAACTGCGGCATCTGGTCCGCCCTCGGCGATGCCCAAGGGCTTGCCGACCAGCTCCGTGTGCTGATCCACGACAAGGCCAAGACCCAGGCGATGAGCACCGCGGCCCGCGTGCTCTTTGACAAAGGCTACACCCGCCAGGTGTGCGCGGCCAAGTATGCCCAGGTGCTCAAGCTCGCCGATCCGCAATATTCAAAGGAAGAAACCGCCGAGCGCCGCGCGATGCTCGCCGAGTGGCTCGCCAGCGGGGCCGCCGTGGCGGATGACCCCGTGTGATTGAATCAATCAAACAGCACGCTTACTCGCGATCCTGCGTAGAAAAGGTCATCGCGTACTGTGAGCCATAGATCGGGTAATCGGAGATGCACCGGTACCCGCGGAGGGTGCTGCCGTCGTACCCGAGCTTGTCGCAGACCTCGCTGAGCATGGTGCGGTAGTTGGGCACATGCGAGGATCCGAACCGATCGAGCCCGGTGCCCAGGCTCTCGATGGATTCGAGCAGATCGAGCTGATCGACCGCGCGCGACGGATCGTTGATGTCCGCCTGCCCGTTGATCGTGGTGTCGTAGATCAACAGCTCGGGGAACGAGCGGGTGTAGAGGTCTTGGTGGACGAAGATATCGAAGTGCATCCGGCGCGACGGGATATTGATATCGCTCGACGCCCACGCTTTGCGATTGCGATCGTCGGGGATGTAGCGGGGGATCTCGCCCCGGTTGACCTCGCAGGTGACCAGATCGATCGATGAGGAGACGCCGAACGAATCATCCTTGAGCAGGTAGTGCATGGTCTCCCCGGCGTGATGGGTATCGAGCTCGGGTGTGGGGGTCGAGCTGTACGCATCGAGCACCGCGCTCGAGAGCCCGTCGACGGGCTGGCCATCGAGGGTGTAAGTCTTGCGCCCGGTCTGGTCCTCGACCTGCCTGCGCGAGGTGAACTTGACACGCACACGCGGGCGCAGGCGGTGCAACCCGATGACGGCTTTGATCCAGACGATGTCAATATGCTCGCCGTCAGCGCTTGGATAGAAGATCGCGGCCTCGCTATACACATCGGCTTGTGCGCCTTTGAGCTGGCTCATCGCCCGGAACGCGGCTTGCTTGCGGCGCAGCTCAAACTCACGCCGGGCTTCGGGGACCCACGCACTGAGAATGGTTTCGAGCGCACTGCGATCGCCGATCTCGGAGCGGATGAGCGATTCGTACCGATCGATCGCGCCGTTGGTGAAGCGCACATCGTCTGGGTTCACGCCCAGCTTGGACGAGGCTTTGAGCAAGCGGCGCATTGGCTCTGGCCCGGGCACCCGGTGGATCACGGACATCGGATCCGGGGCGCGCACGGCTTTGAGGATGCGCGACGCGAGGACCTTGTCCACACCGAGTTCTTTGGCGAGCCGTTGCGGACCGCTATCCCCTGTTGGAATCTGATTGAGCACCTTGATGAACCCGCTCTGGAGCTCATCGCCCGCCGTATGAATCCGGACTTCGAGCGTCTCCATGCGGGGCTCGGGCACCGAATCGATCAGATCCGAGGCTGTTTCGGGCGTTTGATTCACTGAACTCATGGTGATTCCTAGAACTCTTCGGCGTCTGAATTGAATTGCTGCTTGGTTGTGGTCGGATGCAATGGCTATTTTTAGAGAAAAATCAACGATTTGATCTATTTTACACGACTTTGGACCCCAATGCACGATATTTCTGTGTTGTTTCCTAGAAACTTCCTTGCAACCGGTCCATGGCTCGGTTATATCTAGGAAAGCTGGGAACTTGCCCGGCCTGTGCAGGAGGGCGGGAGCACAGAACTGAACACACTGAGCTGTCTGATTTGGGATCGCTCAACCACACGAAACCTGCTCTCTCAGAGCAACAAGGAGAAATCGCAATGTACATCAAACACAACCAACTCATCAGGCGCTCGGCATGGGGCACCCTTGCACTCGTCGCCCTGGCTGGCAGCTCGGCGATCGCTGGCGATGACACCAGCACCGTGACTTTCGAGAACGGTGCCGAGGGCTGGATCGGTTCACAAGGCCCCGGGGGCACGACCGAAATCCGACCCACCGGCGGCAACGACGACGCCCACCTGTACACCATATTCAACAACTTCGGGATCACCTTCTTCAATGATACCAACGAAGCATTCGTCGGCGATTACACCGATGCGGATCTGGTGACCATCTCGATCGATGTGAAGGTCGATCGTGTGTTCTTCTTTAGCCAGGATGTCTCTCGTCCTTGGCTTGTTGAACTGCGCGATGTGGACAACGCAGTCAACGGCTACCCCTGGGCGAGCGTGTGGTTCAAGTTCCCCGATATCTCGGCCGATGTGCAATCCGAATGGACCACCTTCTCGGTGACCTTCGACCCCAACTCGACCGAGATCCCGGAGGGCTGGGCTGGCTACGGCGACGAGGACCCGGACACTTTCGAGCCTGTCCTCCCCCGCGGAGTGACCTTCGCCGACATCCTTGCGGGTGTCGACACCATCGCGTTCACCACGCTCCAGCCCGGCTTCTTCTTCGGGTTTACCGACTTTGAAATCGGCATCGATAATGTCACCATCTCCAAAGCAACAACTGCCCCCTGCATCGCGGATCTCACCGGCGATGGCGAACTCGACTTCTTCGATGTCAGCGACTTCCTTGATGCCTTCGGCGCGTCGAACCCGATCGCGGACTTGGATGACAACGGCGAGTACGACTTCTTCGATGTCTCCGCGTTCCTTGATGCGTTCGCAGAAGGCTGCCCCTAAAACTCAACGCACACAGAACCACAACCAAGTGCCCCCTCTGGTCTTTTTAGCAAAGGCCTTTCGCGGACGATCCCTCATCGATGGATCGTCCGCTTAATAAATTGGATCATTCGAGTGCGAGCGAACCGGCTTAAAACCCGCCGAACATCCAAGGCGTAAGCAGCACACACACCACCCCACAAAGAACAGTCAACGGCCCGCCGAACCGGGTGTAATCTCGCCAGCGATAGCCGCCCGGGCCCATCACCATCAGGTTGGTCTGGTAGCCGATCGGGGTCGAGAACTCGCAACTGGCCGCGACAGTGATCGCGACGATGAAGGGCATCGGGTTGAGCTGCTGCTCGATCGCGATCCCAATGGCGATGGGGAACATAAGGATGGCCGAGGCGCTGTTGGTCATGGTCGCGGTGAAGACCGAGGTCAGCACATAAATGATCGCCAGAAGCCCCCACGGGCCCAGCGATGCGAACATCGAGACCATCGCGTGCGAGATATCGCTCGCGAGCCCGGTGTTGATCATCGCCTGCCCGATCCCGAACGACGCGCCGATGACGGTCAAGATCTGGAAGTCGATCCCCTTGCGGGCCTGGGGCCCGGTGCAGCAGCGGGTGAGGATCATCAGCCCGGCGGCGAGCATGGCGGCAGTCATGGGCTTGAACACGCCGAAGGTGATCAACACCACAAGCAGCGCAAGGATCGAGCCGGCGACCCACGCCCGATCGTGTCGCAGAGCCGCGGGGGTGGCCAGCTCGTTGACGAGATAAAAATCGTCTGTTGAGCCGTTGCGGACCGAGAATCCCGGGGGCGCTTCGAGCAGCAGCGTGTCGCCGTGGCGCAGGCGGATCTCGCCGAGCTTGCCCGGGATCTCCTGGCCCTGACGACGCACCGCCACGACCACCGCGCCGTAGCGCGTGCGGATCTCGGACTGGCGGATCGTCATGCCCACAAGCGTTGAGTTGTTGGAGACCACCGCTTCGACCACACGCAGGTTCGGGCGGTATTGTTGGGCTTGGGTCTGCTTGGCACCGCTCTCGTCGGCTTCATGTGCGTCCGTCGTCGAGGGCACCAGCCCTTTAATCTGCTGGAGCTCGACGACCGATGAGAGCTGCCCGACAAAGACCAGCACATCGCCGGCGTGGATGATTTCTTTGGGCGAGACGGCGACCATCGAATCGTCTTCACGCTCGATGCGTGACAAGAACAAACCCGGCAGGTTGCGTAGGTCTGCCGCTTCAACCGTCTTGCCCACGATTGGACTCTCGGCCTTGACCAACAACGCCGCGTGGTAGCCCTGCGATTGATTCTGGACCTGATCGATCGGGTTCTGTAGATCCGGGAGCCATCGACGCCCGAAGATCAAGATGTACCCCAGCCCGATCAACGCGATCGGCAAGCCGACCTTGGCGAGGGTGAACATCCCGAAGCCCAGCGCCGGGTTGTCCGCGCTCACCGCCTGCCCGTTGGCGGCTACCTGTTCGTTGTCGAGCAGCTCGGCGATGATGACATTGGTCGAGGTGCCGATGAGTGTGCACACGCCGCCGAGGATCGACGCGAAGGACAATGGCATGAACAGCTTGCTGGGGGCGATCTTGCAGCGCCGAGCGACGCCGGCCAAAGTCGGCAGGAACATCGCGACGATCGGTGTGTTGTTGATGAACGCGCTCAGGAACGCGACGGGCAGCGTCAGGCGCACCTGCGCGCTGCGTTCGCTCTTGGGTCGCCCAAGCATGGTCGCGGTGAGCCGACTCATCGCCCCGGTTTCTTTCATGGCGGCCGCCACGATGTAGAGCATCGCGACCGTGATCACGCCCTGGTTGGCAAAGCCTTGGATCGCTTCATCTGGCTGCAAGATCCCGAAGACCAAAAGGATAAGCAGCACGCCCATCATGATGATGTCGGGCGCGAACCGCCCGATCGCCATCGTGCCCACCATGAGCACCAGCAGCGATCCGGTCAGGATGGGTTCCCAGTTATCCAACCACTGATCCAATAGGTCATGTCCTCTTCAGAGTGTAAATCAATCCTTGGGCTGGCCGATGCCCAGCTCTTTGATCGCCCGCAGCATCAACCCGTGCACCCGCGGCGGGGCGCACACGATCCCTTTGTTCACCTCAAGCCCTCGCCCGTGCGAGAAATCGAGGTTCTTCCCGAAGATATCGGTCACAAACGCCCCCGACTCGCACGCAATACAGCATCCCGCGGCATGATCCCAGATCCGCTCAACATAGCCCTTGCGGGCCGGCAAACGCAGGTAGGCATCCGCCTGCCCACGCGCAACAACCGCGTACTTGCACTGCGAATCGAGCCGAGCCGGCTCGCCCGCCTGCCCGAGCCCGTTTTCCTCGATCCAGTCGAGGATCCGGTCGGTATCGCTCATGTTGGTGTGGGCTTTTTCGACGGAGCCGCAGACGGAGATTTCTTCGGTTTCGACATGATCTAGGCGGGTGATGTGGATCACCGGGGCATCCCCATCATCGCAGCGCGTCTCCCAGACGCCCAGCCCCTGAATCGCATAGTACAAGCACCCGTGCTCGTCGCGCTCATCGAAGGGCATCGACATATCGACGGCCAGGTTCGGACAGCCCATGACCCCGATGGTGGGGGTGCCGTCTTCGATGAACCCGAGCGCGATCGCGTACTGCTGATTGCGGAGGAAGCCTTTGGTCCCATCAACCGGGTCAAGGGTCCAGTATTTGTGGTGCGAGGTGTCGCCCGAGCCCAGGTCGATCGCATTGAGCACAGAATCAGCAGTCGCATCGTCCCAGACCTCCTGCACCGCGGCGACCACGGCTGAGAGGATCGCGGCGTTGTCCTCATCTCGCAGGAACGACGAGGACTCCTCAGCCACCAGCACAAACTCGCCGATGTGCTCCTTGAGCACCATCGCCACGACGGCTTGGGCCGCATAATCCGCGACAGTGACCGGGCTCTTGTCGTCCTTGGTGATCGTGCGCACCGCGTCGAGGTTGTTCTGGATCTCTCGACAGACGATCGAAGCCGCCACCACAGCTTGACGCCCCGCTTCTGCATACTCGGTGAGATTCGGCATCGCATCCTCGCTCTCTTGTTGATTCTGGTTGATCACGTGAAACCGGTGCACTCAGAGCGCAGCGTGTACTGGTGATTATACCGCTATCCGATTGATTCAAAGTCTCAGCAACGAGCATCAAGCAGGAGTTCTTGTTAAGCCTGCATAGTACAGCATGTTCTAGACTGGTTCGTTCGGCAGGATCCCAAGCCCAACAAGCTCAGTAATCAGCAGCTCGACCGACTGCTCGATGCTCAGCGACCCAGTATCGAGCACCAGCTCGGCGGCTGCCGGCGATTCGTACGGATCGTCGATCCCGGTGAATCCTTTGATTTCGCCGGCTCGGGCTTTTTTGTAGAGCCCTTTGGGGTCGCGCTGCTCGCAGATCTCAATCGGGGTATTGATAAATACCTCGATGAACTCGATGCCCGCAGCCGCATGGATCTGGCGGACGCGATCACGATCGGCCTGGTAGGGGGAGATAAAACTCGAAATCGTCACGAGCCCCGCGTCGGTCATCAGTCGGGCGACCTCGCCGACCCGTCGGATATTCTCTTGGCGATCGTCGGCCGAGAACCCGAGATTCGCGTTGAGCCCGTGGCGGATGTTGTCGCCGTCGAGTCGGTAGGAGAGCACCCCGCGATCGGCGAGGGCTTTTTCGAGCGCGACGCCGACGGTTGATTTGCCTGAGCCCGAGAGCCCGGTGAGCCAGAGCGTGCAGCCGCGATGCCCGAGCATGGTGGCGCGATCGGCCCGAGAAATCTCGCCGTCGTGCCAGACGATATTCGTCGATGTATTCGATGATGTCTGCTCAGGTTTCGGCTTGCTCATCGTCGGCTCCATGCTCGATTCGATCGCACAGACGCGACCAATGCCCAACAATATCGGCATATCAAACCATCGGCCTGTTTTTCACCCGGAGCCACACGGATTTTGGTCTATACTTCTGCTCAATCATGGGCCCGATCGCACCAAATCGCTCGTTCTTTCGAGCGGATCGGTCGATAGGAACCATACTGACAGTCGCCGTTAAACGACCGATAACAAGCCTGTTTCAAGAGCACCCCGGCCCACACCATGAACGCACACTACCGCCTGACCCATCTCAAAGCGCTCGAAGCCGAGGCGATCCACATCATGCGTGAGGTGGCCGCCCAGTTCGAGAAGCCCGCGTTGATGTTCTCGGGCGGCAAGGACTCGATCGTCATGGTTCGGCTCGCCCAAAAAGCATTCCGCCCGGCCAAGTTTCCCTTCCCGCTCTTGCACATCGACACCGGGCACAACTTCCCCGAAGCGCTCGCCTTCCGCGATCAGCTCGTCGAGGACATCGGCGAACGCCTGATCGTCCACAAGGTCCAGGACCTGATCGATCGCGGCGACGCGGTCGAGGACGCCGGGCCGTTCCCGTCGCGCAACCGCGCCCAGATCCCAACGCTGCTCGACGCGATCGAGAAGTACGAGTTCGACGCACTCTTCGGCGGCGCGCGGCGCGACGAAGAAAAAGCCCGCGCCAAAGAACGCATCTTCTCCTTCCGCGACGACTTCGGGCAGTGGGACCCCAAGAACCAACGCCCCGAGCTCTGGAACCTGTACAACGGGCGTCACCAGATGGGCGAGAACATCCGCGTGTTCCCGATCTCGAACTGGACCGAGATGGATGTCTGGCAGTACATCATGCTCGAGCAGATCGAGATCCCGGATCTGTACTTCTCGCACGAGCGCGAAGTGGTCGAACGCCGAGGGCAGCTCGTGCCCGTGGGTGATGATCCCTTCGGCCCGCGCGACGGCGAGAGCGTGATCAAGCGCACCGTCCGCTTCCGCACCGTGGGCGATATGAGCTGCACGGCCGCGACGGATTCGCCCGCGAGCAATCTTGAAGAGATCGTCGCGGAGGTCGCCGCGGCCCGTGCGTCGGAGCGCGGCGCACGCATGGACGACAAGAATAGCGAAGCCGCGATGGAAGACCGCAAGAAGGAAGGGTACTTCTAGCACATGAGTGACCATCCGCCATCAACCGATTTCTCGACCGATCCAAACGCTAACACGGGCATGGATTTCTCGACCGACGCGTACCTCGATATGGACCTACTCCGCTTCCTGACCTGCGGCTCCGTCGACGACGGCAAGTCCACGCTCATCGGACGCCTGCTCTACGACTCCAAATCGATCTTCGAAGACCAGCTCGAAGCCGCCGAGTCGGCGTCGATGAGCCGGGGCGACGAGCGCATGAACCTGGCGCTGCTGACCGACGGTCTTCGCGCCGAGCGCGAGCAGGGCATCACGATCGATGTCGCCTACCGCTACTTCGCCACGCCCAAGCGCAAGTTCATCATCGCCGACTGCCCCGGGCATGTCCAGTACACCCGCAACATGGTGACCGGTGCATCGACGGCCAACCTCGCGTTGATCCTCATCGACGCACGCCACGGCGTGATCGAGCAGACCCGCCGACACTCGTTTATTACTTCTCTATTGCGCATCCCGCACCTGGTTGTGTGCGTCAACAAGATGGACCTGGTCGATTGGTCCGAGGACGCGTACAACAAAATCCGCGAAGACTTCGAGCAGTTCGCCGCCCGGTTCGAGATCAACGACATTACCTTTATCCCGCTCTCTGCGCTCACCGGCGACAATGTCGTCAACCGCTCCAAGAACATGGACTGGTTCCAGGGCCCGTCGCTGCTGCATCATCTTGAATCGGTGCACATCGCCGGCGATCGCGACATGATCGATCCGCGCTTCCCGGTGCAGTGGGTCGTGCGTCCGCAATCCGACGAGTACCACGACTACCGCGGCTACGGCGGGCAGGTCGCATCGGGCGTGTTCCAGGTGGGCGACGAAGTCGTCGCTTTGCCATCGGGGATGGAATCGAAGATTAAGTCGATCGATATCGGCGGCGTCGAGCAGCGGTACGCCACGCCGCCTCAGAGTGTGTCGATCCAGCTCGAGGACGACATCGACATCTCCCGCGGCGACATGCTCTGCCGACCCAACAACAAGCCGATCTCCGGGCAGGACATCGACGCGA
>Ga0209344_10000572_pt1 | contig 60733 bp, 50 predicted proteins | sample Cruoilmetagenom6_FD_187293 | JGI IMG/M metagenome (GOLD analysis project Ga0209344, IMG submission 187293) | Oil polluted marine microbial communities from Coal Oil Point, Santa Barbara, California, USA - Santa Barbara Oil Seep Sample 6 (SPAdes)... | ecosystem: Environmental > Aquatic > Marine... | reverse complement strand
TTCTATAGAAGAGTTAGATATTATAGTAAACAAATTACCTTTTGTTGGAGATTTATCTAACTATGTTAACGAATATAATTTTTGTGAAGATAACTCAGATGGTATAGGAGAATTTATTTTCCAAAACAAAGATACAGAAGCCTTAAGTGGGCAAACTGGAAAAGAAGTGTCTTATTATCTAAGTCAAGCAGATGCAGATAATAAAACAAATGCCATAGACAAAACAAGTGTTTACGAAAACATTAGTAATCCACAAGAAATCTATGTAAGAATTGATAATATTACAGATGAATCTTGTTATACAACATCTTCTTTTACTATTGAAGTTGGTACCAATCCTGAATACAATGAACCTACAGATATATTTGTATGTGATGACAGTACTGTTGATGGTTCAGTATCATTCGATTTTTCAAGTAAAATTGATGAAGTGTCTGCTGGTATTCCAGATATACAAACTGTAAAATTCTTCACATCGGAAGAAGACGCTATAAATAACATTAATGAAATTCCACTAGTATTTGCAAATACAGTAAATCCGCAACAAATATATGTACAAATAGATAATGGTACTATTTGCCAGTCTATTACATCATTTGTTGTTAATGTAATTAGCACTCCAAATGTTTCAACTACAGATCCTATAATAGAATGTGATGATGATACAGATGGCTCACTTCAATTTGATTTAACAAGTGCAGAAGATAATATTTTAGATATTAGACAGGAAGATCTTCTTATTAACTACTATGAGAATTTTGAAGATGCAGAAGCGAATGCTAACGAAATTAGTAATCCTGAAAGCTATACAAACACCTCTAACCCGCAAACAGTTTACATTAAAGTAACTAATACTATATCTAACTGTTATACAACGCAACCTATAGAGTTAATAGTAAATCAACCTCCACTTATTAATGATTTTGAAGAATACATTATATGTGCTAATGATACCAATAGTGTAGATTTAACAGAGATCAATGAGATTGCTACTGACGTTAATTATAATGTACTATTTAGTTATTTTTCTAATGAAGCAGATGCTATTGCCAATACAAATGCTTTAGACACAAATTATACTTATCAGACAGATTATGACACTTTATTTGTAAGAACAGAATATAGCACTACGCATTGTTCAACCTATTATCAATTTAATTTAAAAGTACAGCCTTTACCAATTGCTAATCAAGCAAGTGATTTAATAGATTGTGATGATGACTTTGATGGTATTTTGGAATTCGATTTATCACAACAAAATGCTAGTATCTTAGGTGGTCAAGATCCTAATTTATTTACAGTAACTTATCATAATACCGAACTTAAAGCCAATGAAAACAATTTTGCTTTAGACACCAATTATATGGCTTATGATGGTGAAGTAATTTACACACGTTTAGAAAACAATACCACAGGTTGTTATAGTATTGGTCAATTTTCTATCATAGTAAACCCACTTCCTATTATAGATATTAGAGATCAAGTAATTTGTTTAGATAGTGGGCCATTATTAGTTTCTGCAAATACTAATTACCCTACAGATACTTATTTATGGTCAACTGGAGAAACTACACCAGAAATTGAAATCACAAATGTTGGTAGTTATTGGGTAAAAGTAACCTCAGAATTTGGTTGCGAAAACACACGTTATTTTGGTGTTTCTGAATCTGAATCTGCAACTATTGAAACCACTGAAATTATTGATTTTTCAGATCCCAATAATATTACAGTAACTATTAGCGGAATTGGCGATTACCTATACCAATTAGACGATTTAGATCCTCAAGAATCTAATGTTTTTGACAATGTACCTATGGGTTATCATACTGTAACTATTATAGACCTAAATGGTTGTTCTAATGTTACTAAAGAAGTCTTGGTTGTTGATATTCCAAAATTCTTTACACCTAACAATGATGGCACTAATGACACTTGGCATATCGTAGGAATAGAAACTTTACCTGGTACAACTATTAGTGTTTTTGACCGCTATGGTAAACTTATCACCCAATTGAGTTCTAACACGCCTGGTTGGAATGGTAACTATAATGGTGAAAAAATGCCTACAAATGATTATTGGTATGTAGCAGATGTTCAGCGTGGCTCTATTGCATTTCAAGTTAAAGGACATTTCACCCTAAAACGATAAATTTTCAAAAAAATAATTTAAACAATTGTCATTCATCCAATTAAACAAGTAACTTACCTTAAAAAATCCCCAATACTGGGGATTTTTAATTACTTTTTCTTCACCTAAATTGCTTTCAATTAAATTTTGCTCATTTAGCTAGGGCATATTTCTCAAAATATTGCAATGAAATTAAAGTATACCCTAACCACCTTTATTTGTTTAATTAGTATTATTCCTTTCTATGCTCAACAAATAACCACAGACGATTCACTACCCTTAGAGCAACTTATTCAACAAAACTTAGGACAAAATTGTGTTGAAATTTCAAATATTTCAACCAATGTAAACGGAGGTTTAAATGGCATCAATAGTTATGGCTATTTTGAACGTAGCAATTCTAGTTTTCCATTTGAAAATGGCATCTTATTAACTACAGGAAATGTAAATTCTGCAGGAAATGTACTTAATACAAACCCCTTAAATGAAGGAGATGAATCTTGGGGAACTGACACTGATTTAGAAAATGCCTTAGGTATAAATGAAACCTTAAATGCGACTTCTGTACAGTTTAACTTTGTGTCTGTCGCTAATCAAATTCAGTTCAATTATATTTTAGCGTCCGAAGAGTACCAACAAGAATATCCTTGTTTTTATTCTGATGGATTTGCTTTTTTAATAAAAGAAGCAGGTTCTTCTAATCCATTTACAAATATTGCTGTAATTCCTGGCACCTCAATACCTGTAAATACCAACACCATACATCCTATAATTCCGGGATCTTGTGCTGCCGAAAACGAAACCTTTTTTGAAGGCTACAACGTTGGAGATACAAATTATAACGGTCGTACAGTTGTACTTTCTGCTACTGCTACAATTCTACCAAATGTAGAGTATGAAATAAAACTTATTATAGCAGATCAAGATGATCAAAATTTTGATTCAGCAGTGTTTATTGAAGGGAATAGTTTTAATGCCAATGTAAATTTAGGTCCTGATATTAGCACTTGTGGTGATTCTGTAACTTTAAATGGTGATATTCAAAACTCACAAGCCACATATCAATGGTTTCAAAATGATATTCCTATAACAGGTGAAAACAATCCTGTTTTACAAGCGGTTTCTTCAGGAACTTACAAAGTTGAAATTACCATTCAGCTCAATGAAACCTCTTGTGTTATTGAAGATACAGTAGAAATTACACTAGATTCTGAACAGGCTTCAACTCAAATTTCAGATTATATTCTTTGTGATGATAATGGTGATGGTATAGAAGATTTTGATCTCACTACAAAAAACAATGAGGTACTAGCATCTGTACCTCCATCCAACTATGATATAAGCTATCATTATACACTTGAAGATTCTGAAAATGGTGTCAACCCAATTATTGGCACAATACAAAATATAACTTCACCTCAAGCTATTTTTGTCCTCATAGAAGATACAATAAACGGATGTTTGGCTTTTTCTACATTTAATCTTGTTGTCAATGAAAAACCCGAATATGTAGAACCAGATACCATAATAGCCTGTGCAGATCCCACATTAGATGGCTATACGTTTGTGGATTTGAACATTGCAAATGATCAGATTTTAAACGGTGCAAATGATTTATACATTTCTTATCATTACTCCCAACCCGAAGCAGATTTGGGTTATAACCCTATTTTTTCACCTTATGCAAATTTTAACACAAATCAAACTCTATATGTTAGAATTTACAATGCAGAAACAGGTTGTTATTCTACAACATCAATTGCTATAGAATTTCAAGATAGTCCACCGATTAACTTAAACGATCAGTGGATTAACGCTTGTGAGCAAGACGAAGATGGCTTTGAAGATTTTGATTTAACTAGTGTTATCGATAATGTTTTACAAGGAGTTACAGGCTTAGACGTTAGTTACCACACCACGTTTTACGATGCTCACAACAATTTAAACCCAATACCTGATCCTGAAAACTATCAAAATACAACACCTGTTTTTCAATTAATTTATATACGTGTTTTAGATCCTACCACAGGTTGTTATACGGTTACCAATCTTGAATTGCATGCTAATATTATTCAAACAGGGATATCCAATGAAGCCGTTATAGTTTGTGATGACGAATCTAATGATGGTATCGCTGATTTTGACCTAAATGACGTTGAAACAGATCTCGCTGATGGTTATGACGAATTTGAAATCACCTTTTTTGAAACTGAAAATGACAGAGAAAATGCTATAAATGTTTTAAATAAAACCGTCCCTTTTAATGTTACAGATAATGGCACAATAATATATGCAACTGTTGTAGACGGCGAGTGTATAGAATATGTAGATGTTGTACTACAAATTTCTCCAGCAATAGTTTTAACACCTCAAAGTACAGATTATTGTGATGAAGACAATGATGGGTTTACCACTTTAATTATGGAAACTTTTAATAGTGTTGCTGCTCAAGGTGTACCAGCTGTAAATGTAAAATATTATATTACAGAGGAAGACGCTATAAACAATGAAAATATACTTCCTAATTATTATTACAACACATCTAATCCGCAATTATTTCATATAAGAGTTACCAATTCACAAACAGGATGCTATGACATTTCTACCCTAGAAGTCAACGTTGTTAGTGCGCCAACTATCATGTACCCTGAGTCTATAATTGTTTGCGACGACGATGACGATGGTATTTCTACCGTAGATTTAGTTTCTAAAATACCAGAAATAACAAGCACAACGGCTGGTTTTAACATTACATTTTACAATGATTATAGTTTTGCGATTGCAGGAGAAAATGAAATTGCTAATCCTGCCAATTACACAACCTCAACAGAGTACATTTATGCAAGAGTAGAAAATGAAACAACAGGCTGTTATAGTCTTTCAGGATTTTATGTCTACATTAATACGATACCACAATTTATACCAATTACAAATTTCGAAAATTGCGAAGCAGATATTAGTGGTGTTGCTGACTTTTATTTTTATTTAAAAGATGCTGAAATACTAAACGGACAACCCAACAAACAAGTCTTATATTTTGAAACGGAGGCTGATGCTATTGCAGGTATTAATGCTATTGATAAATATTCCGTTTACCAAAATACTACTAGCGCTCAAATTATATATGTTAGAGTAGAAAACTTATCCGATCCAGATTGTTTTGGCACTTCTTCATTTCAATTAGAAGTGGGATCAATTCCTATTTTTAATCCTGCTGAAACAATTACCCTTTGTGATGATATTAGTAATGATGGTTTTGTAACCGTTGATCTTAATGAAACCATTGCAGAAATGATAGCGGATAGTCCAGAAACTTTAACTATTACATTTCACCCTTCAGAATTTGACGCAAATAACAATCTTAATGCAGTGCCTTTAATTTATACCAATTCTACAAACCCACAACAGCTTTTTGCTAGAGTAGATAATGGCAATTATTGTAAAGGAATTAATGCTTTTGAAATTAATATCATTTCTGCTCCTGTTGTATATCCTTCAACACCTATTGAACGTTGTGACGATAACCATGATGGGATTTTAACTTGGGATATTACAATTGCAGAAGAAGACATATTAGATGTAAGACAAGATAATATAGTCGTTTCTTATTTTGAAACTATTGAAGATTTAGAAGCCGATTTAAATCCTATTTTAGATCCTGAAAACTATACCAATACCACAAATCCGCAAACTGTTTATATAAAAGTAAATAACACTATTAGCAACTGTTTTGTAACTGTTCCTTTAGATTTAATTATTAATTTACCACCACCAATTAATGACTTTGAAATCGTTGAAATATGCGATAGTCCCACGTCTAGTTTTGACTTACTATCAGTAAACCATATGATTGTAGATGATACAACAGATATCGTATTTAGCTATCATAATACAAATGCAGACGCTATTGCGAATATAAACCCAATAGACACTAACTATGTATATACGGCAGCATCTCATAATATTGTTGTACGATTAGCTTACAGTACAACCGGTTGTTACATTACTTATCCTTTTGAACTTGTGATTAACCCATTACCTATCGCAAATCAACCTAATGATATTGAAACTTGTGATGACACTTCTAACGACACCTTTGAAGTTTTTAATTTAACTGCACAAAACAGTACAATTCTTCAAGGACAAAACTCAACTGTATTTATAGTCAGTTACCATAATTCTATAGAAGATGTTGAAAATGGAGAAAACGCATTACCAGAAAATTACAATGCTCAAAACAATGAAACCATTTTTGCTAGAGTCACAAACATAGATACAGGATGTTTTTCTATAACCAATTTTAATGCCATCGTATATCCTGCTCCTTCAAGTGCAACTCCAATAACTATTTGCGACACAAATTATGATGGTATAAACACCTTTAATCTTACAACGGCAGAATCTGATTTATTTCCCACAATACCAAGTAACATTTCAATTTCTTATTTTGAAACACTAGACGATTTAGAAGCAAACACAAATCAAATTTCGTCTCCAACAAATTACACCAACCTCAGCAATCCACAAACCTTATACATTAGAGTTTTTAACAATGCTGCTAATTGCTACACAACAGTTCCATTAGAAATAAACACTAATTTACCACCACCAATCAATGATTTTGAAGTGTTTGAAATTTGCGATAACCCAACAAATAATTTTGACCTCTCTGAAGTAGAATTCGCCATTATAAATCCTGAAACGCAAGCCTTACTTTCATATTTTGAAACTTATAATAATGCAGAAAACAATACGAGTCCATTAGCTACGAACTACACCTTTCAAAGCATAAACGACAATATTTTTATTCGTGTAGAAGATCCTATTACAGGTTGTTTTTATGTTTATGACTTTATCCTTCAGGTTAATCCACTTCCTATTGCTAATCAGCCCAACGACATTGAAGCTTGTGATGACGACTCTAATGATGGGCTAGCTTCTTTTGATCTGGAATTGCAAACCAATACTGTTTTAGGAACGCAAAACTCTAATGATTTTACAGTAACCTACCACCTTAATACTGAAAATGCAGAAAGTGGTGATAATACTATAGGACCTTTATATACAGGATTAAATGAACAATTAATTATTGTAAGAATTGAAAATAATGAAACAGGTTGCTTTAGCTTAACTGATTTTACTTTAATTGTAAATCCACATCCTAATATACCAGAACCACTTATAGCCTGCGACAATAATTATGATGCTGTGACAACTTTTGATTTAACACTGGCTGAAACTGATTTATTTTCAACATCAAACCCTGATAATAATATCTCTTATTTTAAAACATTTGACGATTTACAAACTGATAGCAACCCTATTTTAAATCCTGAAAATTATTCTAACATTAGCAATCCACAAACCGTTTTTATAAAAATCTACAATACAACAGCCCTTTGCTACACTTATGTTCCTCTAGAATTAAATGTAAATCTGCCACCAGCAACTAATGCTATCAATGTATTTGACATTTGTGAAAACGACACTAACAGTTTCGACTTAACCACTCTAAATCAAGAGATTTCAAACAACAATTTTAATGTGCTTTTTAGTTATTTCGCTTCTGAAATTGACGCTAATGCTAATGAAAATGAATTAGACACTAATTATGGTTATACAAGTACAAATGATACTATATATGCGCGTGTAGAATTCAGCACCACACATTGTTTTTATGTTTTCCCAATTGAGCTACGTGTAAACCCACTACCTATAGCCAATCAACCACCAAATCTCACTACATGTGACGATGATTTTGATGGACATTTTAATTTCAATTTAAACCAACAAACAGCCATTATTTTAGGCAATCAAAATTCAAATAATTATAGTGTTACTTATTATAACAATACTGTGGATGCCGAAGAAGGACTAAATTATATCAACAGCGCATCTTATGATGGGTATAACAACGAAATTATCACAGCTCGCATAGAAAACAATTTAACAGGCTGTTATAGTTTTATTGATTTTTCATTAATTGTAAACCGCAAACCTTATGTCAATATTCCAGATCAGGTTGTTTGTATAGACAACTTACCTTTAACGGTTTCTGCAGAAACGTCTTATACCACTGACACCTATTTATGGTCTACAAACCAAACAAGTCCTGAAATTGAAATCACAGAAATTGGCACATATTCTGTTACTGTAACTTCAGAATATAACTGTCAAACAACAAGTGTTTTTAATGTTATTGAATCTGAATCAGCAACAATAGAACTTGCTGAAACTGTTGACTTTTCAGACCCAAATAATATTACAATAACCATTACAGGGATTGGTAATTACCTTTATATTTTAGACGACGGCCTCCCTCAAGAGTCTAATGTTTTTGAAAATGTGGCTTTAGGGTATCATACGGTAACCATAATTGATTTAAATGGTTGTGCAGAAGTAACTAAAGAAGTGGTCGTTGTAGATGCTCCTCCATTTTTTACTCCTAATGGTGATGCACAAAATCCAACCTGGCATATTGTTGGTATTGAAACTTTGCCAGGAAGTATTATTTATATCTTTGACCGTTATGGCAAACTCTTAAAACAACTGAGCTCTCATACTCAAGGTTGGGATGGCACATATAATGGTTACAATATGCCTGCCAGTGATTATTGGTTTTTAGCAGAAATAAAACAAGGTAATGTTGCTTTTGAAGTGAAAGGTCATTTTACATTACGTCGTTAAGTTACGACCTTTAACACCTTTTTTTAATCCCAATAAAAGTTAGTTACTTATCTTCGCTGTCCCTTAAATTAAAAATGAAGCAAATAATCCTTTTAATTGCCTTATTGGTATCTTTATTTACGTATTCTCAAAACATTACGATAGATAGCCAAACCTATACGCCTCAACAACTTGTAGAGGATATTTTAATTGATAGTGATTGTATAGATAATGTTACTGTAACTAATGTTGTTGGGGGCGATTTTGGTGGAGCAGATCAAAGCTATGGCTATTTTGATGCCACAGGTTCTACTTTTCCTTTTCAAAGCGGTATAGTTTTAAGTACAGGAAGATTAAATAATGTCCCAGGGCCAAATAATAATTTAAGTGATGATGATGCACCAAATTGGAATGGAGATGCTGACTTAGAAAATGCACTGAATGAATCTGGAACAATAAACGCTACCATTTTAGAATTTGAATTTACGTCTGTGGCTTCACAAATTAGCTTCAGATATATTTTTGCTTCTGAAGAATATCAAGAAAACAATGCTAATACCTGTCAATATTCAGATTTATTTGGGTTTTTAATTCGTCCTGACGATAACCAAACCCCTTATGAAAATATTGCTTTAGTACCAAATACAGACATTCCTGTAAAAGTAACAACGGTTTCTCCGGGAGTTCCTGGTAGCTGTCCTCCTGAAAACGAGACCTTTTTTGGTAGTTTTAACGAAGCTGACTCACCTATAAACTTTAATGGCCAGACTGCGATTTTAACAGCAACTGCAAATGTAGTACCCAATGAAACATATCACGTTAAATTAGTAATTGCAGACGAAAATAACTACAGATATGACTCTGTTGTTTTTTTAGAAGCTAGTAGTTTTGAGTTGTCTTCCGATATTGGACCAAACCGACTTATTGCTACTGAAAACGCTCTTTGCGAAGGCGAAACATTAGAATTAAACGCTTATCAAAATGGGCAAAACACTTATGATTGGTATAAAGATAACGTACTAGTACAAGGTGGTTCTCTTATTTGTGGCACATGTGGTACTTATACCGTTACAGAGGCAGGAACTTATACTGTAGAAGTAACGCTAGCTAATGGTTGTATTGCTTATGGAGAAGTAATAATAGAATATGCTTCATTACCTCTTGAATCTGATGCTATTTTAATTGAATGTGATTTAAATCAAGATGGTATAACCACTTATAATCTATTTAATGCTTCTAACGATTTAACTAACGGAGACCAAGAGGTTTATGTGGATAGCTTTTTCTTATCAGAAGCTGATGCTATTGCAAACATAAATGCAATTGCAAATCCTGAAACATTTGAAAACACCTCCCCTTTCCAAACCGTTTATGCACGAATTGTTAATCGATCTAATTGTTTTAATATCTCAGAGTTAGAATTACAAACGTCAAATAATATTTTAACTATTCCAGATTTACAAGGTTGTGACGGCAATGTTACAGATGGTTTTACAACTTTTGATTTATCTGAAATTGAAGCTTCTATTTTAGATCAAATTCCGGTTGATTCTAATGTAACCTATTACGAAACCGAAGAAGATGCGTTTAATGAAACCAATGCGCTTTCTAATACATTTGAAAATAGTATAGCAAATTCTCAAACTATTTATGTAAAAGTGAGCACTAACAATCAATGTTTTAGTATTTCTACAGTAAATCTTAATATACTTTATACACCTTTATTAGAGGCTGATGAAACACATATTTATTGTATAGATTCTTTAGAACCTTTAACTATATATGGAGGTGTTCTTAATGATTTACCTAATAATTATTATTACGAATGGCAGTTTAATGGTACTGTTACAGATATAAACACTTCATTTTACAACCTTACAGAACCTGGCAATTATACTGTAATTGTTACAGATCCAAACGGTTGCTCTTCTAGTAGAACAATAACCGTATTACCCTCAGAATCCGCAACTATTGAAGGAATTAGTGTTACTGGTGTTGCTCCTAATAATACAGTTACAATTACTGTTTCTGGTACAGGTGATTATGAAATAGCTTTAGATGATCCTAATGGATTTTATCAAGATAACTTTGTCTTTCCTAATGTTTCTCAAGGTTTTCACACCGTTTATATTAAAGATAAAAATGGTTGTGATGCTATTGAAGCAACTATTTCAGTCTTAGGGTTCCCTAAATTCTTCACACCAAATGGAGATGATGACAATCCTACTTGGCAAGTTATAGGCACTGATGCACAATTCAATCAAATAACATCAATTCAAATTTTTAATCGCTATGGCAAATTAATTACGCAACAAAATGCAATGACTGCTGGTTGGGATGGAACTCTAAATGGCGAACCACTCCCAAGTGACGATTATTGGTTTATTGCCAATTTTATAGATGGCAAAACTTACACTGGTCATTTTACATTAAAAAGATAATTATATTAACCGAGGCTTAACAATAAAAACGTATTACTAATCTATTTTTACCGCTTAAAATAACGAAATGAATAACCGATTTTTTCTACTTACAATTGCCCTATTAATTAACGCGCACCTTTTATATAGTTCTAATAATTCTATTATCGATATAGATTGTCCGGCGCCAATAATAAATACATTTAATCCTTCTAGTGGACCTGTAAATACAGAAATCACACTAAATGGAAGTAATTTTACTACGACAACAACAGTAGACTTTAATGGTGTTAATGCTCCTTTTTCAATACTAAGTGATACTCAAATTTCAGTTTTTGTTCCTTCTGGAATTTCTAATACGTCTGATATAACGCTTACAACTTCTGGAGGATGTAATACAACAACCTCCTCTAATTTTACCTTAATTAATTCTGATTGCACTTCTGCTGATGAGATTTATATCTCAGAGGTTTATGATTCTGACGGAGGAAGTTATGGGGTTATAGAACTCTACAATCCAACCAATACAGCCATAAGTTTAAATTCTATTTACGAAGTGCAACGTTTTGGAGATATTGGTAATGTTGCTCCAAGTGCTACAATCCCACTAGAAGGTTCTATTGCGCCTCTTAGCACTTATATTATCGAAATGGGTGGTACAGGCAATACGTGTAGTGGCTTAACTGCTGGTACATCTGTAGCTGCTGGTATTAATGAAGATGATGAAATTAAATTACTAAAAAACGGAGCTATCATAGATGTCATGCATACAGATGATGAAGTAGGCTATACTTTTATTAGAAATGCAGATGCATCTGCTCCAAGTACAACATTTAACCTTAACGAATGGTTATTATTAGAGGTTGAAGAGTGTTCAAATTTAGGATCGCACACTGCAGATGCGAGTTCTACTCCAAATATTTCACAACCTAGTAATCAGGACATTTGCGAAAATGGTACAGCAACTTTTTCTGTAGCTGTAAATACAGGCTCATATACTTACCAATGGCTAGTTCTTAACGCTTCAGGAAACTGGGTAAATGTCAATAATGACAGTAATTATTCTGGTGCAACTACCAACACCCTAACCATTACTAATGCACCTGCTAATTTTAATGGTTTTCAATATTACTGTTTACTATCATCTGTAAGTTGTAACCTTGTTTCAGATGCAGCTCAACTTGAGGTTTCAAATCCTGAAGTAGATACTTTACCAAACCAAACTGTATGCTCAAATTATACATTACCTGAGTTAACTAACGGAAATTACTATACAGGACCTAACGGTACAGGAACTCAGCTTAATGCCGGCGATATTATAACCTCTTTCCAAACCATTTATATTTTTAACACATCTGGCACTGCTCCTAATACCTGCCAAAATGAATCTAGCTTCACCGTTTCTATTAGTGGAACCCCATTAGTAAGTGTATTAGCAGACCAAACGGTTTGTTCTGAATATGTGCTACCAAGTATTACTAATGGAAATTATTTTACCGCTGCTAATGGTAATGGTACAGCTTTAAATGAAGGAGATATCATATCGACATCACAAACCATTTATATTTATAATGAAGTTGGAGTTGCTCCTAATATTTGTACTAACGAAAGTAGTTTTGATATTAATGTTACTGGCACGCCAAATGTAGATACCCTTTCTGATGTGTCTATTTGTTCTGAATTTATTTTACCAAACCTTACAGATGGCAGCTATTTTACAGGAACCAATGGCACAGGAACACAACTTAGTGCTGGTGCTATTATTTCAACTTCACAAACCATTTACATTTTTAATGAAATTGGTACAGCTCCAGATACTTGTAATAACGAAAGCAGCTTTAATGTTACAATTTATCCTTCTACAGATTTTACTTTAACGGATTCGAATATTGACATCAATGAAGATTCAATAACGATAACCATGACTGACACAACAATAAATTACGAATACGCCATTGATGGTTCTAGTTTTCAAAATGAAAATACATTTACAAATATTTCTGAAGGCACTCACACCTTATATGTACAAGATTCTAATGGTTGTATTATTAAGTCCATCGATTTTAACATTGCTGCATTAGTAGATGAACCAATTATACCAAATGGTTTTTCACCTAATAATGACAACAAGAATGATTGGTTTAACATTCAAGGTCTATATGATGTCTACACCAACCATAAGTTGGAAATCTATAACCGATACGGTACTTTAGTTTTTGAAGGCAACAATACTAAAAAATGGTTCGGAACAGCAAATAAAGGCTTAATGCATACAGATAAAATACTACCTGTGGGCACTTACTTCTACGTATTATATTTAAATGAGCCTAATACAAGTTCTAAACCTTATACAGGTTGGGTGTACCTCAATAAATAAATCAATTATTTTTTCAACGTTTAATTTGAAGTAATGACGCGCATTAATTTATTAATTCACTATACCTACGTCTTAAGTTTATTTTTTATAACGAACGCTTATGCCATAATGGCTAGCGATGCTATAACAGATAATAACTTTTGCCCTGCTCCAATAATTAATACATTTACACCTTCTAGTGGACCGGAAAACACATTGATTACAATTAGTGGTAGTAATTTTAATGCTACTGCTTCGGTTTCTATCGATGGTGTTAACACGACATTCACCATTATAAATGACAATCAAATTACTGCTATTATACCTGCTGGTATAAGCGATACTTCTAGCATTTCAATTGTAAGTAATGGAGGTTGCACTGGAACATCTGCTGCAGATTTTACGTTGATAACTTCAGATTGTGAACCTGCCGATATTTATATTTCAGAAATATTTGATGCCAATAGTGGTGACTATGCAGTTATAGAACTTTATAATCCTACAAACGCTCCTGTGGTTTTAGATAATATTTATATCATAGAACGCTATGGTGATGTAGGAAACCCAACACCTAATAATGTTTTTAATAACATTACCGGAACAATTCCACCACTAGATACATTTATCATTCAAATGGGAAGTGGCAATGATTGTTCTCCTCTAGATGTAGATTTCAATATTCCTACAGGGATTAATGATAATGATGAATTCAAACTCTTTAAAAACGGAAATCTTATTGATATTGTAAACGCACCTGACGAAAGAGGTTATACTATTGTTAGAAACGCAGATGCACCACTACCTCAAACGACATATGATAGTAGTGATTGGTCTATTCAATCTAGTGAAAATTGTTCGGATTTAGGATCACATACAGCAGATCCAATTACAAACAACATACCAAATATTATTGCCCCAATAACCCAAACCATTTGTGAGAATGGTTCTGTAACGTTTACGACATCTTTAAATAATAGCATATTCCAATACCAATGGAAAGTTCTTGATACTTCTGGAAATTGGATAAATGTTCCTAATGCTAGTCCATATTCTGACCCACAAAACAGCTGGTTGGATATCACTAATGCTCCTTTAAATTTTAATGGAAATCAATACTATTGCAAAGTCATCTACGACTCTTGTTCTTTAATTACAAATGTTGCTCAATTAATTATTGATAGTCCAGCTGTAGATACGCTTTCAAACCAGATTACATGCTCAGGTTATACCTTACCTGCACTAGCTAATGGTAACTATTTTACAGGCACTAATGGCACTGGAACACTACTTAATGTAGGTGATATCATTTCAACAAATCAAACCATTTACATTTATAACGAAATAGGAACAGCACCAAATACGTGCTCTAATGAAAGTAGTTTTGAAGTGACTATTACAGGAGCACCTGATGTAGATACCATTGCTAATCAAGCTGTATGTTCAGATTATACATTACCAACATTAACTGATGGTAATTATTTTACGGGCACTAATGGCACAGGAACACAACTCTATGCTGGTGATACCATCTCAACAACGCAAACCATCTACATCTATAACGAAACAGGAACAGCTCCCGATATTTGTTCAAATGAAAGTAGTTTTGAAGTTACAGTGAGTGGAACTCCTAATGTAGATACGCTTTCTAATCAATCAGAGTGTGGTTCATATACCTTACCAACACTTACTAATGGCAACTACTACACAGGACCAAACGGTACAGGTACACCTCTAAATGCAGGAGATACTATTTCAACCTCACAAACCATCTATATCTATGTTGAAATTGGTACAGCCCCAGACACTTGTAATAACGAAAGTAGTTTTGATGTTACTATTACTGGTGCACCAAATGTAGATACGCTTGCTAACCAAACTATATGTTCTGAATTTATATTACCAGCACTAAACAATGGTAACTATTTTACAGGAACAAATGGTACAGGAACGCAACTCAATGCTGGAGATATTATTACAAATTCACAAACCTTATACATTTATAACGAAATAGGCACAGCGCCAAATACCTGCTCTAACGAAAGTAGTTTTGATATTACTATTAATGATGCTGTAGATTTTACTTTAGATGATTTTAATATTATCATAAATGAAGGAACACTTACTGTAAACATGACAGATGCATCTATAGATTACGAATATGCAATAGATGACAACAATTTTCAAATATCTAATATCTTTAATAACCTTACAACTGGTTTACACCTGTTATATGTTCAAGACCGTAACGGTTGTGTTTTAAAAACACTCTCTTTTGAAATTGAAGTAGACCTTTTCATTCCTGTCTTTTTCACTCCTAATAACGATACTACTAATGATTTCTGGACCGTTATTGACAGAAATAGCATTGTAAAAGAAATACTTATTTTTAATAGATACGGTAAACTTATCAAACAATTAATCCCTTCACAATATTCTTGGGATGGCTATTACAATGGAGAACTGCTAGAATCCAATGATTTTTGGTATTTAATTACATTAAAAAATGGTAAAGAGCTTAGAGGGCATTTTGCTTTAAAACATTAAAGCGTATTACAAGTACATCTGCTATAAAAAATGTATCCATATTCAACAATCTATAAAACGGACTTCTGAGTTTAAATCTTGAAGTCCGTTTTATTTTAACGCAATTGTAACGCACTTCACAATTAAATTATAAGTGCTTTATCGTAACTTTGCAGTATGCGATTTAAAATTGAGTCTGAATTTAAACCTACTGGTGATCAGCCACAAGCTATAAAAAAACTAGCAAAAGGGATTACCGATAACGAAAAATACCAAACGCTTTTGGGTGTTACTGGTTCTGGTAAAACCTTTACTGTTGCCAATGTTATTGAAGAAGTACAACGACCAACTTTGGTTTTGGCACATAATAAAACTTTAGCAGCACAACTCTACTCAGAATTCAAACAATTTTTTCCTGAGAATGCTGTTGAGTATTTTGTATCGTACTATGATTACTACCAACCCGAAGCATACATTCCCGTTTCTGGCGTTTATATAGAGAAAGATTTATCTATCAATGAGGAAATAGAGAAGATGCGTTTAAGTACCACATCTTCCCTACTCTCTGGTCGTCGTGATGTGATTGTGATTGCTTCAGTATCGTGTTTATATGGTATTGGAAATCCTGTAGAATTTCAGAAGAATGTCATCTCTATAGAACGCGATCAAGTTATTTCTCGTACTAAATTATTACACCAACTAGTTCAAAGTTTATATTCTAGAACGGAATCTGAATTCAAAAACGGAAACTTTAGAATAAAAGGAGATACCGTAGATGTATTTCCTGGTTATGCTGATCATGCGTTTAGAATTCACTTCTTTGGTGATGAAATTGAAGAAATTGAAGCGTTTGACGCCAGAAGCAACGAAGTTATAGAACGCTACGATCGTCTAAATATCTATCCTGCAAATATGTTTGTAACATCACCTGATGTACTAAATGCGGCAATAAAAGATATTCAAGATGATTTGGTAAAACAATACGATTACTTTAAAGAAATCGGTAAACATCTTGAAGCCAAACGTCTTAAAGAGCGTACAGAATTTGATCTGGAAATGATTCGAGAATTGGGTTATTGTTCTGGTATTGAGAATTATTCGCGATATTTAGACGGACGATTACCAGGAACACGCCCGTTCTGTTTACTCGATTATTTTCCAGATGATTTTTTAATGGTGGTTGATGAAAGTCACGTGACCATTTCACAAGTTCATGCCATGTACGGAGGTGACCGAAGCAGAAAAGTCAACTTAGTTGATTACGGTTTCCGATTGCCAGCAGCCATGGACAACAGACCTTTAAAGTTTGAAGAATTTGAAGCACTTCAAAACCAAGTAATCTATGTATCGGCCACTCCAGCCGATTACGAAATGCAAAAAACAGATGGTGTTTATGTAGAGCAAGTCATTCGTCCAACAGGTTTATTAGACCCTATTATTGAAGTGCGCCCAAGCCTAAATCAGATTGATGATTTAATTGAAGAAATTCAAAATCGTGTTGAAAAAGACGAACGGACTTTGGTAACCACTTTGACCAAACGAATGGCGGAAGAATTGACGAAATACCTCACTCGAATTTCGGTACGAACCCGATACATCCATAGTGATGTAGATACTCTGGAGCGTGTTGAAATTATGCAAGATTTACGAAAAGGGGTATTTGATGTTTTGGTTGGTGTTAACTTACTGCGTGAAGGTCTAGATTTACCCGAAGTATCACTTGTAGCCATATTAGATGCTGACAAAGAAGGTTTCTTAAGATCTGCGCGTTCACTAACACAAACTGTTGGTAGAGCCGCAAGAAACCTAAATGGAAAAGCTATAATGTATGCTGATAAAGTTACAAAAAGCATGCAAAAAACTATTGATGAGACTAATTATCGTCGTGAAAAACAAATTGCATACAACACAAAACACAATCTTGTACCTAAAGCTTTAAATAAGAGTTTAGATAGTGCATTAACTAAAAACTCTGTAAGTACTTATCGGACAGAATTAGATGCGCAAATAGCTGCAGAACCAGAAAGCGAATATTTAACAAAAGAAGAACTCGAAAAGAAAATTAGAGAACGACGCAAATTAATGGAACAAGCTGCAAAGGCTTTAGACTTTTTAGAAGCCGCTCGTTTTAGAGATGAAATTACAGCCTATCAGAGTAAGTTAGAGAAGTTAAAGGTGTAAAACAGTGGTCAGTGATCAGTAAAAGGTGTGAGGAGTGAAACTAAAAAAATTGACGGAAGATTGGAAGATTTTACATAAAGTTCCGAAGGAGAAAACATTCCGAAACTCAATAACTAAATTTCAAGATTAAAAACTGAGACTGAGACTAAAACTGAAATTATTACACAGAGAAGGCACAAAGATTCACAGAGAGATTGTTCTAAAAATTAAGCATATATTTAAATAGGATAGCTTTTTAAAATTACCTTTGAGACTGCAAACTGAATACTAGATACTGAAAACTAGTTATACTGCACTTTAAAAATATCAATCAAGAAATCTGGTGGTACAATTTTATTAGGAAAACTATCCATTAAATCTAGAACGCGGTTAATTGATTCATGACTTAATCCCATTCGTAATCCAAAATTGTGAATTTTAACCAATTGTTTTGGTGCGACTTTGTGATCTAAATTCATTAGAAGTACTAATCTATGAAATTGAACAATCCTTTCGCTATGAGATTTTAGGTTAACATATGTCACAGGATGATTAAAAAGGTATTCAAAATCTTCTTTAGATATATCTAATTGTTTGGCAATACTGAATAAAAAATTATATTCAATAGTCCTTATATTTTCATCTGTTTGAGCGAATGCTATCATTTCAGAAAGTAAGCTCAGTTTTTCAGCACGATTTATCATTATTAAGAGGGGATTATTTAATACTGTAAAGTTACAGAGGTTGTTTATTTTATTGTCGTTGATATAATGTATCTTGTCGAAAAATTAAATGTACTTAGTCGATTTTTTTAAACTTTTGTCAACTCACAAGACAAGCAACAGGATGAAATTACCGTATTTACACCTGCTTATTATAGCATTTACAACCACTCAACTAACATCTCAAAGCACTGCATCTAAACAAGTTAAACAATTTTCAATTACTGCTCCTCAATTAAATACGTCGAAAACAATTTGGGTGTATTTGCCTTCAGAATACGAAAAATCAGAAAAATCGTATCCTGTGATTTATATGCATGATGCACAAAATTTATTTGATGCTACAACATCTTATGTAGGAGAATGGGAAGTTGATGAATATATGGATACATTAATAGACAACCAAAGTATAATTATTGGCATAGAACATGGCAATGAAGAACGCATAAATGAACTCACACCGTATAAACATGAAAAGTATGGTGGCGGAAAAGGTGACTCCTATTTAAAATTTATAAAAAACACCTTAAAACCTCATATTGATGTTAGCTATAGAACAAAATCAGAAACAGAAAACACTACAATATTTGGGTCGTCTTTAGGTGGCTTAATATCATTCTATGCTGCAATAAAATATCCTGAAACATTTGGAACCGCTGTAGCATTCTCACCTTCATTTTGGATTAATCCTGAAATTTTCGAAATGGTAGCATCAACTGATATCCCAAAAACTTCAAAATTTTATTTTTTAGCTGGTACTGATGAAGGAGAAACTATGATTCCGAAATTAGAAGAAATGCTTAAATTATTAAAATTTAAAGGAGTTAAGGAAACACATATTGAAAATCATATTGTTGAAGGAGGCCAACATAATGAAAAATTATGGGCTACAAATTTTAATAAAGCCTATGATTGGTTAAATAAAAAACCTTAATTTCCTACTATTAAAATAATAAACTTTATATCACAAACAACATAATTAAAACTCTAAAATGACAAACAACGACATCTTTAAAAAGCTAAGAGTAGCACATAAACTAAGAGATGATGATATTGTAAAAATCTTATCATTAGTTGACTTCAGAATTTCTAAAAGTGAACTTAATGCCATGTTCAGAAATGAAGACCATCCTAAATATATGGAATGTGGAGATCAAATTCTACGAAATTTTTTAAATGGATTAATCATCCATTTAAGAGGTCCAATGCCAAAACCGAAAAAAAAGAAGGAGTAAATTAAAATATCCATAAAATTTAGAAGTAAATTTTTTACTTAAAATTTAAGTTAATAACTTGTACTCAACAGAAGAAATTTATCCATGTTTGAAACAACACCCAAAATTGATCCACAACAGTATTTTTCTATTGAAGATATAAAAGCATTAAATAAAAAGTATAAGCCACTTACTTCTTGCCAACGTATAGCACAACTGTATAAAGATTTTGAGACTACAGATGTTATGGTCACAAGTTCTTTTGCTGCTACATCTGCATTTTTGTTAAAGTTAGTGTCTGATACAAACCTAAAGCAAGAAATTTATTTTATTGATACGGGTTACCATTTTGATGATACTTTAAAGTACAAATCCATTTTACAAGCTAAGTACAATCTCAATGTAAAATCTGTATCTGCAATTAAAGAAGAACACGAGTTTACCACCAAAGATGAAACTTGGAAAAAAAATCCTGATTTCTGTTGTTCTATAAATAAGGTACAGCCTTTAGACCGTATTAAACAACATTATAAAATTTGGATGTCTGGCTTAATGGAGTGGCAAAGTGATCACAGAGCATCTTTAGATATTTTTGAAATACGTGGTAATATTTTAAAATTCTACCCTTTATTGGATGTTTCAAAAAAAGAAAGAGATGCTTATATTGAAGAACATCAACTCCCTTTTCACCCATTAGTTGCAAAGGGTTATCATTCTATTGGTTGTAAGCATTGTACTGTTCCAGGAAAAGATAGGAGTGGACGATGGAATAACAATCCCAAAACGGAATGTGGGTTACATTTATAACTAACAAAAAAGGTTCTCAAATTTGAGAACCTTTTTAATTTATAATTATCTGTTTAGTATAAAATAATACTATCCTAAAACTTGTTGCACCTTATCAGCTGCTTCTTGGAATTCAGTAGCACTCATTACATCTAATCCAGAATTGTCAATTAATTCTTTAGCGATGTCCGCATTTGTTCCTTGTAAACGTACAATAATTGGCACAGTAATGTTACCCATGTTTTTATAAGCATCAATGACACCTTGTGCAACACGATCACATCTTACGATACCACCAAAAATATTGATTAAGATCGCTTTTACAGCAGGATCTTTTAATATAATTTGGAAAGCCGCTTCTACTCTAGCCGCATCAGCAGTACCACCAACATCTAAAAAGTTAGCTGGCTCACCACCTGCCTGCTTAATTAAATCCATAGTTGCCATTGCTAAACCTGCACCATTAACCATACAACCAACGTTTCCGTCTAAGTCTACATAGTTTAAGCCTAAAGCACCTGCTTCAACTTCAATTTGGTTTTCCTCACGTAAATCACGTAATTCAGCTAAATCTCTATGTCTGTATAATGCATTTGCATCTAAAGTTACTTTTGCATCAACCGCCATTATTTTACTATCACTAGTTTTTAATACTGGGTTGATTTCAAATAAAGAGGCATCCGATTTATCGTAAGCCGTATATAAAGCCGTAACAAATTTTGTCATTTCTTTAAAAGCTATCCCAGATAAACCTAGGTTAAAAGCGATACGACGTGCTTGAAAAGGTAAAATCCCTGTAGCAGGATCAATTTCTTCGTTATGTATTAATTCTGGTGTTTCTTCGGCAACAGTTTCAATGTCCATTCCACCTTCTGTAGAATATACAATCATATTTCTTCCTGTTGCACGATTTAATAAAACAGACATATAATATTCGTCTGGCTCATTTTCACCTGGATAATAAACATCTTCAGCAACTAAAACTTGATGAACACGTTTTCCTTCTGCAGAAGTTTGAGGTGTTACCAAATCCATTCCTATGATTTGTCCTGCAATTTCTTCAACTTCTTTAAGGTTTTTAGCCAATTTAACGCCTCCACCTTTTCCACGTCCACCTGCATGAACTTGTGCTTTTATAACATGCCAACCTGTTTCAGTTTCAGCTGTTAATTGCTTTGCTGCATCAACAGCTTCTTTAGCACTTTGAGCTACAATTCCTCTTTGGATTCGTACTCCAAAACTGCTTAATAATTCTTTTCCTTGATATTCGTGTAAATTCATTTTTAATCAGAAATTTATTGGTCCAACAAAAATAAGCATACTAATAGTTTCTACCAATTGTTTTTAAAATTGATTTATATAGGTTTCTCATTTTCTAAATTATAGGATTAATCTATTAAACGCTTTATAGCAGAAAAGGCCTTGTCTACCAAATAATCCTCTACTACAATAGTAAACTCATTTGTTGTAGAAACCACTTCATATAATGTGATATTTTCCCATGCCAAGCGCTTAAATATTTGATAATATAAGCCAACTATTTTAGAACTCCCCTTAGGTAAATATATACTAATAGCAGATAGTTTTTCTTTTAAACCTATTTGCGTTTCATTTTTAAATGCTTTGAGCATATCTTCTTTTTCAGAAGTTGAAATGATAATATTACTTTCAAACATACCACGCGTAAAGGCATAAAATATTTGATGATTTTCACTTATCTTCTCTAAAATTTGAGAGTGACTATGGATTAATGTTTTTGAATTTTGAAATGTAAAATCACTTAAGTTAGACCGTACCGTAATATCGCCTAATAGACTAAAGGTTTTCTTTAAACTTTTTGAATTTTCAAGATTTAAGGGTTGCTGATAACGACGTAATGCCATCATAATCGCTCCATCTTTTACAGGTTTTCGTAACATTTTAGAAATAGGTGCGTTCAAATCTTTTGCTAAAGCTGAAAAATTAATAATCTCTCGAGATAAGCCTTCTTCTAAAAAAGGACTAGCAACTATAATATCTTGTACACAGGACGCAATGGTTTTCACAGGTTTAAATTTTGATAATAGTGAAACAAATAATTATAAGACGAAGAACGCGTAAAACCACTGTGTTCTCATATTTTAAAAAGCTTCAATTATGACTTAAAAAATAGTTTCCTTTTAAATATCTGTTTCATTTTGTTAACTATTTAACATTTTGTGTAAAAATAGCTATATTTTTTCATTTTTTATGTTTATAGGATGGATTACATCTATTTTCGCCAGATAATTTTAAGAAAGATAAAGAATGAAAGATAGTACCTTATTACAGATTGCTAAAGACTTTGGGAGTCCGGTTTATGTTTATGACGCTGAAAAAATAGAATCTCAATATAAACGATTAACAAAAGCATTTAGTAAGGTAAAACAGCTAAAGTTGAATTACGCTGTTAAAGCCCTTTCTAACATTTCTGTTTTAAAATTGTTTAATAAGCTAGGATCAGGTATTGATACGGTTTCTATTCAGGAATTACGATTAGGATTAAAAGCTGGTTTTAAACCTGAAGATATCATTTTTACACCTAATGGAGTATCTCTTGAAGAAATTGAAGAAGCCGCAAAATTAGGCGTTCAGATAAATATTGACAACCTCTCTATTTTAGAACAATTTGGAACCAAACATCCAAAAATCCCTGTTTGTATTCGAATAAATCCTCATGTTATGGCTGGAGGAAATACTAATATTTCGGTTGGTCATATAGATAGCAAATTTGGAATTTCTATACATCAGATCCCATTATTATTACGTATTGTAGAAAATACAAAGATGAATATTAACGGTATTCACATGCATACAGGAAGTGATATTCTAGATATTGACGTATTTTTATATGCCAGCGAGATTTTATTTGAAACGGCTAAGAACTTTAAAACGCTTGAGTTTATAGATTTTGGTTCAGGATTTAAAGTGCCTTATAAAAAAGGGGATATAGAAACCAATATTGAAGAATTAGGAGACAAACTATCAAAACGCTTCAATGAATTCTGTAAAGCATACGGTAAAGATTTAACCTTAGCTTTTGAACCTGGTAAATTTTTAGTGAGTGAAGCTGGTGTCTTTTTAGCAAAAGTTAATGTTGTAAAACAAACCACCTCTACAGTTTTTGCTCAAATAGATTCTGGATTTAACCATTTAATAAGACCAATGTTATATGGTTCTCAACACGATATTTTAAACATTTCTAATCCTAAAGGGCGTGAACGTTTTTATTCGGTTGTTGGTTACATATGCGAAACGGACACTTTTGCTAATAACAGGCGGATTTCAGAAATAAACGAAGGAGATATTCTTTGCTTTAAAAATGCCGGAGCTTATTGTTACTCTATGGCCAGCAATTACAATTCGCGTTACAGACCTGCCGAAGTATTGCTATATAAAGGTAAAGCGCAACTCATTAGAAAACGTGAAGTCTTTGAAGACATCTTACATAATCAAGTTGAAATTGCCATATAATTTAGTTATCTGAGTTAACATTTTGCGGAATTAAAGTAAGCCTATAAATAGTTTGCAATTACCTTTGAGAAGACTAAAACACTCTTCCAATGACACAAATTGCGCCTAAAATAATTCGTCAAATTTTCATTTTACTATTAATTATACTTTTTGGAAGTCTAATTTTTGGTGAAATGTTACCATACTTGAGCGGTGTTTTAGGCGCAATTACATTTTACATATTGCTTCGAAAACTAATGAAACGATTAGTTAATGAATATAATTGGAATCCTACGCTAGCTGCTTTAACCTTGATGCTTAGTTCCTTCATTATTATAATGGTACCTCTAACGGGTTTTGGTATTATGCTAGGAAACAAAATTTCGGATGTAGCTAGTAATAGTGAAAAAGTTATTGATGCGTTTAAAGATCAAGTCGGTCAATTAAAATTTAAAACGGGCTTTGACATTAATTCTCAAATTGATACAGAAGCAATCACCACATGGCTTTCTGAAAGCGCACAAAGTATGGCTGGCAGTACGTTTAACTTACTTGTCGCTTTAGGACTAATGTACTTTATGCTTTATTTTATGCTTACCAATCGTAAGCAATTAAGGCAATCGCTTAAAAACTACATCCCAATGAATAATAAAAATATTTCTGAAATTGGTAGCGAAATCCAAGCCATGGTCAAATCAAATGCCATTGGAATTCCATTAGTGGCCATAGCACAAGGAATTATAGCGTTGATTGGTTTTTTAATTTTTGGAGTTGAAGATCCGTTATTTTGGTTTGTCATTGTTACCATTGGATCCATGATCCCTTTTATAGGTACTTTTGTGGGCATTATTCCTGTCTTTATATTAACCTTATCTAGTGGCCAATCCGCTCAAGCATGGGGCATCTTAATTTATGGTATTGTTGTTGTCGGTTCTACTGATAATATTATTCGCTTGTATGTGTTGCAAAAGCTCGATGATGTACATCCTTTAGTTACCCTTATAGGTGTTATTGTAGGAGTGCCACTATTTGGATTTATCGGTTTGATTTTTGGCCCCTTACTTATAAGTATTTTTATGGCTTTGGTTAAAATTTATACAGAAGAATATGGTAAAACTGAAGAAAACCAGTCAAAACCCACCTAATTTTTCAGTGCCAATACTTTAAATACAGGTAACTAAAACAACCTCAATAATTTTAATATTTATAAACTCATAGTATTCAAGAGGTTCTCAACTTCACTAAAAAAACAGAATTTCCTTTAAAATCTCATACTTCTAAAGGTTATAACTGCATTTGCATTATAACGAAATTCAATAAATGATTTAGTCATTTCTTTTAAAAGAGACTTTTATTTATGCTCTTAACACTCTTATTTGTAACTTTAGAACGTCAACCTTTTAATTTAATCCATTACCTCATATGAAGTTAAAGTTTCAAACGAATTTCCAAACCTCATTTTTCGCTCTTTTATTCCTACTATCAAGCCTAACTACATTTGCTCAAGGGACAAGGTTACTACGACAACCAGATATCAGTCAAACCCATATCACATATACTTATGGTGGTGATATTTGGATTTCGGCATTAAATTCAAACGAAGCTAAACGCATCACCTCGACTGCTGCTGTGGAATCTAACCCATACTTTTCACCAGATGGTAATTGGATTGCATTTAGTTCTAACAGAGCTGGCACAAACAATGTTTACGTCGTTTCTAAAAATGGAGGAGAACCAAAACGCTTAACTTGGCATCCTAGTGGTTCTATAGTTAGAGGTTGGACCAACGACGGAGAGCACGTCTTATTTGCAAGCAACAGAGCAACAGCTCCACGTCCATATAATCGCCTTTATACAATTTCAGTTGAAGGTGGCGCTCCAAAATTACTTACCAAACAATGGAGTAATGATGGGTCGTATTCACCAGATGGGACGCAATTAATTTTAGATAAAATGGATCGTTGGGATGAAGAATGGCGCGCCTATAGAGGCGGCCAAAATACGCCACTTATTATTTTAGATTTAAAAACGCAGAACGAAGTTTTACTACCTAATAAAAAAACAACAGACATTCAGCCTTTGTGGTTAGGCGATCACATTTATTTTTTATCAGATCGCGATTTAGTCGCTAATATTTGGTCTTACAATCTGAAGACAAAATCAATTGAGCAAATCACAACCTTTAAAGGTTCTGATATTAAATGGTTAAGTGGTAATGGAGATACTTTGGTTTATGAACGTGATGGTTATTTACATACCATGAACATTTCAACAGGTAAGCACACCCAATTATCAATTACTGTGGTTGGTGATTTTCCTTGGGCTGAAACCAAATGGGAGGATGTTTCTAATAGTACACGTTCAGCATCTTTATCTCCAAATGGTAAACGAGCTATTATGCAATCTCGTGGCGATATCTTTACAATTCCTGTAGAATTCGGTGATTCAAGAAATATTACTAAAAGCTCTGGCATAGCAGATAGACGTCCTATTTGGTCACCAAAAGGAGATAAAATAGCTTGGTTTTCTGATGCCGATAGAAAGAATTATACGTTAATGATTTCAGATCAGAATGGTTTATCAAAACCTGAAGTCATTTCTATTGGAGAATCTAAATTGGGTTGGAACCCAACATGGTCTCCGGATGGAAAGCACATTGCCTTTGTTGATGATGATGTGCGCTTGCGTTTTGTGAATTTAGAGACAAAAAAAATAAAAACCTTTGACATAGGCGGCAACAACCTAGAGCGTGGCAGTATTGAATTAAAATGGTCCCCAGATAGTAAGTGGATTGCTTATGAAAAATCGGCTTCAAATAACTTTAGACAGATTTATATCTACTCTATTGAAAACGACACATCAACACCAATTACAGATCCTTTCGCCGATTCTTTTTCACCGGCTTGGGATTTAAACAAAAAACAACTCTACTTTTTAGCGAGCACCGATGTAGCTCTTGGTTCTGGTTGGGCTAACACAAGCTCTATGACAGCAAACCCAGCCTACTCCGCTTATGTCATTAATTTAGATGCTAACGACGATTCCCCTTTTAAACCCAAAAGTGATGAAGAAGACATAAATAAAGAGGACGACAGCAAAAGTGAAGACAAAGCAAGAAAAGAAGATAAAGAAAAGAAGGACGACAAAAATAAATCCATGATTATAGATTTTGAAGCTATTGGTCGTCGTACCCTAGCGCTTTCTATACCTTCAAGAAATTATGGTTATATCATTGCTGGCCCAAAAGGATCAATGTTTATTTCAGAATACATTCCAAATGACAGAGGCGCAACACTACATAAATTTAATCTTGAAAAACAAGAAAGCAAAGAATTTGCTTCTGGCGTACGTTCAGTTTCTGTAACCACAAACGGTGAACACATGCTTGCTCAAATTAATGGTGATTGGCAAGTTATAAGCACAAACGGTAGCGATGCAAAAGGAGGCAAACGTCTTAAGGTTAATCTACAAATGAAATTAGATCGTTCTGCCGAATGGGAACAAATGTTTGAAGAGGCTTGGAGATACGAGCGCGATTATTTTTACGATTCCAACATGCATGGTCGTGATTGGAACGTTGTATATAAACGTTACGCTCCATTGGTTCCGTTTATAAAGCATCGTACGGATTTATATTATATTTTAGATCAGGTAAATGGTGAGTTATCCGTTGGGCACAGCTTTGTGTTTGGAGGTGATTATCCAAATGTAGAACGTTCTACAACAGGATTACTCGGAGCCGATTTAGCACTAGATAAAGGCCATTGGAAAATTGACCGTATATACACAACAGAAAGTTGGAATCCTAGTTTAACAGGACCATTAGATGCGCCTGGACTAAACATAAAAGAAGGCCAATATATTGTAGGTATTAACGGAAACGAAATAAAGGCTGGCGACAATTTTTACAAATATCTTGATGGTACATCAGGAAAACAAACCCTTTTACATATTAATGACAAACCTGAATTTAAAGGCCATTGGACTGAAATTGTAGAACCTATTTCTAACGAAAACTCTTTGAGACAACGTACTTGGGTGGAAGACAATCGTAGGTTAGTCGACAAACTATCAAATGGTCGCCTCGGTTATATCTGGGTTCCAAATACAGGAGGTCCAGGGTTTGTATCTTTCAATAGATATTACTTTGCACAGCAAGATAAAGAAGGGGCTGTTATAGATGAGCGTTTTAATGGTGGTGGTTTACTAGATGATTATATGGTAGATTTAATGACGCGAAGCTTAAGAGCCGGCTTAACCAATGAAGTACCCAATGGCAAACCATTAACATTGCCTGCAGGTATATTAGGTCCAAAAGTATTATTGATAAATGAACTTGCTGGTTCTGGTGGAGACTTTTTCCCTTGGGTGTTTAGACAACAAAATGTTGGAAAACTCATAGGTATGACAACTTGGGGAGGCTTGGTAAAATCGTCAACACATTATAATTTAATTGACGGCGGAGGTTTAACAGCTCCTGACAATGCAGTATTTGACCCTATAAACAACAAATGGATTGCGGAGAATGAAGGAGTCGCACCAGATATTGAAGTAAGGCAAGATGCAAAAGCATTATCTAATGGAAACGATCCTCAACTCGAAAGAGCCGTTAAGGAATTAATGACACAGTTACGTAATAAACCTGAAGTTAAAGCACCTCAATTTCCCCTTCCAGCAACAGGTAATTAATATAAAATAATGACAGGATTAGATATTGTAATGGTATTTGCCGTAATCCTTTTTGCAAGATTAGGAATGCGATTAGTCTCTAAATATATTAAAATGAAAAAAGAAGGTAAAGGCGAAAAAAAAGACTAGGTTAAAAGTCTCTTTTTTCAACATAAAAACACACAATTGCTTTAGATATAATACTCAATGATTATGATTTAGTCCTTAATTTTACCACTAAAATGATTTACTTTAGGACTCATAGGATTACCTGTTGACCGTCTATAAATAGATAATTGGCCACAATGCCAAATTGCGTCTGCAATTGGACCATTGACCTGATTCCAAAATGGAATTTCGCGATCTCCAAAAATGATATTGTATTGCGAGATATCATCACTATCTCGCAAAATATCTGCAGCTATTTTTAAGTTTTGTAACGTTTTAGATCGTAATTCTGAATAACTTAAATCTTCTTTTGCTCTAGAATTGGATTGTTTTAAAGTAGAATTAACGATGGTTTTAGACAAACTATAGATATGCTCAATAGTTTCTAATGAGGTTCTACCATCATCATTAGCTTTGTATGCTAAATCTTTTTCTGTTAAACCTTCTGAAGCCCAATAAAACCGAAACCCTAAAGCATCTACCATTCTTGCAGCTATTGTACCTGCTGTATATGTTTCAGGATAATCAGGAATTTCGTAGTATGGAAGTTGGTCTTTGTCTTGCGAAAAACTATTAATAGAAACCATTGACATTAGAATTAAGCACAATTTATTCATATCTTATTACTCCTTAATTTTACGATGATTTGTAATTGGATTAACGCCATATTTATCAAATAGATATACTAACGATGCCATTGTTGCGGCCCCCAATTCTAATTCGCGTTTATTAACATGTTCAAACGTATCATTTGCAGCATGATGATGATCAAAATAACGCTGCGAATCTGGTCGTAAACCTGCCAATACATTGGTTTCTGACTTTAATGGTCCAACATCTGCTCCACTTCCTCCTAATTCAAAATAATGAATTAAATAAGGTTTAAATAAAGCTTTCCAACCTAATACTTGATTAAAATTGGTTTCATTTGCTGCAAACGAAAAGCCTCTTGGAGTAAAACCACCAGCATCGCTTTCTAAGGCAAAAATATGATTTTCATTTTTTTCTTTAGCCACTTTGGCATATTCCGTAGCACCACGTAAACCGTTTTCTTCATTCATAAATAAAACGACTCTGATAGTTCGTTTTGGAGTAATGCCACTTTTCTTTAAAAGTCTTAATACATCCATAGACTGCACCACTCCAGCACCATCATCGTGTGCTCCATCTCCTAAATCCCAAGAATCTAAATGACCACCAACAATAATATATTCATTTGGAAATTTGCTTCCAGTAATTTCACCAATGACATTATAAGATAACACATCCTCAAATTGCTGACAACTTTGTTTAAAATAGAATTGAATTCCTTTATTCTTCTTTAATGCTTTACTCAGTAAATCTGCATCATTAGTACTTATTGCTGCAGAGGGAATACGCTGATTAACAGGTAAATCTCCATAACTCATACTTCCTGTATGTGGTAAATCGTCTTGACGCAAAGTCATAGATCTTACAATAACACCTACCGCTCCATATTTACCAGCTTCCATGGCACCAGCATAACGCTGATTTACACAACCTCCATAAGCATTAAACGTGCTTATTAAATCGGCTTGCATTGGTCTGTTGTAAAACACAATTTTACCCTCTATATTCTCTTTTCCTAAGGCTGCTAATTCTTCAAAATTCTGAACTTCTACAACCTCTGAAGAAATCCCATCTTTTGGAGTCGCAACAGAACCACCTAAAGCACAAATATTAACTTCGTTAACAAAACCAGCAACTTCAAAAAATGCTTTTTCTTTTTCGCCTCTTTCCCATTTTGGAACCATAACCGGCTGTAACCACACCTTATCTAGACCTAATTTTTCAAGTTCTGCTTTTGTGTATTGAACAGCTAACTCTGCATTTTTAGAACCTGATAATCGTCCGCCAATTTCATTAGACAAATGATCTAACCACTCGTAACTCATACCATCTGTTAATGATGCTGTATATAGTGTTCTTAATACAGTTTCATCTTCTTGTGCATAATTGAATGTTAAAAAACAACATAAAATTATTGTAAATAGTTTAGTCTTCATTTTCTAATTGCTGTTTGTAAGAATCTATATTTGCTTTTTGATGTGCCGGTAATTCTGGTTCTTTAATGTCTTTGTATTCTTTTAAAGTATCGTACAGAATTTTAGCTACAATATATCTTGCCGTTGGTTTGTCGTCTGCAGGAATATTATACCAAGGTGCGTGTGATTTAGAAGTTCGGTTTAAGACATCTTCATAGTAAGTTTGATATGCATCCCAGCATAAACGTTCGTCTAAATCATCTGGTGAGAATTTCCAGTTTTTTTCTGGTTTTTCAAGTCGTCGTAGTAATCTATTTTTTTGTTCGTCTTTAGAAATGTTTAGGAAAAACTTAAAAATTATCGTTCCATTATCTGCAATGTGTTTTTCAAAATTATTGATTTCATTAAAACGCTTATCCCAAAATGCTTCAGTAACATCCTCAACTGTTTTAACGTTTGGCATGTTCTCATACATTAAGTATTCTGGATGTACTCTTGTTACCAATACATTTTCGTAATGTGTTCTATTGAAAATGCCAAATTTTCCTCTTGCTGGCAGCGCAATGACGTGCCTCCATAGGTAATCGTGTTTTAATTCTAACTCTGTAGGTTTTTTAAAACTGTGAGCTACAATTCCTCTAACATTAAACTCCTTAAAAACCTCACGAATCAAACTATCTTTACCTGCTGTATCCATACCTTGAATACACATTAAAACGGCATATTTACCATGTGCATACATGGTGTTTTGTATGTCTGCTAAGTTTTCGCTAACCGTTCTAAGTTCACGCTCAATCTTCTTTTTCTTTGTTTCTAAATCGAAGGACGTTTGCAAATCCTTAATATTTATTGAAGACGAAATTTTAAAATCATCAATGCTAATATCTTTCATATTTATACATTTTATTTTGAAGCAAATGCTTTTACATCACTCTCACTAACTTCAGTTCCTCCTAAAATAATTAAACGCTCTACCACATTTCGGAGTTCACGAATATTACCTGTCCAGTCATAATTCTGAAGCAATTTTATCGCTTTTTCAGAAAATGATTTTTTAGATGTGCCTTGCTCTTTAGAAATTTTATCTGTGAAATAATTGATTAATAAAGGAATATCTTCTCTTCTTTCATTTAAAGCAGGAACTTCAATTAAAATTACAGCTAATCTGTGATATAAATCTTCTCTAAATTTACCGTCTTCGATTTCCTTTTTAAGATTCTTATTGGTTGCAGCTATTACCCTTACATTTACTTTTATATCCTTGTCACTACCAACACGTTGTATACGACTTTCTTGTAAAGCACGTAATACTTTGGCTTGCGCAGACAAACTCATATCACCAATTTCATCTAAAAAAATGGTACCTCCATTAGCTGCTTCAAACTTACCTGCTCTGTCTTTTGCAGCAGATGTAAATGCTCCTTTAACATGACCAAACAGTTCACTTTCTATTAGCTCTGAAGGGATTGCAGCACAATTCACTTCTATCATTGGCCCTTTTGAACGGTCGCTTTTTTGGTGTAACCAATGCGCAACAAGCTCTTTTCCTGTTCCGTTTGGACCTGTAACTAATACTCTTGCATCTGTTGGTGCAACCTTATCAATCATATCTTTTATACGTGCAATGCTGTCACTCTCACCAATCATCTCGTAGTTTTTGCTTACTTTTTTCTTAAGCATCTTATTCTCAACAACGAGTTCTTTTCGATCTAAAGCAATACGAACGGTATTTAATAACCGGTTTAAATCGGGTGGTTTTGAGATATAATCAAAAGCTCCTAAACGCATTGTATTAACTGCTGTATCTAAATCTCCATGTCCAGAAATCATTACCATTGGTATCTCTGGCTTTATTTTTTTAGCTGCTTCTAATACCTCTACACCATCCATTTTAGGCATTTTAATATCGCACAATACTAAATCGTAATCGTTCTTTTTTATTTTTTCAATTCCAACCAAACCATCTTCTGCTTCTTCAACTTGATACGTGCTATTTTCTTCAGAAAGTATTTTTACTAATACGCGGCGAATTGCAGCTTCATCTTCTATAATTAATATTTTTGGCATAACTCTATTTTATTTTATGCTATAACTAATTTTAATACTTCAATCGATTAAAATCACTAACATATTTTATGTTTTAATAATATGAATATCGCGTTGAGGAAACGGAATAGAAACATTGTTCTCTCTAAAAAGACGATCGATTTCAAACCTAATATCGCTTTTAGGAAACTGCGCTTTAAAACTGTCTGCTATTGTAAATGAAACCTTAAAATCTAAAGAACTGTCTCCAAAATTTGTAAAAATGACTGATGGTGCTGGTTCTGAAAGTACACTTTCATTTGTATTTGCTGCTTGCAACAGCAATTTCTTTACCAACTGAACATCACTTCCATAAGCTACACCAACTTCTACACTTTCGCGAGTTGTATTTCCATTTTGTGTCCAATTGTATAAACTGTTTTCTAAATACAAATGATTAGGAATTACAAGCACCTTATTGTCAATGGTTACAGCTCTCGTTGTTCGTAGTTTAATTTCCTCTACTCTACCTACTTTACCATCAATTTCAATTATATCACCAACATGTACTGATTGATCGATTAAAATAAATATACCAGATATAATATCTTGAAACAAGGTTTGCAAGGCTAAACCAATACCTATTAAAAGTGCTGCAGAAGCTGCAAAAACAGCTGTTATATTTACACCTACACTATGTAAGGTTATTAAGAATATTATAATATATACAAGCCATCTAAAATACCCATATACAACACCAAACTTACCTTTATTTTCTTCTGGTATCTTTCTTATCATTATTTTTAAAACTATTCTTAATACAATTGTTGTAATAAAAATAGCTGTAATGATAACGAGAACATCAAGAATTGAAATACTAATATCGTTACCGATATTCATGTGTAATCCTAAGAAATTTTTAATTGCTTCCCAAAAACTACTATTGATAATCGTATCTTCAATATGTTCTAAATCCTGAACCATTAATTAATATTTCAACCACTTAAATAATTCTTTATAGGTTGGTTTTTTACCATACATTAAAATACCTACGCGATAAATTTTAGCTGCAAACCAAACTGCAAGAATAAATGTTCCTATTAGTAACACTAATGATAAGCCTTGTTGCCAAAGCGGTACACCAAACGGAATACGCATTAACATTACCACAGGAGATGTAAATGGAATAAACGAGAATACGGTTGAAACCGTTCCATGAGGATCTTCAATAACCGTAAATACACCAACATAAACGGCTAAAATTAAAGGCATTAATATTGGCAGCATAAATTGCTGTGTATCTGTTTCATTATCTACCGCTGCACCAATTGCTGCGTATAAAGAACTATACAATAAATAACCTCCGATAAAGAAAAACATAAAGGCAACTACAAGGTTTGCTAATGGCAAGTTACTAATCGCAGTAATTAAATTTTCTGCCATGGCTTGCGCTCCTTCGGCTTCCATAGCTTGGTTCATTAATTCTTGTTGTGGTGTAGAGGCTTGTGACAAATCTATTCCAAAAATTGAAGACACTACCATCATTAAAACTCCGCCTAAAATAACCCAAATAGCAAACTGCGTAACACCGGCTAGTGACGTCCCTATAATTTTACCCATCATTAACTGAATAGGCTTGACGGAAGAAATAATTACTTCAATAATTCTACTGGTTTTTTCTTCTATTACGCTTCGCATGATCATATTTCCATAAATAATTATGAACATAAATAGCAAATACCCTGCAATACCTCCAAAAGCCAATTTGACCACATTGTCTATTTTAGAGCTTTTCTCACCTTCAAAACTTTCTTGAGCAATATCTACATTGGTTTTAGAAGCTTCTATTTGAGTAAGTGTCACTCCATCTTTTTGCAATTTTATTTCTTGTAAACGCTTTTCAATTTTTCGTTCTAAACCAGACATAATACTCAATGAAGGCGACTCTTCTGAATAGAATTTTACATTATTAGAAACGGCATCCAAAGCATCTACTTTAGCAATATGCAAAAGTCCGTAATCTTCTTTTTCTTTAACCAAAGCTATAGCATCATCTAAATCTAATCCGTTTAATTTTGTGTAAGTTGTATTTTCAGTATTTTGAAAAATATCAGACAAATAACCTGTTTCATCCAATATCGAAATTGTACGTTGCTTATCGTTATTTAATTGTGATAAATAAGCAACAACTGCAATCAGCGCTATCATTATTAAAGGACTTAAAAAGGTCATTATAATGAATGACTTATTCTTAACCTTTGTTAAATATTCACGCTTTATAATGAGTGGTAAATGATTCATTTTTAGTTATTTTTTACAGTTTGAATAAAAATGTCATTAGCTGAAGGTATAACTTCTACAAAATGATGTACTTCTGCTTTTGAGGTTAAAAACGACAATAAATCATTTGGCGATGTGTTTTCTCCTATTTTCACATTCAATTTAATATCGTTATTCAAATTTTTAAACGTTGCAGGAAGCACTTCAAAAGTATTTTGAATTTCTGAAAGTACCCTTTCCTTATTTGGGGACTCTAAGGCTACTTCAAACGTATTTGTTTTGTATTGGCGTTTTATATCATTCAGTTTACCATCTAAAATCTTATTAGACTTATGAATTAAAGCAATATGATCACATAATTCTTCAACAGACTCCATACGATGGGTTGAAAAAATCACCGTTGCTCCTTCATCTCTAAGCTGTAAGATTTCATCTTTAATAAGATTAGCATTTATAGGGTCAAAACCTGAAAAAGGTTCGTCAAAAATCAATAATTTAGGTTGGTGTAAAACCGTTACTACAAACTGTATTTTCTGTGCTTGTCCTTTACTTAATTCTTGAATTTTTTTATTCCACCAATCTCCAATTTCTAACTTATCGAACCAATATTTTAATCTTGTTTTAGCTTCAGATTTACTTAACCCCTTTAATTGTGCTAAATACAAACATTGCTCACCAACTTTCATAGACTTATATAAGCCTCGTTCTTCTGGTAAATAACCAATATCTCTAATGTGTTCTGGCTTTAATGTTTTTCCATCTAATAGCACAGTGCCTTCGTCTGGCATTGTAATTTGATTTACAATACGAATTAGCGTTGTTTTCCCTGCGCCATTTGGCCCTAGTAAGCCAAAAATACTACCTTTTGGTACCGCAATAGAAACTTTATTTAACGCCTTAAAATCCCCAAAATTTTTTGATACAGAATTTGCGACTAATAAGTCATTCATATTCAATTAGTTTTTTATAAATAGGTTCGTATGTAAATATATTAAATGTTGAAGAGTTATAAAGCATAAAAACCTTACTAATTATTCTTTTTTATAATGCACTAAAACATCGAATATTATAAAAACAAAACCCACCCTTATAACTAAATAAGGATGGGAAAAAATTGCTATGAAAAAGAAAAATTACCGCTAATTAGCATTAGCGATAATTCAAATATACTATTTTTTATTAAATAGATGTGCTTATGAAAACATATCTTTTACCTTTTCGAAAAAAGATTTATCTGAACTTTCTGGTTTAGGCTCAAAATGTTCATCTTCTTTCATACTTTCAAAAAAGTCTTTTTGCTTTTTATTTAAAGTCTTTGGTGTCCAGACATTTACATGAACCAATAAATCTCCTTTACCATACCCATTAATACTAGGTATACCTTTGCCACGTAATCTTAATATCTTACCAGACTGCACGCCAGCTTCAATCTTAATTCTTACTTTTCCGGTTACGGTATCTATTTCTTTTGAGTTACCCAATACGGCATCTGGAAGACTAACATACATATCGTAATGTAAGTTATCACCTTCTCGTTTTAATGTTGGGTGATCTTCTTCCTGTATGGCAACTAACAAATCACCAGCAATACCATTTCCAGGCGCATCGTTACCTTTTCCTGTTACTTTTAGTTGCATACCATCTACAACACCAGCTGGTATTTTAACCGTTACGGTTTCTTCAGACACTTTTAAACCTTGTGCATCTGCATCTGAAGGTTTTTTATCAATACTTTGACCTGCTCCACCACAAGTTGGACAAGCTGCTGCAGTTTGCATTCGGCCTAAAATAGTATTAGTAACTCTTGTAACCTGACCAGATCCATTACAGGTACTACACGTTTTGTACGTTGTTCCTGGAGCTTGAATTTTACGCTTTACTTTTATCTTCTTTTCAATACCGTTAGCGACTTCTTCTAGAGTTAACGTTACACGAATACGTAAATTACTACCTTTAACTACGCGCTGTCTGCCACCTCCGCCAAAGCCACTGAAACCGCCTCCACCTCCGAAGCCTCCTCCGAAAATATCGCCAAACTGGCTAAAGATATCGTCCATATTCATTCCGCCGCCACCGAAGCCGCCTCCGCCACCACCGTTGAAGGCTTGATGACCAAATTGGTCATAACGCGCTTTTTTATCAGCGTTACTTAATACTTCATAAGCTTCAGCTGCTTTCTTAAACTTTTCTTCTGCTTCAGTATTATCTGGATTTTTATCTGGATGATATTTTAAAGCCATCTTTCGATATGCTTTTTTTATCTCTGCATCAGAAGCTCCTTTGCTTATGCCTAATATATCGTAATAATCTTCTTTCATCGAATGCTTTATTGTTCGTTTCCGTATATAGGAAAACTCTTTTTTTTAATTTTATTGCCCAATTACCACTTTAGGAAAACGAATGACTTTATCTCCCAACTTATAACCATGTTCTACAACATCAATAATTTTTCCTTTTAAGTCTTCGTTTGGAGCTGAAATTTGGGTAATTGCTTCGTGGTTGTCAGCATTAAAGACATCTCCTTGTCTTACTTCTATTTTAGACAAGCCTTTTTGCTCTAATGTACTTACTAACTTATTGTAAATTAATAAGACACCTTTTCTTAATTCTTCGGCTTCTTTATCATCTTCTATGTGTGTTAAAGCACGTTCAAAATCATCCAAAATAGGCAACATAGACATCATAACGTCTTGACTTGCTGTTTTAAACAATTCTATACGTTCTTTTGTAGTTCGCTTTTTGTAATTTTCAAATTCAGCAAACAAACGCATAAATTTATCCTTCTCAGCAACCAGTTGATCTTGTAATTGTTCTTCTGGAGATTTCATCTCGTTTTCTTGTGTTTCAACATCAGCTTCTGTAGTAGTTGTTGCTTGATCCTCTACTTGTGGATCCTCAACCTTATTGTTTTTATCTCTTTTACTCATTTTGAGTTCTTTTTTAACTTTCAATTAGATAGGCAAAAGTACTGCCATTATTATAAAAATGTCAAAATGTCATTAACATTTTTTTATCATACATTAAACACAGTATTTCATATCTTTGTTTTTAACAACTCTAATAAAAAAACACTAACATGAAATCTAATTTTTTAAACATTTTTACGCTAATTACTATAATTACATTTACAAGTTGTGGTGATAAAGCAAAAGAAGCAGAAACGAAGAAAGCTGCAGAAGCGGCAGTTGCTGAAGCTATGTCTGTAACATACAATGTTAATACCGATGATTCTACTATTGAATGGAAAGGTTTCAAACCAACTGGCACTCATAATGGCACAATTAACATTAAAGAAGGAATAATAAATGTTAATGACGGAGCTATTGAAAGTGGTAAATTTGCTATTGATATGACTAGTATTACTGTTTTAGATATTCCAGTAGAAAAAGAAGGTAATGCCAAATTAGTAGGACACTTATCAAGTGCTGATTTCTTTGATGTAGAAAAATATCCTGTATCAAAATTTCAGATTACAGGAATTGAAACTAAAGATGGAAAAACTATGCTTTCTGGAAATTTAACATTAAAAGACGCTACAAACAATATCAGCATCCCTGTAACAACAACTGTTAATGGTGATAAATTAACGCTAACAAGTGAAACGTTTACAATAGATCGTTCTAAGTGGAATGTTGAATATGGTTCTAAATCATTCTTTGATAATTTAGGTGATAAATTTATTAACGATGACATTGAGTTAAAAGTAACTTTAACTGCAAATAAAGCTTAAAAGATCCCATTGTTATTACAAAAAAAAGCAGCCATTAAAATGGCTGCTTTTTTTATTAAAAGAGAACTAAGTTTTTAAATTCTCATAATTTAGGTTTTTAATTAATTTTTTCTGAGAAGTTATCTGTATCGTATAATAACCTACCTGTATTGTTCTCAATGTAGACACCGTCTGGATCACCTTTGTCATCTAACATTAAAATAGCCATTTGAAAATCTTCGATACCATTATCGGTCATTCTACCAGATATAGCATAGGCAGACACCACTTCTACAGAGCCAGATATTTGTGAGGTAAGTTTTAAGTAAACCGAAAATTTATTATCAGTTCCAGAAATTAAAGACCCATAACCTTCGTCTGTTTGGCTGCCCCCCATGCCATTAAAATCTATTTTTAAACGACTATTATTTTGGTTTGAAAAAATAGAAGTATAATCTGGAAAACTTTTACCTACAAAATCTCCAGATACTGTTGAGGCTTCTAGTTTAACAGGTGCAGACAAATAAGATCCTTCTATATTTGGAGGAGTATCTCCTTGATTAATATTGAAGCCAAGGTCTTCTAATGCGACTACAAGTTCTGGTGTAAAAAAGTCTTTAACAGATTCTATACTACCATCAAAATCACTGGCTTCATCATCATCTTTACTACAAGAGGTTGAAAAAATAACAAAAATAAAAAGAACAGATAAAATTTTTAATTGCTTCATAACATTATAATTTACTGATTAATAGCCCTGTAAACTTACAAAACGCTATAAATAAAAAAAATACCCGCTATTGGGTATTTTTTAATTTATATTTTATATATAATGTTATCTATACAACGGAATCTTTAACCCCAAATAAACATCTGTAGTTTTAGAACTATCAGATAAAAGATTTGTAAAAACAGATCCAGAACCTACTGTTAAAGGTCCTAATCGAATACCACCTCCAAAAGACACATCTCCATATTGTCTAAAACTAAGTGGTGCGTAAAAGCTAAACCATTTTGTTTCTAACCTTGGTGCCATAGTTACCGTATTAAGAACAGAAGTACTTAACTCTGATCCTTTTTTTACCATAGACAAATCTGCTTGCGCACTCACAAACCACTTTTTTGTCAGCCTGTAATCTATAAGTAAATGTAATGCCGTTGGCAAGTTTATTTTTGCTGCTTTGTTGGTTTCTACAGTTGCATAGTTAGAATCTAAAAAGTCTTCTACATCGTCTTCATAATTTGCCGTATTTACCGTAGCATCTAAATCGTAACTATTAACAGTAGAATTATCATAATTTATAGAACCAATATCTGTAACAGATACACCCACTTTTAATTTATAAGGATCTTTGTAAGTAGGAAGATCATCATTCTCACGCTCCTTATACCATTGGTAAGTAAAGCCAATATCTAAACCAAAACCAGAGGTAAGATTACTAAAATCTATATCATCGTTATCAAAATCTTGGCTTGTACCGTAATTTAAAACACCTTGAGTTGTTAATGTTTCTGTTGATGCCACATAGTTTCCCTGTAAACCAGGACTACTCATAAATACACTACCTGCACCTTGGAGGTATTTTAAGGTCACACCTCCTTTTAAGATATGATTAGGTTTCTCCATAAGTATTCTACCATAGGCTAATCCTATTTCTGCCCATGCATGCACTGTACCATTTAAGTTTTTAGAATCAAAGTCAAAGTCTTCATCTGAGTTAAAATCATCTGCAATGACTTCATAAAGCTCTCCATTTATATTATTAATATTAAAGTTTGCTCTTGCTCTAGTTACGATACCAATACTACTCTTTTTAGTAAGGTTGAACATAAACGATGGCAGGACAATGTCTGCGTTTAAAAAAAAGTTATTAGAATTACTTGAGAATTTTTCACTATCTTCTTCAAAATCAAAACTACCATTAGAATTTATAATATCACTGGCATTTATTCCAAAATAATCGCTACCACCAAAGACACTAGCAGATACTAAGTTTACATCAGCTCTTAAGTTAGAGCCCACAATACTCGATGGATTGTAAATTACACCTTGGACACCAGAATAATTATCAATAGAATGACCAACATAACTTTGGCCAAAGGATAAATTAAGAATTAAGAGAAAAAAAGAAATGTTTAATAGGTTTTTATGTTTCATAATACATTAAGGTTGGTTAATAGCGAAATTAGAATTATAATTGAGTTTGAGTTTTTTTTCTAGATATAAAACCTTTTTTAAAGGTTAAAATTTTAGTTGCTTTAATAATATGCCGATAACAGGATATACTTTTGCTCTGGAATTGACATATAGCAAGCTGGTAATAATCTTAAAACCTATACTTCTTTTCTAAAGCATAACGCATTAACTCTCCTTTACCATGAAGCCCAAGAATTCGAATCATGTTTTTACGATGTGTTTCAACGGTATGCACACCTATAAAAAGTTCGTCTGCAATTTCTCGAGATGTTTTTCCTTGTGCTACTAAACTTAAGATTTCAACTTGTCGTTTCGTTAGAATGCTTTTTGCTTTTTTATTGGCATCATTCTCTACTTCAATTTCAATGTTAGCGTCAAAATAAGTATTGCCTTCATATACCGACCTTACGGCTTTCAGAACCTCTTCTAAAGGTGAGTTTTTTAATAAATACCCAGAAGCTCCTGCTTCTAACATTTGTTTAATGGCATCTTTTTGATCAAACATTGTAAAGCCTAATATTTTTATGTGTGGCCATTCTTTTTTTATCTTTTTTGTTGCCGTAATACCATCCTTTTTTGGCATTCTTATATCTGTAATCACCACATTAGGTTGTTTAAGGCGTACTAAATCTAAAAGCGCTTCACCATCGTTTACAGTGCCTACAATTTCTATATCTTCTTCGTATTCTAAAAGCAATTTGATACCATCTATAAAAGACTGGTGGTCTTCGGCTATAGCTATTGTTATCATAATGGCAGATCTATTATTACTGTTGTTCCTTTACTTATTTCAGACTCAATTGTAAACTCTCCACCCAAAGACTCTACACGCCTATCTATACTGGTGATTCCCATTTTCGATTTTACTTTAGATAGTTGCTTAGGATTAAAGCCAACACCATTATCTTCGACCATGATATTGAGATTATCAGAGTGATTCGTAATATGAATTGTTCCTTGAGTTGCTTTAGCGTGCTTTATAATATTAGTTACCAATTCTTGAATAATTCTAAAAATTGAAATTTCTAACGAATTATCTAAACGCTGATCCAAACCAAAACTCTGAACTTCAAACTCTAACCCGTTTATTCCGGATGCATTTCTTGCTAATTTTTCTACAGCTGGTAGTAAACCATTTTTTGCAATTACACCAGAATTTTTTAGATGTGCCATAGATCGAATTTCAACATAGGCCGTTTCTAATAATGTGCTTATTTTTTTTGTGAGCTCTTCTGAATCTGCAGTGTCTTTTTGATGATTTACTAAATAATCGAACTGTAATTTTGCTGCTGCCAAAGTAGCACCAACACTATCGTGTAAGTCGGCAGCCAAACGTTTGCGCTCTTTTTCCTGACCTTCAATCATAGCATCAATCGTAGATAGCTCTAAATCTTTTAGAATTTTTTCTTTTTCATCAATTTCATCTTGACGTTCTTTCTCTGCCTTATGTTGCTTGCGCTTTATATTTTTGTATATAAAAAACGCTATAACTGAAAGCACTGCTAAGCTTCCGCCCCAAGCTAAAAACAGATTCGCTTTTTCCTTTTGATGCGACATTCCTGTTTTTAATGTATGGTTTATATGAAGAAGGCTATCTTTTGTGCGGTGGTTATCTATTTTTATTTTTGCTAGTGTTCTTATTGTAAGAACATCATCTATATTGGTTTTAAAATCTTTAATTAACTCTAGATATTTTACGGTTAAATCAAAGTTTCGTTTTCCCTTATGGCCTTCTAAAAGAAAATAATAAGCGGAACCAATCATTTCATCATTAAACGTCTTTTGCCCATAGCCTAATAGCTTATCTGCTGTACTTATAAGCTTATCGTAATCCTTTTGTTTAAAATATTTAAGACACAACCCTTGGTAGGCATGAGCTAAAATGTTATAATTATTTAATGAATCTCCAATTTTTATGGCATCATTCATATAATTTTCAGACCGTTTATAATCTTGTTTCTGGGTATAAGCATTACTTATATTTATTAAAGCTACAGCTTCTTCTCGTTTATTTTTAGCGGCTTTAGATAGCTTTAAACTTTCCGTATAATAACTTAGTGCTTTGTCTGATTTGTATCTCCAAATATAGATATTACCTATATTAACTAAAGATTGAGACATTAAAATGGTATCCTTAATCTCTTTACTGAGCTTTAATGATTTTTCATAATATGTTTTGGCTTCATCAAGATTAAACACTTTTTTATAAGAAACACCTAAACCATTAATAGCTTTTGCCTGCCCTCTTTTATTGTTTAATTCCTTATAAATGCTCAAACTCGACTCAAAATTCTTTGACGCTTTAGGAGTGTCTCCAAAAATATGTTCTATTTTACCTAAAAGTATAAGTGCATCTGCTTTGTGTTTTTTTAATTGATGTACTTCTGTAAAATCCATTAAACGCAATGCCATAGCATAAGCACTATCTGTTTTATTTTCGAAATAATTATTGTAAATAAAATCCCTGTAAGCACTAGCTCTTGTAGTATCAGCTAATTGCGTATTCCCCCAAATTGTATATAAAGAATCTTGTTGTTTTTGACTATTACACATCAATGGCAGTAGCAAGACACATAGTATAATCTTAAAATTTGTATAACGGCACTCTACTTTCATAAAATCTCAGGGATTTATAAATTTTTGATTTAAAAATCATTTTTCAGGTCAAAGATGCAAAGTAAAAACACACCAAAACATACCTAATAAGAGGTATATTTTTGAAAATAAGTTATAAAATTTGAATTGTATACTAATCTTAGACAAAAAGACTAAAAAACAGATGATTACATAAAAACATACTTAATTGCTGCAATCATACCAATAAAACCAATAAAAGCAATGAGCACCCAAAAGGTTCCTTTATAGTGTTTCTTATGAAGTTGAAGATCTTTACGATACTGATATGCAATAACGATTACAAATGCAATAAAAAATAATATTCCAAAAATCAATTGACCAGTACTAAACATCTTCTTATTTTTATGCAAAAATAAGGATTAAAACAACAACTATGCAAGACAAAATTAATGCAGTAAAAGCGTTTCATACGGCTTTCAAAATAGGACATCGTGAAACACCTAAAGCCGACTTAGGTCACGAAAAAAATATGTTACGCTACAAATTAATGCGCGAAGAAAATGAAGAATACTTAGAAGCTGCTAGTAATAATGACTTAGTTGAAGTTGCAGATGCTTTAGGTGACATGCTCTACATTTTGTGTGGTACTATTATAGAACACGGTATGCAGCACAAAATAGAAGAAGTCTTTGAAGAGATACAACGCAGTAACATGAGTAAATTAGGCGCAGATGGCGAACCAATTTATCGTGAAGACGGCAAAGTTTTAAAAGGTCCTAACTATTTTAAACCTCACATTAAAGCCATTTTAGAATCATAAAAAAAGCAGCCCATGGGCTGCTTTTCTTTTTACTATTACTATTATTTTATTTTACCTCATGTCTCCAACCGTGCTTATCTTCAGATAAATTATGTTGAATATTTAATAAGGTTTGCTTAAATAATTTAGCATAAGAATCTTCTGCATCAACACCCGAAATTTCAAATAATTCATCTTGGTGTTCAAATGCAGATATTGGACTAATTACCGCAGCTGTTCCGGCGCCAAAAACCTCTTTTAAGCTTCCATCTTTTGCTGCATTTTTTATTTCCTCTACTGTAATTTGTCTTACCTCACAAGTAATACCTAAATCTTCTGCAAGTTGAATAATACTTTTACGAGTAATTCCATCCAAAATTCTATCACTTGTTGGTGCTGTAATTAGCTTATCATTTACTCTAAAGAACACATTCATGGTTCCTGCTTCTTCAAGAAACGTATGGGTGTCTGCATCTGTCCAAACCACTTGTTGAAATCCTTTTTGTTGTGCTAAACTTGTCGGATAAAACTGAGCAGCATAATTCCCTGCCGCTTTTGCCGCACCAACTCCACCATTGGCAGAGCGACTATAATGATCTGCAATTAAAACACGTACTGCAGAGTTATAATACGATTTTGCAGGCGAGCAAATAATCATAAACCTATAAGTGCTAGCAGGTGACGCAGAAATCGCTGGTTCTGTAGCAATTACAAATGGACGTAAGTATAATGAGTTACCAACTCCTGGCTTAATCCAATCGCTATCTAATTTCAATAAAGTTTCTAAACCTTCAAAAAAATAGTTTTCAGGAAAAACAGGCATTGCTAATCGAGCAGACGACTTATTAATTCTGTTAAAATTTTGTTTAGGCCTAAATAGAAAAACCTTTCCATCATCATCTTTATAAGCTTTCATACCTTCAAAAACGGCTTGTCCGTAATGAAACACACGTGCCGATGGCTCAAAAGTCATAGCTTGATAAGGCATAATCTTTGGATTTTGCCATTTACCATCTTCATAATCGCAGACAAACATGTGGTCGGTAAATACACGACCAAATGTTAAATCACTAAAATCTACATTTTCGATTTTAGACGATTTAGATACTTCAACACTGATTTTATCTGTATAAATAGCCATAATTGAATGCGGTTTTGCAACAAAAATACATAATCGGCACCGTTAAAAAAAGGTAATATTCCTTTAAATTGCTTAAATTCGCAATTCGATAATAATTCAATTCAAAATTCATAAATAATGAAAAAAATCATTTTACTTTTAGCAATCAGCTTAGTAGCATTTTCTTGTAAAAACGAAGCTAAAACTACTGAAAACAAAGTGGAAGAAGCTACACAAGAAATCGCTTATGCATCTTTCGGAAAAGAAATAAACGATGCTGATGCCTTAACTACAGAGCGTATGATGGAACACTATAAAGGCTTAAAAGCAGGAGACACTATTAACGCAAAAATGAGAGGGAAAATTGTAGAAGTTTGCTCTAAGAAAGGTTGTTGGATGACTATAGATGTAAACGGTGAAGATAAAATAATGGTAAAATTTAAAGATTACGGTTTTTTTATGCCATTAAATGCTGAAGGTGAAGTTGTAATGAACGGAAAAGCTTATGTTTCTGAAACATCTGTTGATGAATTGAAACATTACGCAGAAGATGCTGGTAAATCAGAAGAAGAAATTGCTGCGATTACAGATCCTAAATTTGAATATGGTTTTGAAGCTGATGGAGTTCTACTTAAAAAATAAGCACTACGCACTAATATTTCTATCATTTTCAATATTTTATAATTGTAAAAATGAAGAAAAAACACCTATAGAACCTACACAAGAAAAGGTCGTATACCAGATGTACCAACCTTCTGAAATGGCAGGTTTTATGAATGCAATGTACGCATACAACCAACAATTGAAAGCGCAAATTGTTGCAGGAGAAACACCAAATTCAATGCCTTTAGATTTACTAAAATTACATTCTGCAGAAATGACAGATGGTAAATCTAGAACCAAAAATTGGCAGAGTTTTGTAAATGTATTTATAGAATCACAAGAAGCTATTGCAGATACACTTTCAAATACAGATCTAAAAGAGCGTTTTAATACAGCAATTACGAATTGTCTTAATTGCCATAAAACAGAATGTACAGGTCCTATTCCTAAAATTAAAAAACTATTGATTCAATAATTTGAAGAGAAAAATAATTACCACCTCAGATGGTTCTAAAACCATACAAATTGAAGAATGGAACGAACAATACCACTCTATTCATGGTGCTATACAAGAAGCAAACCACGTATTTTTAAAACATGGTTTGCTTTTTTATTCTGAGAATTATTCGGTATCTAACCCCATTTCCATTCTAGAAATAGGGTTTGGTACAGGGCTAAACGCTTTCTTAACTTTAATTGAAGCCGAAAAGCTAAAATTAGCACTTAATTATGTTGGAGTAGAAGCTTATCCTGTTCAATTAGAAGAAATAAATCAGCTAAATTATGTTGAGCTAATTTCAAAAAATCACGATGCTATTTTTGAAAAACTTCATAATACGTCTTGGGAGGAGCAACATGAAATCACTTCAAGTTTTCAGCTAAAAAAACAACAAAAATTCTTCAAGGATATAGAAGACAAAAACGAATTTAACCTCATATACTTTGATGCTTTTGGTGCACGCGTTCAACCAAATTTATGGACAGAAGACATTTTTAAAATCATGTTTGATGCACTAAAAGAGAATGGTGTGTTAGTAACCTACTCTGCAAAAGGAAGTGTAAGACGCGCTATGCAAGCTGTTGGTTTTACAGTAGAGCGACTGCCTGGACCTCCTGGAAAACGCGAAATGTTACGAGCTCAAAAAAAGAATCTATAACATTCTAAACATCATAGGTTAAATATTTAAAACAATATTCTTTAGTTACAGTCATTTCTGGTGAAATAGATTACCATATAGGTAAATCATTTTACAATGACCTATTAAACGTTAAATCCAAACTAAACTCCACACCCACACCTTCCCCGTTTCGTATCTTTACATAAAAAGGAAAGATGACCGTTTTAATAACAGGAGCGACAGGATTAATTGGGCAGGAAATTGTAAAACAATGTCATGCTAAAGGCATCGCTGTACATTATTTAACAACTTCAAAATCTAAACTTAGTACCAAAGAAAACTATAAAGGGTTTTACTGGAATCCTAACACCAATGAAATTGATCCTAAATGTTTTGAAAACGTTACTGCAATTATCAATATGGTTGGAGCTTCCATATCTAAACGTTGGACCGATAGCTATAAAAAAGCCATACTTGAAAGCCGAACTAAAACAGCACAACTACTACAAGACACCATAAAAAAATACAATTATAAAGTTAACTTAGTAGTGTCTGCTAGTGCTATTGGAATTTACCCAACGAGTTTAACCAAATATTACCAAGAAACAAATACTGAAATATCAGAATCATTTTTAGGTAACGTTGTAGACAAATGGGAAACTGCTGTAGATGGTTTTAAAGCTTTAGGCTGTAAAGTCGCAAAAATTAGAATCGGACTCGTTTTAGCCAAAGATGGTGGTGCCTTACCCGAAATTGTAAAACCCATTAAGTTTGGTGCTGGCGCAGCATTTGGAAGTGGCAAACAGTGGCAAAGTTGGATTCATGTTAAAGACTTAGCCTCACTTTTTGTTTATGCCGTACAAAACAATTTTGAAGGTATTTATAATGGTGTAGCTCCAAATCCCGTAACCAATAAAGAATTAACCAAAGCTGCAGCAAAGGTTTTACATCGGCCATTAATATTACCCAACATTCCAAAATTTGCTATGAAACTCGTTTTAGGAGAGATGCATATTCTTTTGTTTGAAAGCCAACGCGTCAGTTCTCAAAAAGTAGAATCTGAAGGCTTTAACTTTACGTATGTAAACTTAAGACCTGCTTTAGACGATTTATTGGGTTAATAGAAATTACTTATTTGGCTTACGAATAGCAACTTGATTAAGCTATAGTAGCTATCTAAGTCAAACTATGTGACGAATGTAATTTTCGACCTTCTTTGACAATAATTTCAATACACTCTTCAATATCCTTTTTGGTTGTTCTAAAATTAACAATGCAAGCTCTCATACAATACTTCTCATCAATAATAGCATTAGATAAAAACAACTCACCTCCCGCTTGAAGTCCATTCACTAAAGCTTCATTTAATGTATTTAAATATTCGGCTCGTTTTTCACCCTTTACTTCAAGATTTTGAGGAATGTATCTTAAGGTCGTAATACTTAGATTTTGTGTCACAGGTTCTAATTCTGAATGCTGTTCTGCTAATTCAGCAAAATATTTTGATAAGGATATATCTTCTCTAATTAACTTCACATAACCATCACGGCCTATTTGTTGCAAGGCCAACCAAACTTTTAAAGCTCTAAATCCTCTTGAATTTTGAAGTCCATATTCAAAGAAATTCAAAGCACCTCCTTCTTCTGTTAAACTAAAATTGTAATATTCGGGATGCGAACTATAGGTATCTATTAAGTGTTTTGGATTTTTAACCAACGTACAACCGGCTTCTAAAGGGCTGTATAACCATTTATGAGGATCTAGTGCTATGGAATCTGCTTCCTCTACTCCATTAAATAAATCTTTTAACTCAGGAATAACTGCGGCTGGTATACCATAAGCTCCATCAATATGAAACCATAAATCATGAGTTTTACAAACAGCTGCAACAGCTTTAAGGTTATCTACAACACCTGTGCTTACATCACCCGCAGTCCCAACAACCATGAAGGGCTGATGGCCTTGTGTAATATCTTCTTTAATGCTTTGCCCTAAAGCTTTAATATTCATTTTATTTGAAGCGTCAGTTGGAATCCAACGAATAGAATTGCTACCATGACCAAACAGAATCGCGGCTTTATCTATCCATGTATGCGTAGATTTTGAACAGTATGAAATGAGCTGTTTAGAAGTATTTGAAAGTCCGTTTTCTTTTATACTTTTTGGTGCCTTAGCTGTTCTTGCTGCTAAAAACGCTGTAAAATTAGCCATATTACCTCCGCTAACTAAAACCCCTCCATAACTTGGAGACACTCCTATAAATTCGGCTAACCACGTAATGGTTTGTTTTTCTATTTCGGTGGCTATTGGACTTAGAATTTGTCCACCTACATTAGGATTAACCGAAGCGGCTAGCAAATCGGCTAGAGCTCCAATTGGCGCAGCTGACGATGTTATAAATCCGAAAAATTTAGGATGACCGTTTAATAACGAATTATCAAATAATAATTTTGAAGTTGATATTAAAAGCTCATCTGCCGAAACACCTTTATTGGGTAACGATGAATTACCTAATAACTGTTGTAATTCTTTTATTGACTTGGTTGTTGTTACGGGTTGATTTGAAATATCATCGAGAAAATCAGAAATGGTATCGATGAGCTGATAACCCATTTTTCGAAATTCAGTTTTACTTATCTCTATTGAATTTTCTCGCTTATCCATATTCTGATTATTTAATTAATTTTTATTCTGAAATCACAAAACCATCCCTAAGTTCATCTTCTGAGGGTCTTTCAAACCAGGTTTCCATAAAATCGAAGTTCTCTTTTGTCACTTCAAACTCAAACGTATCTCCTTTCTCTGTATTCCGCTTCATTACCCGCTCTAATCTTGTGGCTTTAGAAACATCTAGAAAATGTAGTTTTATTTGATAGTCATTTATTTCTGCGAATTTTCTAAACTTTTCGCGATGTCCAAATTTAGACAATCCTAAATCTAAGATGGCATCTGTTTTTAAACTCTCTAACTGATGAATTAACTCTAGCATCATACGTTCAGAACGTTCAATGCGTTCTAAAAACCAATGTAAACCATCTGTTTCTTTTTTGTCTGGAAGAAACAAGACATTGTTCCAAGTATCTATTGAAAACACCACACCTTTAATGTTTCTTTTGAGTTCGTTAGCGTAAGTGGTTTTTCCGGAACCTGTATTTCCGACTATGAGGTGAATCATTTTTCATTCAATTTTTATTCAACTATTTCGTAATCTATATCAAGCTTTCGTAAGGCTCTTAAGGCTGAGCCTGAATTTTTATCTGCCACCTCTATATCTACAACGTCTCCTTCTAAAAGAATCTCTGTAAGCTCATTAGACAGTAATGCATTTCCATTCGTAGAAATCTCAGTAATACAGTTAGCTATGGCCCTTTTGTCTGGTCTATGAGCGTCGCATGATAATAGATTTAATTTCATAATAATGGATTCAGAATGTTGTTCAGAATAGCCTGAAGTCTTTGTTAGGAATTCATTCTAGACTTTAAAAGCCTGGATAGAATGAGCTACCTGACATTGCACGAATTTAATCATTAAAAATCTAATCGTTATGAGCATAGAAAAACAACATGTAATTCGGTACGATTCTCATAAAGGACTTTTCTCCCTTAATTAATGTGATACAGTGTTAGCACTTGCTTTTTTCACCTTATTGTCCTTTTTATAAAAATAATACGGTATACAAGAAAACGCTAGTATAAATAATACTAATAAAGATTTATAGATTTCTATATTCAACTGCAAAAGACCAAAATTTATTATTCTACTTTTACTATTCGGTTTGGATTGATAAATTAATCGTTTAATTCTGCATTAAGTTCAGGATTTTCAATTCCAACCTTTACACTTAATTTCTGAATTTTCTTTCAGAGTATTGTCCTAAAAAATACGCAATCAAGATAGGAACTATTGAAAAAGCAATATATTTTTCTAGAATTCCGTATTCCGATAACAAGATCAATAGTGCAGTTGCTAATATTATAAAAACGATATCAAATGTTCTTTTTCTCATCTTAATATTTTTTTAAATTGAGTTTTTCAATGAATGCTAGCGTGTTTGTTAATGTTTAGTTATTTGATTTAGCTAAAGTATATTTTATTAATTCATTTTTTTCATGGTCAACTAAAGATAAACTTCCGTTATTTCCATAAATGTATGTCCAACCAAAAGGTTCATTTTCTATCCTATAAATTTTTGATTTTTCTTTAGTTTCAATCAATTCGAGTTTTTCTATTCGTTTATACTTTTTTATGTATAGATTATTATCTGACATTTTTACAAATGAAAATTCACCTTTATCCTTTTGATTTTTGAACGATTGAAGATACCAACTATTTAAAACGGCAACTTCATTTAATTCACGCATTTTTTTTTGATTTTGATATGACTTTAAAAGTTCATCAACAATATGGTCTCTTTTTATTTTGCTCAATTTATTTAAGAGCTCTGAATACTTTAGTTCTTGATTGATTAATGAATAGTTATAAAATGTAAGCGATACACTTTCTAGTTGATATGCGGGATATTTTCCACCAAAACTATCAATAGCACCTCCAATTTTCGCGCATTTTTCAATTATTGGCCAATATGCAATTTGGCATTGTCCTATATAATTATGAGAAAGATTAAGTACTGTTAACAAACCACTATAACCATTTGGTTTATACTCATTTAATTTATGAATATCAAACATTAAAGCCGTTTTAATCATATTTGAAATAGAAATACTATCTGCGATTCTTAAATCGGTTGTATTGACCAAAACTTCTTGATCAATGCGATAAAGTTTATTCCAATATGCTTCTAATTCATTTGCCGACTTTAAATTTTTAACTTCTGTTCGGTATTCTTCAATTGGAATTTGAGAAAAACTCAACCTCACTGAAAACAATAGTATTAACAAGATTGTAATATTTTTTTTCATAATAAATGCAAATTATTTATGTCTGGTTAAGTAACTCATTTAGCAACTACAAACCGAATAGAAAAAGTGTTTTAAAGTTACTATTGCTTCTTGATAATTATTTGTAACGTGTTTATTAGTTGCGTGATTTTGCAACTAATGTAATAAACAAAAATGAGCACGAGAAAATTCGGATATACTAATTCGTCAATTCACTAAATTCTTACATGAGAAATTATTGCATATAGGCTTCCTTTTTTTTCAATTTAACATTATTCTAAATACAGGTCTTGTAAATATAAAAAAAGCACCTACAAAACTGTAAGTGCTTTTTTTATTATATAATAGTAATCTATTAATTTACATCAGGAAGATGACTATAGATTTTTCCATATTTTAACATTTGCTCTGCGAATGTTTTTGGTTGCGTAATTTTAATCGCTGTAATTTCACCGTCTTTGTCCATTTCTGGTTCTAAAACAGGGTTAACAAAACCACTGTATGGAGGCGAAGGAAACTGCTTGTTACGCTCAATAACTTCTTTATGAATATTTTGATCTACTTTTACTCCGTAACCTTCAACTAAAGCTTCAACAGCCTCGTAATCGCCTTCAGATTTAATACGTTGAGTTTCTCTTAATAATTGTCCAAAAAGATCATGTAATTTTTCATAATCATTGATATTAAAATAGGTTTTTCCATCTCTTGTAATTTTCTCAATCACATTATCTGCTTTTCCTTTTTCGTAAGCCCAAGCAGAAACCCACTGTCTGTTTCTCATGTGTGCTTCTTCTACATCATCACCGAGATTTAAACGAATTAACTGCGTCATTAATCCATTTCTAATATAACCATCAAAGGCAGCCTTACCTACTTTTTCCCAATCGTCAACTAAACCAAGTTCTTGTAATTTAGAATCGTATAAATAGTACAAACCAACTAAATCTGCACGTCCTTCTTCTAAAGTAGATGCATATGTTTTTAGTGTTTCTTTAGTTTCACCTACACCAGGATTTAATTGTCCTGAAGCATGACCAATTACTTCGTGTAATGCCGTGTGTAATTTATCTGCTAATTGTCCGTATTCTTCTTCTAATTGAATCTCTTCTTCATCGTTTGCAAATTCTCTCAATCGTCCAGAACCACCTGCGTTATTATAGGCATGAATAATATTTCCAAGAGATACTGATTTACTTCCTACAGCAGCTCTAATCCAATTGGCATTTGGTAAATTAACTCCAATTGGAGTACTTGGCGATGCATCTCCAGCTTCACCAGCTACGTTAACAACTTTATAAGTTACACCAACAACATTATCTTTTTTATGAGCATCCATTAAAGGTGAGTTATCTTCAAACCACTGTGCATTTTCAGAAAGCACAGCCATTTTTTTAGACATATCAAAATCATTAATCTGAACAATACTCTCATAAGACCCTCTGTAACCTATTGGATCGTTATAGACTTCAATAAAACTATTGATGTAATCAATATTACCTTTAGTTGCTTTTGTCCATGCAACGTTATAATCGTCCCAAGTTTGTAAATCACCTGTCATATAATACTTTATTAATAAATCTAAAGCATGACCTTGTTCTTCATTTTCTGCAACTTCTCTTGCTTTTCCTAACCAGTTAATTATTTGAGCAATAGCAGAGCCATATAAACCATCTAAATGATACACACGCTCTTTTAAGACTCCGTCTTCCTTTACCAATTGAGAATTTAAACCATAAGATAATGGCTTATCTGGATCAGGTGATGTTTTGTCTTTGTAGAAATTAAGAACATCTTCGTTGGTAACATCTGGACCATAAAAGTTTACTGCAGATGCCAATACATTATCAATACCTTTTGCTTGATTCACTTTCTTAGCATCCTTATCGTTAAAAATGACATCAAACACGTCTTCAGCAAGCTCTGTTTTTGTTACTTTAAACAATTCTCTTAAATCTTCTCTAGAGAAATCTGGCTTTATTTTATCGTTAGAATAGTGATGGTGAATTCCATTACTAAACCATACACGCTTTAAATAAATAGTAAAATTTTTCCATGCATCAGATGTTTTATCACCTGAATATTTGGTATAAACATTTTCTAAAGCACGTCTAATTTTAAGGTTGTGTCTGTAATTCTGATCCCACATTATATCTCTACCAGCAAGACCTGCTTCTGTTAAATAGTAAACTAACTTTTGCTCCTTTAAACTCAAGTTATCCCAACCTGGTATTTGGTAACGTAATATTTTAATATCGGCAAACTCTTCTACATTAAAACTGAAGTCTGTTTTAGCTGTTTCTACAGTTTCAGTTGGTTCTTCCTTTACATCATTCTTACATGCCACAATTAATAAGGCAAAAAGACAAATTTTAAATAGTGATTTTAAATTCATATTTGTTAGTTTTTAGTTCTACACAAATGTAACATATATATCACATATCATAAAATGACTATCTTTGAAAAACAACACCATTTAATCCCTAAAAATGAAAATCTTAAAATACATACTATTACTACTATTAATACTTATCATCGGGTTATCAATTTATGTTGCTGTACAACCAAATTCCTTTGAAGTTACACGAAGTAGAACCATAAATGCACCACAATCTGTAGTGTATGATAATGTTATTGATTTTAAAAATTGGGAATCTTGGTCTGCTTGGGTTGAAGCAAAACCTGATATTATAATTACATTAGGAGAAAAGACTAAAGGTATTGGCGGTACTTTCCAATGGAATGATGACAATGACATAGGAAACATGACTACAACTGATACAAAACCCAATACAACGATTACACAAGAAATGCAATTTGGCGAATTTCCAAAATCTGATGTTACTTGGAAATTTGAACCTAACGAAGATGGCTCAACAGAGGTAACCTGGACTATTTCTGGAAAAGATTTACCTTTTGGTTTTAAAATGTTTTCTGCATTTACAGGTGGTATGGAAAAACAAATTGGTCCTGATTACGAAAGAGGTTTAGAAAAACTAGACAGTGTAATACAGGCCGAAATGAAAGTATATAGCATAAAGGTTGAAGGCATTACACAACACAGTGGAGGTTACTATTTATATAACACAACATCTTGTAAGTTTGGTGATTTTAAAAAAAACATGACAACTATGCTACCAAAAGTTGGTGCCTATGCTATAACGCACAATATCACCATGGCTGGCCCTCCTTTTGTTTTATATCATAAATGGGATGAAGAGAATGATGCTGTTATTTTTTCTTGTGCTGTACCTACCAATTCTAAAATTGTTTCTGATGATCCTGATATTTTAACAGGAAAACTAGAATCTTTTAGAACTGTAAAAACCGTTTTAAAGGGTAATTATTCTAACCTAAAAGAAGCATGGGAAACGACCATGACTTATATTGCCGATAATAATTTAGACATGGTTGATGGCGGATCGATGCTTGAAACCTATATCACAGATCCAATGTATGAACTAAACCCTTCAAAATGGATTACTGAAATCTATATAGAAATTAAGTAGATTGATTTAAAAATGACAAAAAAACTAACAACTAACGATTAAACTAAAATTTGAAACAGCTAATTCTCGTATTTCTAGGTGGTGGTTTTGGTAGCGCCCTCCGTTTTATTATTGGTAAATGGCTTAATAACTCTAATACAGGAATTCCTTATGGCACATTTGCAGCTAATATTATAGGGAGTTTATTAATAGGAATTATTCTTGGTATGGCCGCTAAAAACGAAACCTTATCTCAAAGCCAGACCTTACTTTTAGCTACTGGTTTTTGTGGTGGTTTTACAACCTTTTCTACCTTTGCATATGAAAACCATGTGTTTTTAAAATCTGGTGATTTTATGAGTTTTGCTATTTATACGGTTGCTAGTTTTGTTATAGGCTTTTTAGCTGTTTTTTTAGGACTCTTTTTAGTAAAATAAACCTCTTAAAAGTTACTGAGATTGATTGAGGTCTTTTTAGAATTACACAACCAAATATTTTAATCCCCTAAAACCATAACAATAAAAAACGGATATTAATTTTTTCGATAAAATCCCTTTTCCTTAAAACTCTCCACTTCTTTTAATATTGAAATAAAAACAGCATCATCAATATCTTCTAGCGTTTTATAACGTAATGATTTTACAACTTTTCGCTTTTCTGTTATCAGATAAGCATCCCATTTTTTAGATAAGTGTGCAGAGTGCCAAAACCCAACATCTACATAATCTTTACTTCGATTTAGATAACACATTGGTCGTTTTTCAATGTAATAACACGGCATTCGCCATTTGTATAATAAATCTGCTTCTGGCAAAGTGTGTGCTATTAAAACCTGTAAATGCAAAAAAATAGATTTGTATGGTTCTGGTTGTTTAAGGATGTGCACTTCTGCTGGATTCATTTATTGTTAATTTAATTTATTAATCATTATTCTAATAAAAAAGTCGCGTTCACCATCCCACTTATCTAACGTTGCTAATCCTAACAAAATTCCACCAGAAATATTGGCTATCGCTAAAAGTAATTCAATCATATTGCTTTAATATTTTAACTGATAAGTCATAAATCTAGTCAAATCTCTAAAATAAATTTGTTGAAATCGAATATTTCACTTTACTTTGTATTTCAAAGTACTTTAATTATGAGTGACAAAAATTATTTAAAAGATATCAGTGAAATTAAAAATTTGATGAATAAATCATCTCGTTTTATTTCATTAAGTGGCTTGACTGGAATCTTAGCTGGCATTTACGCGCTCATTGGTGCTGCACTCACCTATTATTTAGTAACAACTTACAGTTACGGAACACTTATATTAGATGGTTGGGTTTTTAGAACTGTGATGCTCATCTTATTCTTAGTTGCATTTTTTAGTGCCACAACAGGAATTTTTCTAACAACAAGAAAAGCAAAAAAGAATGACGAGAAAATATGGGATAACTCTTCTAAGCGATTACTCTTTAACTTTTTAATTCCATTAGTTGCTGGCGGACTTTATATACTCATTATTTTAAGTCAAGGAAAATATGGCCAAACAGGTGGCTTAATGCTTATTTTTTATGGTTTAGCTTTAATAAATGCTTCAAAATATAGCATTGGTGATATTAAATACTTAGGATTTATTCAAATAATTTTAGGTCTTATTGCAGCGCTGTATCCAGGATTTGGATTTTGGTTATGGGTTATTGGTTTTGGTATTATGCACATTATTTATGGCACTTGGATGCATTTTAAATATGACGTAAAATGAAACTAAAAAACGTTTGGGTATACACCTTAACCATTTTACTTTTGTTTTCGTGCCGTTCTAATGAAGGAAAATTTATGATTACAAATAAGAGTAACTTTGATATAGATTCCTTAAGTATTTTACCCGATTCTAAACAGCAGTTAATCCGTTTAGGTAAAAGCAAAACGATTGATTTTTTTACAAAAATGAATAAGGTAACTTCTGATGGTAGTTATGTCATATCATTTAAAAATTCTGAAAACAACACCATCATTTCTAAACGTTTTGGATACTATACAAATGGGTATCAAATTGAAGACGTTATTAATATTACGGTTTTAAATGACACTATTATGATTAATAGTAAATTTGACACCCCTTATGAAATTAAATAAATTCCTGTTTTTACAGGAAACAAGATGAGTATAATAACAAACATAAATAAACTTTTTGATCATAGGATAAGACTTGGTATTATGTCTGTTCTTATGGTAAACGAGTTTGCCGATTTTAATATGCTGAAAGAATTACTTGGTGCTACTGATGGTAATTTGGCAAGCCATACCAAAGCTTTAGAAAAAGCAGACTATATTTTAGTAGAAAAACAATTTATTGGCCGAAAACCAAACACAAGATATAGTGTTACTAAACTCGGAAAAGCAGAATTTAAAAAACATATTGATGCCCTAGAAAAATTAATACACAAAACATAATATATAGACTACGCTCAGTATGTCTCCTTTTTTTTAACTATTCACTTTGAAAAACAAAGTACTTTATAACATAACAAATTAAATACACTCAACATGGAAAATCCTGAACACCCAAACACCGAGAATCAAAAACCCATACACCAACCTAACAAGTTTGGTCAATGGTTAAAAAACTCAATCACAGCAAGAATGCTAATGGTTGGTACTTTAATTCTCGTATTGCTTATTCCCTTAACCTACGTTAATTTACTCATTGAAGAACGCTCTTACAGACAACAAGATGTTGTACAAGAGATTAATCAAAAATGGGGGAATGAGGTGATGATGTATGGTCCTATTTTAAAACTACCCTATAAAACCTATTCAGAAACTTCAACCTTTAATGAAAAAACAAAGACATATTTAAAAGAAACCAAAACACACATTAATTACGCTTATATATTTCCAGAAAAACTAAATATTGATGCTTCAGTGAAATCAAAAACCTTGCATTTAGGTAATTTTGAATCTGCTGTTTTTACCTCTAACATGATAATAGAAGGCAATTACAAGCAACCAAGCCTTAAAGATAAAGGCATTAAAAATGAGGATGTCATTTGGGAAAAAGCTTCAATTTTATTTAGAACAACCAACTTAAAAGGCATTAAAAATGAAATGGCAATAAACATAGACGGCACTCCTTATCTTTTTGAAACTAACTATAATGACAATACATCAGGCAACCATTTAGATGAATTAGAAACAGGATTTATAAACGAAGCGCTATTAAAAACCAATTTTAAATTTAACATGAAAGTAACTTATGATGGTAGTGAACAAATACAAGCCATTCCTGTTGGGAAAACAACAACCATGCAAATGACATCAAACTGGGCAGATCCTGGATTTATAGGCAACTATTCTCCTAATGATGAAACCAGAAGCATAACAAAAGAAGGCTTTAAAGTAGACTGGAAAGTGTTATCTATAAACAGAGCGTTTTCACAAAAATACTTAAAGAAAGTTCCTAGTTTAAAACCGTTTGCTTTTGGTACTAAATTCGTGGTTTTAGTAGATGAATATCAAAAAAGTGAGCGTTCTGCTAAATATGGATTCTTAGTTATTGGGCTCACATTCTTAATATTTTTCTTAATTCAAACCATGAGTAAAATCCATATTCATCCATTTCAATATTTAATGATTGGTTTGGCTTTGGTAATGTTTTACACCTTATTAGTTTCAATCTCAGAACATAGTAATTTCTTAAAAGCATATTTAATAGCTGGTGTATCTGTGGTATTACTTATAACACTTTATTCTAAATCTATACTTAGGAATTTTAAATTTTCGGCCTTAATTGGCTTATCATTAACTGCTTTGTATTCATTTATTTACGTCATTATTCAACTTGAAAACTACGCCTTATTAGTTGGCAGTATTGGATTGTTCATAATCTTAGCAACAGTAATGTTTGTCTCTCGTAAAATTGATTGGAATAACGGATAATTAGTTAGTGTGACGATCCTCGCTCCGCTTCTATCCCAAAGGAATGAGCGAGGTTTTTTTAACAGAAAATGTATGAAAACTTTATATCATATTATTAATACAGCCAAACTCATTGGTTTAATCAGTTTCGTGCTTGGCACTTGTTTATTGGTTTCGTTTTTACTATTTCCAAACACAAACTCAATAGTTATTACCGGCTTGTATTATGTTGGCTATGCCACAATAACCAATGCTATTATGTTTCTGATATTAATAATTACAACATTTGTGTACTGGACTTACAGAAGCCTAGTTTTTAGAACGTGTGGTTTGTTACTCTTAAATATTCCTATTGCCATTTGTTATTTTTTTATAGTCATTAAATAAACATTTAATATGTACCTACAATTCAATAAAAACTATTTAGTATTAGCACACAGTCTTTTTCTTGTAGAATTAGCTATTGCCTTTATCGTTAAAACCGGATTTATTCGCTATACATTTGGCGATTATCTATGTGTTATTTTATTATATGCAATTATTAGAGGATGTACCAATCTGAAAATTTGGGTTTCGGCATTAGTCGTCCTCTTAATTGCTTATCTCGTAGAATTCCTTCAGCTTACCCCATTCTTAACCTACTTTAATTTACAAGACAGTTTTACAGCTAAACTTATTTTTGGAAGCACATTTCAGGTCACAGATTTGCTTGCTTATACTTTAGGAAT
>Ga0209344_10000571_pt1 | contig 60733 bp, 54 predicted proteins | sample Cruoilmetagenom6_FD_187293 | JGI IMG/M metagenome (GOLD analysis project Ga0209344, IMG submission 187293) | Oil polluted marine microbial communities from Coal Oil Point, Santa Barbara, California, USA - Santa Barbara Oil Seep Sample 6 (SPAdes)... | ecosystem: Environmental > Aquatic > Marine... | reverse complement strand
CGCTGGTGAGCTGCTTATATTTCTTCATCTGTGCTCCTTTTACTTGGTCGTTTAAGTGGCTCCGATATTAACGCAGCTCGCCACCTAAATTCGCTTACAAAAGTTGCACTTCAGAGTTGAATCCGCCAGAATTTAATGAAAAACGCGATTGCTTCGGGGTTTTTGACAGCGGCGATTCTCTTGGGATTCTGCGTTCCAGTTCACGCCGTCATTATTACGCACGGTAATCTAACCACCGACACAACGAGCAATTTCATAACGGACATGGTCACGGGGCGGCAGTACACGCGATTTGACGCATTTGATGAGGCGTACGCTGCCACGGTCTTGTCGCTTGGCGCCGGTCAAGCGTACGACGGGTGGAGCATTGTGACAGAGATAGAATCAGACGACTTCGTTGCCGCCTTGCTTGGGACTGCCGCGACGCCGTGCAGCGGGTTCACTTCTGGATTGATATTCTGTGGTAATCCATCGACATGGACCCAAGGTGATTTTGGTGAGTCGGCATCTACAGGTGCCGACTCATACGCGTTCTATAATGTTGTCACAGGTGGCGCAGGCGTTGTTAACATTTTTGCATCATCAGGAGGAAACCCTGACAGAGTGTATGAGTGGGCCGAATCCGCTACTAGCCCAGCGGACGTCGACTCTTTAAACGCATCGTCAGGATATCCCGTCAATTTTTTGCTTTTTCGAGATTCTAATACGGTGCCGGTGCCGGGCACTCTGGCGTTGCTAGCGCTTGGCCTTGCGGGGCTGGGTTTCAATCGCCGCAAGTTGTACTGAGTCAGTTAACACAAGCACATCGCCAGCCCGAATGCACAAGCTGCCATTTTGATCCGTATGGTTGAGCGCTACCCGGACACGGTTGAGTGTCTGTCTACCATTTGATTACCGGCTGATTGGCACTTGCGCCAACACTTTTGCTGCATGAGTGCGGACAAGCGGCTCAATTTGCGGCCAGACGTTACGCTGTGCCATGCGGATGTCGTAATCGTTTTGCAGATCGAGCTAGATTTCCGGAGATATGCCGAAATACTTGCCAAGTCGCAATGCAGTATCGGCAGTGATCGAGCGCTTGCCGTTTTCAATTTCACCAATGCGATTGGGTGGCACACATACATCCTCGATAATTCATTGATGCTGACGCCCATGGGCTTCATGAATTCTTCCAGCGAAAATTTCGCCGGGCGGAATAGAATCGAGTAATTATTGAGTCATAGTGTTTTACTTTAGTCATATTCCACAATTTCCACATCATAAGTATCGCCGTCTGTCCACATAAAGCAGATGCGCCACTGGTCATTGATGCGGATGCTGTATTGCACTTTGCGATTCTCTTTAAGGGCTTCAAGACGATTGTCGGGTGGTTGCTTCAAGTCGTCAAGTGTTCGTGTCCGGTGCAAATAATGCAACTTGCAACGGGTAAGCCGTTCAATCGAACGGAATCGCGGCACCAAAACATCGCGGAATAGTTTTTCGGTGTCAGCGCATTTGTACGACTCAATCTTGATGTATGGTATGACGCGTCGCATTATATTTAAAATATCATAGCCACAACTGCTGCGCACTTGTGCTGGTATTCTTTTAGGATATCTACAACAGATTGCAGTGGGTTTGCTGACACAACAGTGATGCACGTAGTGACGAAAATTTTTTACCTTTAAAACTGTTTGGGTTGGCGAACAGGTAATCAATCAGCAATTGAAAGATCACGTTCACAACATTAGGAATAGTATTTGATGGTCTATAGATTACCGATGCCCGCTTGTTTGTGACTTGGCCATCAGGTTCTTGAGAAAGGATGTTTGGTACTCGAATGGTTGCGTTCTAACTTAAACATGATTTAAAAGCGTTGTTGGTAATGATAAAACGTGTCTCTAGACACACCAACCTTGCAGGCTTTAGATCGTTTTAAAGTAAGACTGAGCAATCCTGAGTCATGTTTAATGTTTGGATTGCTACTTAAATATGAGCGTTACCTTTTTAAGTTTGAAGATGTAGTCGACACCCATATCAAACTCGGTAACGCTCACTATGACATATGTAATGCCAGATCAGATTGGGATTATTTCAAATTAATGACATTTTCCAATGTATTAAATTTTTTAATCGTCTCTGTCATCATCATCATGCTGTGAATTGGAATTGCCATTTTGAGAGTGCGACTTTTCACTGGAATTCATATCATGGCCATCCTTTTGATTGCCTTTCCAACCCATCATTTTTTTATGTGATGCTTTCATTTCCTCGGCGCTGACTTTGCCATCACCGTTAGCATCCATTTTTTTAAATTTCTTTTCACCGAAAGCATTAAATTCATCCTTAGTGACCATTCCATCAGAATTAGCGTCCATATATTCGAACATTTTTCCGTGCCTATTTTCTTTGGATGAATCCATATTACCTTGGGATGACTTCATTTGGACATGAGGTGAATTAGGATTGGCGTGAGCTAAAGTGGTGCCCAATACAAAGCAGGATGTGATAGCGAGGTAATTTAAAGTTTTTTTCATTTGTAACTCCATTTAAAGTAAAGTTTTCGGAAAATTTCTTAATCGACATAGTGTCATGCCAATTTAAAGAGTTGTATACACAAAGTTATTGGTCAACTCTTAAAACAAGGTTAACAAATAATTATCAAGATGGTCTGTGCAATACCGCACATAAGCCGCTGACCTACTTAAGGGCACCTCTAAAATTGAATTTTTAGAGGTGCCCTTAAGTGATTGGTATGGAACATCACGAAAATTTGCTGCGGCTTTAGATGGAGTTAGAAGATGCTAGGGCAGCTATAGTGTAAATATTATGGTTGTGGGCTTCAAGTTAGGCATCACAATCTGTTGGACTTTCAGCCAATCCAGATAATCTGTGAAGTCGTGCTTTTCCTAAAAAGTTTGCTCTTCATTCTGGCAAGGTATGCCAATGTATGACCGTGAGTGGATTTATGTTGCCACGCCCTGATCTCGCAGATATTCCTCATACGTACCATGGTAATCGGATACACCTTGTGGGGTGATTTCGATAATGCGCGTAGCGAGTGAGGTCACAAATTCGCGGTCATGACTGACAAATATCAGCGTGCCTTTGTACTCAGTCAGCGCGGTATTAAGAGCCTCGATGGATTCCATGTCAAGGTGGTTGGTTGGCTCGTCCATCAATAATACGTTGGGTCTTTGCAGCATTAGTTTGCCGAACATCATGCGTCCTTTTTCGCCACCGGACAGAACTTTTACGCTTTTTATGACATCGTCGCCGGAGAACAGTAAACGACCGAGAACGCTGCGTACCTTTTGGTCGTCATCCCCCTCACGTCTCCAATGAGTCATCCAATCAGTAAGGATGACATCGTTGGCGAAGTCATGCGCATGATCTTGTGCGAAGTACCCAGTGTTAGCTTTGTCTGTCCATTTAATGGTACCGTGATCTATTTCAAGATCACGCGCCAGGCAGCGTAATAGCGTAGTCTTTCCAATACCATTGGGCCCGATAATGGCGACGCGCTCACCAGCCTCAACACGGAAATTCAAATTAGAAAATAGCGGGCGATCAAAACTCTTGCTCATGTTTTCTACTTCTACTGCAATGCGGTGCAGTTTCTCGCGTTCATCATAGTCAAAGCGGATGAAGGGATACTGGCGTGTAGATGGCTTAATGTCTTCAATTTTGATTTTGTCGATCTGTTTCGCCCTGGATTGCGCCTGGGTTGATTTTGATGCGTTCGCCGAAAAGCGAGCCACGAAGGCTTTAAGCTCAGCAACTTTTTCCTTGGCACGGGCGTTGTCGGTGGCAAGTTGCGTGCGCACTGTCAGGGAGGCAAGCATGTAATTGTCATAATTACCAGGGAAAGTAGTGATTTTTCCGTAGTCCAGATCAGACATATGGGTACATACGCTGTTCAGAAAATGGCGATCATGCGAGATGATTATCATGGTGCTTTTACGGGCGTTCAACAAATTTTCCAGCCAACGTATGGTATTGATGTCGAGGTTGTTGGTCGGTTCGTCCAGCAATAAAATGTCAGGATCGGCAAACAGCGCTTGAGCCAATAGCACTCGTAATTTAAAACCCGGTGCTATCGCACGCATTGGTCCACTGTGCAGCTCTTGCGGTATACCCACACCGTTTAATAATTCGCCTGCACGCGCTTCGGAGGTGTAGCCATCGAATTCAGCGAATTTCGCCTCAAGGTTGGCGGCGTGCATGTAATCTTCTTCGCTGGCATCCGGGTTGGCATAGATCGCATCGCGCTCCACCATTACTTCCCACATTTCTGCGTGCCCCATCATCACTACTTCTGATACGGTATTGTCCTCAAAAGCAAATTGATCCTGGCGCAGCTTACCCAGGCGTTCGCCCTTGTCCAGCATTACATTACCGGAAGTTTGCGCCAGATCTCCGCCCAAAATTTTCATGAAAGTAGATTTGCCGCAGCCGTTTGCACCGATCAGGCCATAGCGATTACCATCGCCAAATTTAACAGAAACGTTTTCGAACAGTGGCTTGGCGCCGAATTGCATAGTGATATTAGCAGTGGATAACATGGTGTACTCTAAAAATTAAGGCGCACATTCTATCATGTGTGTGGCTCACACCGGTCAGGGCGGCTAGGCTACAATGCCCGCTTTGCATTTTCTCTTATAAAGTTCACATATTAAAGACACTATGATTCCACATCTGACTACTGCACTGAACGGTCCACTGCTTGATCTGGAGCGGCGTATGCTCGACGCACAACCCACTATCGAACATTGGTTTCGTTCGCAATGGGCTGAGCGCACCATTCCGTTCTACACCTCGGTAGATTTGCGCAATAGTGGCTTCAAGCTGGCTCCGGTGGATACCAATCTATTTCCGGGTGGCTTTAACAATCTAAATCCAGATTTTTTGCCGCTTTGTGTTCAATCTGCACAAAGTGCAATTGAAAAAATTTGTCCGGAAGCGCGCGGTGTGCTGCTGATTCCCGAGAATCACACACGCAACATGTTTTACATGCAAAATGTGGCTCAGCTCGCCATGATTCTTAAACGGGCGGGAATGCATCTGCGTATTGGCAGTTTGTCGCCGGAAGTTACTCAGCCTACCAAGCTGGCATTGCCCAATGGCATCTCGCTCACACTGGAACCTTTGCAGCGAAAAGGCAACCGCTTGGTGCTGGACAATTTCGATCCTTGCGTAGTGCTGCTCAATAATGATCTTTCCGCTGGGGTGCCGGATATACTGAAAGGTCTGGAGCAATCCACACTTCCACCGCTGGGAGCGGGCTGGACCACGCGGCGAAAATCGCAGCATTTCAGCGCGTACGACCGCGTTGCAGCCGAGTTTTCCCAGTTACTCGACATAGATCCCTGGCTGATTAATCCCTATTTTGCTAGCTGCGGTCAGGTTGATTTTAAGCAGAGTTCCAGTGAAGAGTGTTTGTCCATGAATGTGGACAGAATTTTGCAGAAAATACGTGTGAAGTACGCTGAATACGGCGTCAAGGAAGACCCATTTGTGATCGTCAAGGCCGATGCCGGCACTTACGGCATGGGTATCATGACAGTGAAGGATGCCAATGAAGTGCGGAGCCTAAACCGCAAACAACGCAATAAGATGGCAGTGGTGAAGGAAGGAATGCAAGTTTCTGATGTGTTGGTGCAGGAAGGCGTCTACACCTTTGAGAGCATTAATGATGCAGTAGCCGAGCCAGTGGTGTATATGGTCGATCATTTCGTGGTGGGCGGTTTTTACCGCGTGCATACCGGGCGTGCTGTGGATGAAAATCTCAATGCACCGGGTATGCACTTTGTACCACTGGCGTTCGACACTAGCTGTATTTTGCCTAATCCTGATTGTGCACCGGACGACATGCCGAACCGTTTCTACGCATATGCTGTCGTGGCCAGAATTGCACTTCTGGCAGCAGCGTTAGAGCTGGAAGAAATGGAAACGTGATTCAAGATACTATTACCTCAAAAAAGCAGAGACAGAGGCAGAGAGAAAAAAATAGGGCAGAATTCAGAGGCTTTTCGTCGGCCCATAGTAGACAAAAAAGTCTACCAATATGTCAGGTTGCTCTCTGCGCGCTTGGCAATCCAGTGAGTCAAGGGCGCTTCTAAAAATTCAATATTGCGAGCAGCCGCTTCGCAGCTTGCCTGCTTACCCCGTTGCTAGGCAAGACAAGGCGCGAGTAAAAAATTGAACGCAGCATATGTCTGATATGTAAGTGATAATTCTTTTGCGAGTAACGCAGTATTGTGACGAGGATTGGATTTTTAGAGGTGCCCTTAAGCGAATTGAGCGCTACCTTGCTAAAGGAGAGAGTAGTAAAGTTGTGTCTGACTTGCCTCCATGTTGACGGACGTTGTCCAGCTTTCTGCGCAGTTCAACGGGCTGTTTCATCCCGTAATTGGTAATATGGTGAAGCTTTGGAATTTTCACGCCAACGAATTCAAGCCCACGCTGCCGGATGAAAATCAGCTTGCTGCATTGGTTTCAGCACATGCGCAGATGAGCGATATTTGTTTTTCCAACAGCCACTTACTTGCAAGCGGAAAAGGAGGGCGGTTTGGAAGTTACAATGTTGCGGTGCAGCTTGATTTAGGGTGGTTATGCCAAGGGCTATGCTTTGGATCGTGCCGCGACGTTGCTGAAGCAGCCATGATCTCGACGAAAAGCAGAACTGCATCCAGGCATAAGCTAGTGTGCAATTTTTATTGAACCGTTTCTGCAATTTGATTTATTTCTCTTGTTTTATGTTTATCGATTAGGAGTTATTTAAAGTGATCGGAATATTAGTGATAACCCACAATGGTCTCGGTGACAGTCTGGTGGATTGCGTACGGCATGTCACTGGCAATGAGCCACCAAACCTGAAGGTATTGTCGATTCTGGCTGACGACGACCCACAGCATAAAGAAGAGGAAGGACGGGCGCTTATGGCGCAATTGGACACGGGGGAAGGGGTGTTGGTGTTCTCCGACCTGATTGGCGCGACCCCGTCCAATATCGGACGACGGTTGTTTCAGCCTGGCCGAGCAGTAGGTGTGGCTGGAGTAAATCTGCCTATGTTGCTGTGCGCAGTTTGCAATAGCCACAAACCGCTGGCCGAAATCTCTCAAAAGACGCTAGACGTTGGGCGCAAATGTATTGTTTTAATGGACTCTGATGAGGGATGTGATGTTGAATCAAGATGTACTAATCATTAACAAGCTGGGGCTACATGCGCGCGCTTCATCCAAGCTGACTCAGCTTGCCTCAAAGTTTCCCTGCGAGATATGGATGTCACGTGCAGGTAGGCGTGTGAACGCAAAAAGTATTATGGGTGTAATGATGCTGGCCGCTGCTAAAGGCAGCACCATTAACATCGAAACCAGCGGCGAAAAAGAAAGGGAGGCGATGGATGCAATCGTTGCCCTGATTAATGATTCTTTCGGAGAAGGTGAATGAGCTTCACCCTGCATGGTATTCCAGTCTCCAGTGGTATCGCTATCGGCTATGCTCATCTCCTTTCGCACACGGTTCTGGAAGTTGTGCACTATGTGATGCCAAGGCATCTGGTGCATGAGGAAGTTGCGCGCTTCAATGCTGCGGTGGAAAGCACGCGTCAGGAACTGATCGGATTGCGCAGCTACCGTCCATTGCATGCAGCTGCTGAGTTTGATGCTTTTCTTGATCTGCATCTGATGATTTTGGCCGATGAGCACATCGACCTGGCATCGCGCAAAATGATCGAGCATAAACAATGCAATGCAGAATGGGCGCTCAAAATACAGATGGATTCGCTGGTGGCTCAATTCGAGGCATTCGACGATGCCTACCTGCGCGAGCGCAAAGCTGACGTAGTGCAGGTGGTGGAGCGCGTGCTTAAGAAGCTTACCGGCCAGCCGGGCCATCAGCCGCCTGCTGTCATGCCTGACATGAAAATGATTTTGATAGCGCACGATATCAGTCCGGCTGACTTGATCCAACTTAAGTCGCACAAATTTACCGCTATTCTTACCGATTTGGGCGGTGCCACCTCGCACACTGCCATCATGGCTCGTAGCCTGTCTACACCATGTGTGGTCGGTTTGCATCGTGCCCGCCAGTTGTTGCGTGAGAACGATCTGCTCATCGTGGATGGTGGCCAAGGTGTTGTTATTGTTAACCCGGATGAGCAAGTTCTTGTCGAATACAAGCAGCTTCAGAGTCAATGGGAAGAAGAACGAAAAAAACTTAAGTGTCTCCAATTTATTCCCGCCAACACACTTGACGGCACCACCATCGAACTGCACGCGAATATCGAGCTTCCAAACGACTTGGAGGATGTTTATGAAAATGGCGCCACTGGCATAGGGTTATTTCGCAGCGAATTTCTGTTCCTTAATCGTGACGTCTTGCCGGATGAAGAGGAACAATTTGGTGCTTACCGCGCTGTGGCAGAAGGAATGAAAGGGCTGCCTGTGACTATTCGTACCTTCGACCTTGGCGCGGACAAGCAGCTTAAGGGTACTCAGCGCGTTGCCAGCAACCCCGCACTGGGGCTGCGCGCTATCCGGTTGTGTCTGGCTGAACCGCAAATGTTTCGCACTCAATTACGTGCATTGCTTCGCGCCTCGAACTACGGCGACGTAAAAATACTGATACCCATGCTTTCCAGTGTATCGGAGATAAATCAGACCCTGCAATTCATCGACAGTGCCAAGCAAAGCCTGGACGATGAAGGTATTCCCTATAATCGTGAAATACAAATTGGCGGCATGATAGAAATTCCTGCAGCTGCTCTGGTGCTCGATGTGTTTATCAAGAAACTGGACTTTCTCTCCATCGGCACCAATGATTTGATCCAGTATACGCTGGCAATCGACCGTACAGATGATGAGGTGGCCCACCTGTATGATCCGTTGCATCCCGCTGTTCTGTACTTGCTGGCACACGTTATTAGTGACGCCAATAAGGCTGGTATTCCAGTTTCGGTGTGCGGAGAAATGGCTGGCAAAGTCAACTTCACTCGTTTGCTGCTCGGCCTTGGTTTGCGTGAATTTTCTATGAATCCAGCGCAACTGCTCCGCGTTAAACAGTGCGTTCTTGCCACAAGCCTGCCAAAGATTGCAACGCTGACGCAAAGGATATTGCGCGCTAACGATCCTTTAAAAATACGTGAGTTGGTAGAAAAACTGAACATTGCTTAGTGAGCTGAACAATAAATTGCCAATTATTAACTAATTAAAATTGAAACGATGCTACACCAGCATGAATTACCGCTTCATCAAGGGTGGGGGGAACAAAGCTCGATGAATCGGTATGCAAAGCCGCGCAGATAGTGTCCGTGCTTCAAAGCAATATTAAGCGGTGTTTTTGTCAAGTAAGTGTGAGCTGTTTCGGTACCCTTGGGTAAGCACACTATGCAGAGGTGCCCGCAATACACCTACAATCTGATTAGATTAGGAGTTTAGATATGTGCGAACTGCTCGGCATGCACTGCAATATCCCCACTGATATTTGTTTTTCCTTCACCGGCTTCCGGAAACGGGGGGGAGAAACGAGTGAGCATGCTGATGGCTGGGGTATTGCCTTTTTTGAGGGCAAGGGAGTGCGGCTCTTTTTGGATCCAAAACCTTCAGCACAATCACCTATTGCGGAACTGGTACGCAACTATCCTATTCATTCCCTCAACGTCATCGCGCATATTCGTAAGGCAACACAAGGCTTGGTGTCGTTGGAAAACACCCATCCTTTTGTGCGTGAGCTGTGGGGTCAGTACTGGGTTTTTGCGCACAACGGTAATCTGCCGCAATTCCAACCTGAGCTATACGGTGGCTTTGTTCCAGTGGGAAATACTGATAGTGAGCGTATTTTTTGCTGGTTGCTGCAAAGCCTGAGAATTCGTTTTAATGAAAAACCGCCATCGCGTGATGCTCTGTTTGCCGTATTGCATGAACTAACAGATCAGCTTGCTGGCATGGGCATCTTTAATTATCTACTGTCTAATGGCGAATATCTGTTCGCGCACAGTTCCACCGAATTAAACTACCTTATCCGCCACAGCCCATTCAATGTGGCGCATCTAAAGGACGAGGACATGACAGTCGATTTCAGCCACGTGACTACGCCAAATGATCGCGTGGCCATCATCGCCACCGTGCCGCTGACCGACAATGAGTCTTGGCAAGCCATGATACCGGGTACATTGTGGATGTTCCATAAGGGTGAGGTCGTCGCACAACTTGCCACGACCCCCAGCCCGATAAAATCGCTGGCTGAAGACTGGTGAGCCAAGGATTAACCGAGTGATTAATCGAGAAAATTTTCCGGATCGTGGGCAAACATTCCGAATGCTTTCGCGACAGCGTGATGAGTAATTTTTCCACCCACGATATTGAGTCCTTTGCGCAACGCAGCGTTATCCTTAAGTGCCTGCTTCCAACCTTTATTTGCCAATTGAAGCACATAAGGCAAAGTTGCATTGGTTAGAGCCAACGTTGAGGTGCGTGGCAAGGCACCGGGCATGTTCGCAACGGCATAGTGAATGACACCCTCGACCACATAAATCGGCTTCTCGTGCGTGGTGGGATGAGTTGTTTCAATGCAGCCGCCTTGATCCACTGCAACGTCCACTATAACTGAGCCTTGGTGCATGGTCTTGAGATCATCGTAGCGTATCAGCTTGGGCGCAATGGCTCCGGTGATTAACACCCCACCGATAACAAGATCGGCGGTGGCAATCTGTTCCAGCAGATTGTGTCGATTAGAAAAAACCAACTGCACATTAGCGGGCATGATATCGCTAAGATAGCGCAGCCGCTCTAGTGAAATGTCAAGGATGGTGACACTTGCGCCCAGACCTGCTGCCATTTTGGCGGCATTCATGCCCACTACGCCGCCGCCGAGAATGACAACATGCGCGGGCGGCACACCGGGTACACCACTTAGCAGAACGCCCCTTCCACCATATATTTTTTCGAGATATTTGGCCCCTTCGTGTACGGCCATGCGTCCGGCGACTTCAGACATTGGTGTAAGCAGTGGTAATTCGCGTGACGGCAATTCAATTGTTTCGTAAGCGATGCATGTTGCACCAGATTCCAGATGTGCTTGGGTTAGTTTTTTATCAGCTGAAAAATGGAAATAGGTGAACAGCGTTTGGCCAGGCTTGATGCGTCGCCATTCTGGCTCAGTCGGCTCTTTAACTTTAACAATCAGATCAGCATCCGCCCATATTGTGTCGGCATCGGGGACGATATATGCTCCTACAGCAAGATACTGCTCGTCACTGAAATCACTACCTGATCCTGCGCCTGTCTCGATCAGAACAGAATGCCCCGCCGCAATCAGGGATTCTGCGCCGGATGGAGCCAGTGCGACACGGCTTTCGTTTGTTTTAATTTCTTTAGGTATGCCGATTTTCATGCGATTCTCAGTGGGTAACCCTTTGATAAGTGCTAGACGAACAACAATAAAAAGCCAGCAAATATCCGTTTGTCCAGAGCTTGTCGAAGAGTGAACAGACTTCCGCTATTGTGGGAGGGTGAAAGTTGATTCCCCAATTTGTTTTCCATGTTGAAAAAATTTATTTTTTCAAGTGTTTACCGAGGTTTTTTTGTTGAGAGGCTCTTTTTTTGGACTTCCCGTTTTTTTGTTTTTGGATGCGTTGTTCCGTCCCACCAAATGTTTTTTGAGGTCGCTAAACTCCTCTTTCAGTTGAGTAACCCTTGCTTTGCGTTGCGCGATGCGCTCATCCCAGCGGCTTACGGTTGCATCACGCTCCTTGATGGCGATTTCGACCTCCGCTTGGGCGCGGGCAATCAATTGCTCCTTTTCTTTTAGTGTCACTTCAATGCTCGGCATCTTGCCCGTGCGCTGCGATACCATGTTTTGTGTGAGCCGGTTGGTGAGGTCATTTTGCAGTTTGAGTGCTTGCTCCAGTGTTTTGATGTCCATGTTGTACGCTCCTTAAATTTTGACGTTGAAATTCATGATTGGCAGCGGAGTGACGGTGCCGATATTAATGTAATTTCCGGTGGTGATATTGCCCATGAGTGTGGTTTTAGAACTGTTGGCCAGCGATATGGAATTGACTCTGGCTGCGGCCTTGATGTGATTACCCATGGCGATCAGGTGTCCACCCCACAGGAGCACGGTGGCGCCCAGATCACTAATTTCGGCGCTAAGGTGGTCGCAGACATTGTTGTTGAAAATCAACTTTTCGAAACGCAGGTCGATGTTATCGGTGAATTGAAAACGTCTGAATTCCACCAACTGGCTGCGACCCGGACCGCGGAAGTGATTGTCATTCACCTGCGCGCTACCGAACATGAAGAAAGTCTCTCCTGCTCCGCCAACAAAACGCTGTGCCAGCGGCCCGATCAGCAGCAATGCGCGGTGTTCGTTGGCTGGTTCGAGCATGGCGGGTTGGGTATATCCGACGCGGTTGCCGATGATCTGGCAGGCGGGTACCCAGCCGCCGATGCCGACGGCACTGACGGTTGTGATCTGGTTACCGTCGGCTGAGATACCGGTGTCGAGTACTTCGCAGTCTTCGAGACGCAGATGTGCGCTGCCGGTAGGCATCCATACTTCTTCGGCGAATACGCCGATGCCGAACGAAAATCCCAAAGCATAGCCGCAGTTACGTAGCTGGTTTCCGAGCAGTGCAGTATTGCCGCGCACGAATAGCGCCATCCCCAGCAGTAAACAGGATTGTAACGTGTTGCCGCTAACTTCCAGATCGGCTTCCTGCGTGGAGATGATGCCGATGCCTGCCTGATCGATGCGATTACCCGCTATACGGTTGCGTTTGCCCTCACTGAGATGCACGGCGAAGAATACTTCGCGCAGGTCGTTGTTGTCGATGTGGCAGTCGCTACAATCATCCACCCGCACGCCGTACCATCCTGCGCCACCGCCATCGATGTGATTGCCGACGACGACCGGGCCGGCGATGCGTGAGACGATAATGCCCGATTGCGGACCCAGCAATTGATTGTCGCGCACCACAGTATGATCGGCACTAAAGCCGTTTTTTGCATCAGCGTGGCAATAGATGCCCGCGGGTACCATCAATTGGCGCTCCTGGATGGTCGCCTCCAGGAGGTTGGCGACGACAATTGCGTGATTACCACTGACACGAATGCCGCCCCAAGCAGCGGAGAGCAGATCGATCTGGTTGCCGCGCACCTCGCAATGCGCGGCCTCGACATCGATTGCGTAGAGGCGCTTATCCAGGTGGTTGCGCATTTGTGCGACATCGGATGGAAAATCATCTTGCGTGATACCGGCGCTGCGGCTGATGCGATTACCGGATATGAGCGAACCTGCGGCGTTATGGAGCAGAGAGATGCCGACCCAGAAGTGGCGAATGCGGTTATTCTCGATGCGACAGGCTTGTGTGTAATTGGAGTCTATCCGGATTCCGTATTGGCCATTGGAACCATCGGCCTGGCCGAGAAATACACCAGTGGTGCCTGCAATGGCATTGTCGGTGATATGCAGACCGCCCTGATAACCCTGGCTTAAAATTCCGACGAGAAAATTGTCCAGACGATTGGCAATCAGGTCAATATCGGTACCGCTGCTCAAATTGATGCCGATGTAGGGCGGAGTCGTTTGAGTTGGAGAGACCACGATGGCAAGCGTACAGTGTTTCACTTGTACCCGCGTGCATTGGTCCAGATAAAGCAGCGTGCCGATATCGTCAGCAGCGGCTGTCGCCTCGAAGCGTATGCCCTCGACGATGATGTTGCTGACCGGTGAAGTGGAGTCGCCGATCTGCAAGGTTCTGGCCAGCCCTGCCGCGCGCACGATGGAGCCAGGACTTTCGCCGCGCAGGATGATGTGTGACGAAAGTATCTGAATGGTAGCGTTGATGTTATGCACGCCCGTTTTCAGACATACGCAACCACCTTCGTCCGGCAGCGAGTCGATCGCGGACTGGATATTTTCGCCGGGCGCAACGTTGACGGTGCAGCACCCGCCGCATTCGGGCGGCCATTTCACGCGGCAGTCGGTTTCGTCGTCGGGGAAGGTAACGATGGCCAGCCGCGCATAATGGCGATGGATGCCGCGCGGCGGCGCTTGGGTGTAGGTTTCCACCGAGGTGTCGTTGGTGCGTGCCGCGGACACCCAGTAGTCCCCGCAGTGAAACCCGCCGCCAGAGTGGTCGAGACTGAATTGAATTTGAATTCCGTTTTCCAGCACCACCCAGACGCCCGCAGCCGGCACTGGAATCAGACCGGTGCTTCCCGCCGCGTCGAGATTGACGATGACATTGTTGCTGGCATCGCGCACTGTGCCCTTTTGGTCCCAGCGCCGCACACGGGTGTGGCGGGAGTCCAAGGTGTCAAGGCCGCCGCCGGGAATGAGATTAGCCGGCAACGCGGGTGAAAAGCTGATGGTTTGCTTGGCGTCGTCGACGCTGATTTTGCGCATCACGCCCCGGCGCAGCGCGGGATCGCCGTTTTCACCACTGAGTTCGCGTCGGTCGTCGAGTATCTCCACCCAGTCACCGGTGTTGAAACGCAGTACCGCGTCGCGGCCCAGGCTGGCCAATTTGAGTTCGGTGTTGGTCGCGGTTTGAGAGACAATTTCCACTACATTGCTCGCCACGCTGGCGTTGTCGCGCGACCATTTGAACATTGCCGTACCTACGGTGCCGCCGTCGTGAATCTCGACGCGATAGAGCTGATTCTCCAATCCGCGATACCCGCCGCTGGGCGGCAGTTCGCATGGATCGAGATCGGGAGGCACGCCCTCCGCCTTGATAGACATGCGTCCGCCGGAGGGAAGAATGAGCGTTTGCCAGCCCGCCACTGTGGCATCGGGTGTGGTGCAGTTGGCACCGTCGATATTAGCTAGCAAGCGTACCTGCCAGACGGTTTGCACGCGCGTGGTGGTGTCCACGCCCACGGCGCTTTCCACTAAGTTGGGTTGCTGGAGATGGGTGATCTCGCGCGGCCAAGTTTCAAGATAGGCAAGGTGCGGTCCACCGCCAGGCAGGGCCGGCGGCGCGGGGAAATATGGCTGCTGGTTGTACGCCAGCGCCGTTATTCCCCTCAGCTCGGCAAGCACCGGATCAAACTCCGATGCCCCGCCGCCGTGATTTTCCGCCAGCAGCCCATCCACATACATGCGGCCGCGGCCAATGGTGATGTTTCCGCCGGCGACCTCGATTTTGAAGGCGTCCGGCGTCTGCGGCGAGACCACCGCCACGCCCGTGATGCCCGGTGTAACATGCACTCCGAACGTATCTACGCTCTCGGCGCGCAAGCGCCTGTCCAGCACCGACACCCACTCATTCCAATCCGAGTCCAGTTGCACGCGCCCTTGCTGCATCAACACGCCGGACAAATCGATGCGGGGATCGAATCGAACTCGGCTGTAATCTCCACTCATAACTTTCTCCTTATTGTGGCGGCAATGCCGCCCTTAGCTTCCGTAGATCAATCCCGCTTCCAGGCCAAAGCGCAGATATTCTTCCAGCCGCACGCGCAGATTAGTTTCGCGTTGTGGCTGATACAAACCATGCAGCACGCCCATCTCGCTCTCGTCATGGGCGCCACGGCGTATCTTGTCTGAAGTGTTCTGCAGCAACTGGCAATAGCCGGGATCACCGTAACGCAGCGAGGTGAATTGCGGCCATATTTGCTGCTCGTCACCTTCAGGTTGGCAGTGGTAGCGTGCCGGTGTGCGCGAGCCGGGCGGTATATAGGAAAAACGTACGCAGCCTTGCTGGCGGCGTTCGGCCCAAAGTGGCGCTTTCCACGTGTCACCGCCGGTGGTTAGCGCAGCGACGAAGATGCAATCGCTGGCCAATGTCAATTGCCGGGTGTGAACTTTGCCGATCACGGTGCAGCTTTCCAGCGTGAGTGCAGCGCCTTCTGCGAGTGCATTGGCGCCGGGGCCACGGAAGGCGACAAAATTTTGCGCGGCCGCATCCACGATGCATTCGCGTAACGAGACTTCGGCGTCGGCGACGATATGTAGCGGTGCGGTAATGCAGCGTTCCAGCTCTATCTTGGCGAAGGCATGGCTTACCACTAAGCCGGGATCGTCTGCTTGCGGCGGCGAGCCATCGCCTTTGTTGCGCGGACCGGGTACCAAAGTGCAATCGCGCAGTATGAGATAACGCGGCTGAGTGTCGGGGAAGGCAGCCATCATGAGTGTGCCGCCGCTGATCACCCAGCCATCGAGAATCAAGGTGGCTTCAGCACCGAGCGTGAGCGTGATGTCGTTGCTCGCCGCCAGTAGTGGGCGAACGCCATTGATCGCGCGCAGTACGACCGTTTTACCGGCATTCACGGTGATGGATGGTGTCTCCACATAACGGCGGCTGTCGAGCACTTTCACCGTGCCGCCATTCTGCACCGCGTTGAGCGCTGGCTGCAGTGCCGCGCCACCCTGCACGGCTTGTACAGGCGTGACAGGGACGGCGGGATCGCCGCGTTCGTATTCACCACCACCGATGGCGATGGTGTACCCATAATGAAAGCTCACAAGCGGTGTAGCGGCGGGCGCGTCGGCGAAGGCGATGCGGCCCAATACCGGGTCGATGGCCACCAGCCCGGAGCCGACAGTAGGCTGGTGCGCCCAGGCGATGACATTGCCGCCGCCGTCTTTGATGTCGCTGAGATCGCAGATGCGGATGTTGTTGCGCGTAATCAATTGCGGTGGATTACCGTCCAGTTCCAGCCATAAACTCTTGCCTGGGCCGTAGTAGTCGTCGAGATGGGCTTTGAGCCAACGGCGCGCAAGCGGCATCGGCACGTTACGTGGTTCGGCCAGATGACTGATTTCCTCCTCCGTCTCGGGCGTGTTGTGAAGTGTCATGTCGACGCCCAGCGGATTGAAGCGGAAGCGCAGTCCGCCACCAATATCTGGATCGGCCACGGCCTGTGATCGGGTTAACGGAAACGCACGTACACGCCACAGGTAAAGGCCGATGTTGGGAATATTGTGGCGTGCGGCGCCGGTGCTGATGCGCCGCACGTCCACGGTGTGAGCGATCGTGTCGAATGCGGTGTCACGCCAGTGCAGTCTTTCCCGGTTGCGCAGGTCTGGCGCATAGTGCGCATGGGTACGCAGATGATTCATGTTCTGAGCCCAGCCCAGAAGTTGAAAGAACTCCACCGCCCGCGCCGGCCAGCCGGTGACATCGCGCGCCAGTTGCTCGAGCATGGATGCCGTGCCCTTGCGGCGGCGATAGCGAATGGTGTTGGCCACGTCAGCACGCGGCGAGGCCACATTGGGTACCACACCGTGCAGGGTGCGATAGCCGATGAGATCACCGATATAAGGTGCTACCCACGGCGCGCAGGTTTCGATGAACTGGTCGTCGTAGAGCTGTTCAAGGTTTTCCTCCATGGCTGCAACTTGGCTAGCGATGACGGCGAGCAGCTCGCGCAATGGGTAGCCCTGCTCCGCATCGCGAATGCGATGGATGGCAGGTAGCAGCTCATAGAGACGGTCGGCGGTAGTGTTCACGGCATCTCCTCCAGATAATCGAATGGGCCGGTGTCGAGTAACAATATCTCGGCGGCGATGCCATTACCCTGCGCATCAATCTTCGCGGCGGCCGGTGTCAGCCGCTGTTCCAGCGCGATGGTGGTGCCACGATAAAAACGATCCAGGTCCACGCCCAACACGCCCTTTACCTCCTGCGCAATGGCGATAATCTCTGAACGAGAGACTGTCTGGCCAAAGTCGCGTGCGTCGAAGGAAAAGGCGGCGCGCAGTGCAGTCTCAACATCGGCCAATACCTTTTTGCTGTCGTGATCCGGGTCGCATTTGATGCGCAGGGCAAGTTGAAAAGTCACCTCGTTGTACGCCTTCGTTTCGCAGTGCACCAGCGGGTCACCGTTTTGTTTGAGGGTGTTGAGCAATTTGACGAGAGTCAAATCCGGCGGTTGAGCGCCGTTATCACCGGCGACGGTGATGAATACTGTGCGCCCGGCACGGGTGTTGAGCACGATGGCTTGGGCCTTGGCGATGCCGGTGAATGCGAGCGCGTAATCTTCATAATCCTGTACCGAGACCACGCGCCCGAGTGTGCGCACGCCTAGCGGCATGTTGCGCCGGGCATGGGTTGCGCTGTCCGCATTCACGCCGCCCGCGGCAGACAGCGGGTTACTCACTGCTTTCAAGCCCAATGGACGCGAAAGCAGTTGCGAGAGCTGGCCAGCTTGCAAATTGCCCGCTGTGCCGATGCCCTTGCGATAAATAACGCGCAGGTTATCCTGCCCAGTGGGCAGGCGCGCGCCGTGGCGGCCATCGCCAAACTGGATGGTTCCCGCACCATCCTCTTCTACATGCGTCACGTAGGAACGGTCATCTGCCCCAGCCTTGAAAAATGTGGGAGTCTCGTGCCAACGGATATCATTGACCCGCACCTCCAATGCCGCCTCGGCGCCGGACTCATTCTCGGCGCCAACGTAGGTGAGCGGTGTGTGTTTGAGGGTGTAGCGTTGATGGGAAAGTCGAGCCGCACCGCTGCCGATGGTTTCCTGCACGGTTTCGCCGTGGGTTGCCCGGGCGACGTTGGCGTATATCGTAACAGTGTCACGTAAATAACTGTGGCCGAGGATTTTATCAAGTGTTATTACAGTAAAACCAGCCTCGATAATGATGTCTTTCAGCTGTACCGTCTCACTTTCAACGACGCCTGTCAGATCACTGCGTTCTCCGGTAAGGATTATTCTTTGCTCTTTTTTTAATCCAAGATATATTCGGTCAAGGGAGATGGTGTCACCCTGCACCAGATCCTCGATAGGTACATCCGCAAGTGCAATTCGCTCGCTCTGAGCGTGCACCGTAATATCACGAAGAGCATCCAGCTTAACCGGCTTATCATCAAACAGACCGTCGAACCTCTTATGCCACAGGGCGTTGTCGGTACCTCGGGCAAAGACATCCAGGCGCCCAGCAGCCCAGGAAGAAACATCGGGGCCGGAGCTCAGTGTCCCTCCGAGTGACTTCCAATTTGACCATGCACCATCGAACCATTTATGCCACAGCGCATTGTCAGTACCCCGAGCAAAAACATCGATTCTGCCTTCGCCCCAAGAAACGGCCGCTGGATCTGAGGTTAGTACGCCACCCAGGGACTCCCAGTTTGACCATGTGCCATTGAACCATTTATGCCACAGGGCGTTGTCAGCACCTCGGACAAAGACATCCAGGCGCCCCGAGGCCCAGGAAGAAACATCGGGGCCGGAGCTTAGAGTCCCGCCGAGTGACTCCCAGCCTGACCATGTGCCATTGAACCATTTGTGCCACAGCGCATTGTCAATACCCCGAACAAATACATCGATTCTGCCTTCGCCCCAAGAAACGGCCGCCGGGTCTGAGGTCAGTACGCCACCTAGTGACTCCCAGCCTGACCATGTGCCATTGAACCATTTATGCCATAGAGCGTTGTCGGTACCCCGGACAAAGACATCCAGGCGCCCAGCGGCCCAGGAAGAAACATCGGGGCCGGAGCTCAGCACCCCGCCGAGTGACTCCCAGCCTGACCATGTGCCATTGAACCATTTATGCCACAGCGCATTGTCGGTGCCCCGAACAAAAACATCGATTCTGCCGTCGCCCCAAGAAACAGTTGCCGGGTCTGAGGTCAGTACGCCGCCCAGGGACTGCCAGTTCGACCATATATCCCACCAGGATTGCGCTAAGGAAATTCGGGTTGTTTTCGAACTGACTCCATAGGCAGTTCGGGTATAAAGCATTACCTGCTCAGCGGAAAGGATTTTGGGTATCCTGCCGGGCTTTTCAATGGCGATATAGCCTCCTGGTAATACAGAGCTATAAGCATTATCGAGATAGAGTCTGGTACCACCCTCGTCGTTCGCCAACGACCATTCGTCCCAATCCGATGCAGGTTTGGGCGTTGTTGCGTTATAGGTGACGATTTTTGGCGCGTTCCAACCAAAAATGGAAGCATGTTGGTGGAAGATGAAGATGCCCTCACCCAGGGTAACAGACTGTTTCGCTGACAGTGCCCTGATACCGCTTACCAAGGCGTCAACCGACCACCCCTGAATTTTTACTAAAGATGAGAGATCTTCTTCGTTCCAGGTTTTGCTGATAATATTTTTGACAATGTTTTCGTCCAGAGCAATCGTTGTCGGGAAATCACTGACATTACCCTTTGGCAGCAAAGGTCTAATATATGTCGCTGGTGACAACGAAGGATTCACGGAAGTGAAATCAATGCGCGTTGTTTTTGTCTTGTCATTAATGGTAATACTCATGATGCGCACGAGTATTTTAGTACCGCTGACAATCAGTAAACTTTCTCCCGGCTTCAGATTACTTGCAATACCTTGAAGAACGACGCTATTCATTTTTGCTGAGAGTATCTGAGGTTGCGTCAGCCGTGGCTTGATGGCATTCCATTCTGGCCGCGCCTCAATACTCTCGACAGTCTCGAAGGTCTGCGGCTTTTCGTCGGGGCCGGGTATGCTTTGCACCTTGATGCCGATGTCCAGCGTGATCTTGTCGGGCACGCCGGAAACCTGTTTGGGTTCATTGCTCGCAGGTTGCGGCGACGGCTCTTGCAATGTGAAGGCGAGGTAGGTCTCTGCGGCAACGCCGGGTTTGAGGCGATAACCGATCAGCCGCGCCAGTTCGCTCAACGACAAACGCTCGCCTGCGGTGCGCAAATAGGATTCATTGGCGAGGCGTTCTTGATAAAAACTCAGCACATCGGCCATACATGCATAGGAATCCAATAATGCGATGGAAAAATCATCGCTGTCGCGGGTGCGCAATTTTGCCAGTGCGGGATATTCCTGCGACGACAGCCGTGCCTGCATGCTAGCCAGCACCTCGCTGTGCGTGCCGATGCGATAAGCAATGGCCGCAAGCCCCGGGCGATTGTAGAGCAGTGCCGGCGCCTGGGCGCTCACACCCGCGCAACAACCGCATGCGTCTTGCGCTGTATATTCTTCGCTGCTCATTTGCCGCCTCCTATCGAAAGCTTCAACACACCCCGTTCGGGGAAGTTGGGATCGTTGTCCAGTCGCGCGATCTCCAGCCGTCCGACTGTCAGCACGCCGTCATCCATGGGCTTGGGGTCAGGTGGTGTACGCAGACGCTGGAAGGTGTTGATCACCACCGAGGCCACGCCTTGTATCGCCTGTGCTGCTTCATACAGTGCGCTGAGATAGACCGCCTGGCCGAAACTGAAGTTGTCAGGATGGAACAGGGCAGGCGTGCCGTCGGCCAGCCAACCACGGCTGAATACGCGCATCAGCGCGATGCGTACATCGGCGCGGAAATAATCTGGCTTGACGCATACCGTCATATCCAGAAGTAGAGGCACATAACTCGGACCGTTCACCTCCAGGTCATAGCCGGCCATACGATAGCGCTCGACGTGTTCGCGGATGATTTGCTCATAGATCGCATCCACCTCGCCGCCGCCTTTGCGATCGACAGTAATAAAGACCGTGTACCAGCTGCCGGTCCAGCGGAAAGTGGCGGCGGCGCGCTGCACGCTGGAATGGCGTTCGGTAACCTCGGCATAATCCGCTGGGGTGACGGCGCGCTCTTGGGTACGAAACGCTTCCGGCGCATCGCGCCTGATGTCCTCGGCATTCTCAGGATCGCTGCCGCCTTGCGCCGGTAGTGGGTTAGACGCGCGCAACAGCCGCGCATCGTTGCTGACGATATGCGCGATGGACTCCAGGCCGATGTTGCCCGCCACGCCGTTGCCGATGCGATAGCTCGCGCTAAATGTGGTGCTGACGTCAGGACGCTTGCCGTGATAATCGTCACCAAAACGCAGTAAGGCGCTGCCGTCATGTTCACTCTCCACCACAAATTCGCTCGCATCAGCATCGCTGGCGAGCAGATCGGGGCGTGGCAACCAAGTGTCTGGCGTGCTCTGGAAAGTGCTGGCGAGAGAGATGGCGGGGCGGGCGCGCTGCGGTTCGGCGGCAGTGATCAATGCGGCGGCATCGGCCAGCGGCGATACCTGTACTTGGCCGCTGTCCAGTCGCAGGCGATAGGCGCTCACGCCGTCAGACACCGACCACATGCCATCACCGCCTTGCACCACCACCGGTCCCGCCTGCAACAACAAGCCCTGCGCCTGCAAGGCATCGTGCAGTGCCGGTGTAAAGCTGCGTGTTTGCAACGCGGTGACGATGGCCGCTGTCGCAGTAAAGCCGAACAACAGTGCGGCGGTGAGCGGCAAGGTACGGGTGAGTGGACGTTCTGTAAGTCGCGGCCGGAATCGTGGTGGCACGGCCTGCAAGGGCGGACGCTTGCAACTCAATACGTCATTTTTGGATGCAAGGGTGAGTTGCGAAGCGGGCACGGCACCCAAATCTTCGCCAGTCAGTGTGCGGCCATGGTCGGCCAGCACGATGTTGCCGTAGGCCGCGCTCACCTCACCGAGATAAGTCGCGCCGTGATCCAGGTCAGTAATGGTCGACAGGCATAATGGAAACGGTAGAGCGTCCTGCTCTGCCCAACGGATCTCGGTGACATCCAGCGGATTATTATTGGGTACTGGCAGGAACAAACCCCCGCTAGGGTCGCTATCCAAACGCACGTCGGTAAGCCGCACTGCCCAGCGATTTGCGCGGTCTGCATCTGCGGCATACCCGGTACGCGGCCCGAATTCTTCTGCGAACACCAGCACGTCGCCCGCTTTGAGGTTGGGATAGTGTCCATTGAGCGTCGCGCGCGTCGCGCCCTTGGGTAGACAGCATTTGCGCTCGCCCCAGGGATAGAAACTGATGCGTTCGTGATTCAGATAGAGCAGGGTGTCTTCTACCGTTTCGAACACCAGCGCACCGCTTGCCAAGGCATCGCGCAGTTGGTCACCGGACGGGGGGATGCGTTCGGGCGTGTCAGGTACGCGCGTGAGCAACGGTGTGCCGCGTGGAATAGTTACACCATCGTCATTGACGAATAATTGCACCCACACGCGGGCATTGCAGCCCTCGTGCACCATGTAATCCACCAGCCGCGCATGGCGGCGCAGCGAGATGCGCTTGCGCGAGGTGGCGAGATAAGCTTCGGTGGCGACGGCGTCTTGTTGATAGGAAAGTTGATCGCCCACATAGGCCAGCATTTCCACCAAGGTCACGCCGATATCGGCGGCGTTGCGGCTGCTCCAGTCCGGCATGAGCACGCTCATGCGATCCAGCATCAGACGGCGGAAGCTGGCGTAATCCTTGGCGAGATAATCGAGGCGCGGATTCGTCGCCGGCGGAGCAGGGCAGGGGGTAGCGCTGTCGCAATCAAAATCCGATTCGCACTGCACCTTGAATGAAAACTGGATCTCGCTCAGGCGCGGATCGAAACCAGCCGGCGGCGTATCGCTGCCGACACCGCTAAGCAGGCGTAGCGTATACAGCGAAAAGTCACCGTAAATTTTGGTACGGATCACCATGAATTGATCGAGAGGCACGAGGCCGTCGACCAAGCCGGGCGGCTCGCTGGCAGGCAGCGCATTGGCGATCGCAACCCATGCGATGTCCACGCGCTTGATACGTTCGCCGCCTTCGATGCGGAAGTTGTCCTTACCAAGAGTGGCGGGCACTGCACGCAGAAATTTCAGGAACAGCGTGAGCTGGCGTGTGGGGTCGCCGGAAATGCCGCTGTCATGCACCTCCAGATAGTCCAGGCCGTTGAGGGTGCCGTTTAACTTCACTACTTCGCGGCGGCGTGGGTCGCAACAGTAGTATTTCATGAGCTACCTCCCGGCACGCTGATCTGCGCCATACCGCGAGTTTGCGTGCGGCGTTCTACATATTGCACGGTGATGAGCAAAGCCCCGTCCTGCGCCTGCACGTCGACGGTGTCAACGGTGATGACATCGCTCAGCCACTGCTGCAAAGCGCCTTGAATCAGGAACTGCGTGGTCGCCGCGACTTCAGGGCTGGCGGCGGCGAACACCAATTGCATCACGCCGCTGCCAAAGGAGGGACGCATTACGCGTTCGCCAGGCGCAGTGAGTAACACCTGCTCAATGAGGTCGCGAATGGTGCCGGACTCGTCCGTCTGCGCGGTGCGGCCACGGCCGTCGAATTGGAATGGATAGTCGATCTGGCGCATAAGTACCTCTAAGAATTCAGAGTTCGCCCAAATGCAAGGCGCGCAAAAAATTTTGCAGCGCCGCATATTGAGTAATATGAAAGTAAGAAATTTTTTGCGAGCACCCGCTTCGCGGCTTGCCTGCATACCCCGCTACCACAACGCAGCAGTTGGGATGAAGCATTGGTTTTAAGAGGTGCTTTCATGTCGCGAGCACCCTGGGTTGTACCACCAGCGGCAACAGGCCGGTGCCGGTAGGCACGCACACCGCTTGCCCCGTTTGTATCAACACCGGCGCACCGCCAGCCAGCACCCGTACTGCGCCCATCACCCACTGTGCGGTGACGCAGGGCGGGTTGGGCGTGCCGGTGAGGGCGCAGCCGGTAATCGCATAGGGCGTAGCCAGTGTGGTCACCGGCTGGCCGCTCAGCAGCACGCGCGGAAATGGAGTGAGCGGTGTCGCCGGCCCTGCGTGCATGCAGGTTACCGTGGCGCCAAGATGAAGGACGGGTGCGGGCATAGTGTCGCTCTCCTTATATCACCGTGAGTGCGCCAAGATTGATGTCCACCGTTGGCCCAGTGAGATTGATCACTGCTCCCTTGCCGTTGGAGATTATGATGCCGATGTCGGTTACCGAGATCATGGCACCGGTGGTGGTTTGCAGCTGTATGCCACCGGTTGGGCCGGGTACGTCACTGATAACCAGGCCATTCTTGAGCGGAGTTTGCAGCGTGATGCCAGGCACTGCGGGGGGCACTGTGCGCGACAGCACCGGCAACTCTGCGGCACTGCCCCAGAAGCAGCCGACCCATATAGGGTAATCCGGATTACCCTGCTCGAACTCTACCCACACGCCGCTGCCGATCATAGGCAACGCAAACATACCCATATTGATCCCAGCCAGCGGCACACAGGGCATTGCCCAAGTCGTGGGAATGAGCCCCGCTACATCGGGTACCTGCACCTGCAGCCGTCCCAACTGCATAGGGTCTATATTATTGAGTACCATGCCGCGGTACTTGCCATAAAAATTGCCGTTGTCGTTCATACGGGAACCCTCGGTGTGATTGAAACCAGACCGTTGCGCGTCAGGTTGAAACTTTGCTTGAACTCGCCGCGCTTGAGAGTGCTGGTGACACTGTTTACAAAATAAAGGCCGTCGTAGGCGATGCCTGCGCCGCGCACGCCGACCAGCTGTCTGGCTTTCAGTGGTCGACCGTAGCGCAGCACATTGATGCTACCCTTGGCGCTGACTGAGTCCTGCGACTTCTTCGCTTCATTGAGCCCTTTGGAAATCGCCTGCATGGGGTTCATCTTTGCCGTGTCCTTCAATATCTTGAGATTGCTGATTGGGGTGGAAAGCAATCCCAGCGGTGGTTGCAGCGGGTTAATGTTGGGGATCGGGATAGGGATCGGTACACGCGTGAGTTGGTTCTGGATGAATACGATCGGCAGCACGCCTTTCGTTGGGTCGAATGAGAAACTCATGTTTTCGACGTTGGTTAACGCGTCCATGTCCACGTTGAGTGCCGGTTGCGGTACGCCCACTTTGATCTCGGGCCCGAAATAGGCGATGTTGGTGCCCGCCACCGGTCCAGGCTCGATGTAAAAAATGTAGCCTGCTTCTTCGGCCAGTTGCTGGATGTATTGAAGGTCGGTGCCCCTATGAGCGGGAATCTTGTCCACCGGGATGGGAATATCGGGAAACAATACCGGAATAACCAGCGGAATCAGACCGAAGGCCGCATATTTGGCGCAAATCAGCGCCACGCGCGCCTCAATTGGCATTGCAGGATAAGGCAGGCCGCTGAAATCGAGCATGTTCATAACCTTGGTAAGATCCTCCCCGGTGACGGTCACTGTGCCCGGAGAACCGTTGCTTCCCGCCTGCACTTCTACATTCGTCATCACCCCGTCAAACAGCGGCTGTGGCGTACCGTTGAGGGTGATGATCAGCATGACGCGCAGCGGCGGTGTAGCAGGGCCGCTGTTCATCGCACCGGCGATGATGAAAAACGTGTTCAGCTCCGACTTACTGCTGAACTGCAAACTCATCTGAAAGCCGCTCGCCGAACCTGCCGCAGTTGTGACCTCCACGCTGTCGAGCGCATTCATCACTATCTGTGGCACCGGCACCGGCACGATGGGGCCGATCATCAGCGTGAGATGAATCCCCTTAGCCAGCATCGGTCACTCCCTGAACGCCTTCTGGCAAGGTGATGCGCAGGCGCTTTCCCGCCGTCTCCGTCAATTCGTCCGGACGTATGGCGCCATTTGCATCGCAGATGCGCCAGTACTGCGATGGATCGCCAATATAATGCGCGGCAAGATTGTCCAGCCGGTCGCCTGCAGTGACCATGTGCTCCTGCAACAGCGAGAAATTTTCGGGCGGCGGCACAAAACGGCGCTTCAAATACGCAACGACCGTGCCGTCAGATTGAGTGGACTGCACTGCCGCGATGCCGTGGTAGCGGCTTTCCGGCGGAAACAATGGGGTGACAAGCGAATTCGTCTGCATGAAAGCCTGAATTGGATCTATCATCAAATACCTCCTATTCCTAGCGTGGAGAAAGTTCCCGCCTGGATTTTAGTCGCAAGCCGTTCCTTGTTTTGCAAATAGCTCATGAACAAACTGCCGCCCTTGTGAGCGAAGCCGAGATCGTCTACGTTCAGTACTCTAAGACCAATACTTACCTTGGCGACAATTGGATTCAAGGACGGATCGAAGGCTTCCTCGGTAACACTGAAATCCGTAATTCTCACTGGCACGATGCGATTTTTTCCCCACACAAAAAGGGCTAGTGGTGCTTCCATCGGCGCGATCTCCAGCATACCAGACTGTGAGATTGCATTGAGATCGAGCAACTGGCCGCTGGTCGGGTTGACCAGCGATTCCAGCACCGATACTTGCGGCTGGATGCCGTTTTCCACCACGGAACGATGCTGATCTGGAAACTCCAGTTGATCAGCTGCATCGATATCCGCCTCAAGTTTGAATGTCTCAACCGCCGGGCCTTTGAAGCGCATGGCCTCCGAGCGGTTGCCACCCTCGCCGCCGGCACCCTGTACTTGCAGGGTACGGGTCAGCTTTTCAGGGTTGTACTGCAGCGAAATGATGCGCAGCACCCGACCCGATTCGGCATCAATCAGCACGATGCCACCTTTGAGAACTTTTGGAGAATTCGAATAACCGCTCATTGCATTGGGTACCTGTTGGTCAATTCAGCATGTGGTTGGTTGATTGTTTTAGCCATCGTCATTACAAGCTTTCCATGATTTCAATTACAGTGTTTATCAATCAAGTCCGATCGCATTGATTTCCCGAAGCGACAAACGCGCCGACCAACCCAATCACTGCAAGCAGAACATCGATTATATTTTTAGCTTCTTCACTCACAAAGTTCTCTTTTTTCTTTAGTAGGGTGCGTTTCACGCACCATTTCATTTATCTCCGGGTTCACCGAAATTGCCAAATTCTTGTCCATTTGTCATACCCGCCCAACCCATTTCATAAACACCCTGCCGAACATAGCGATGAAACGTCGAATGCGGCCAATCCGCCACTTTTTTCGCCAACTCATGTTTAACTGGGTTGTAGTGCAGGTAATTCATATGTCTTTCGTAATCCATTTCGTCACGAATTTGATGCTCCCAAAAGCGCCGCTGCCAGAGGGTAGATTCTTTTCTTTTGTGTTTTGATGGGCTCATCCACCCATCGTGTTTTAATTCCGGGCCACATTGTTTGGTGACATATCGTTTTATCATCGCCCAACGGATTCCAAAATCAGCATCATCTGGTGGCAGCGTCCACAAACAATGTAGATGATCAGGGAGCAAAACCCATGCATCTATAGTAAATGGGTGTGTGGATTGCGTAGCCTTAATCCCTGCACGCATTGCATTGCGAACCTTTTCATCACATAAAAACCTTTGCCGTCTATAAGTCACCACGGTAAAAAAATAAGTGCCGCCTTTGGTATTTGCTCTCCGATAATTTGACATTAGTTAAAAGTAGTGTGCGTTTCACGTACCAACACCAAGCCAGTTGTTTTTATTAATGCTCATAACAATTCCATCATTCATCATATTTACCGTTGTTTGGTGCATGGAATGCACCCTACCTGGCTACCTGGCTTGTTGTTTGATTAAGGTTTTCTGCAACTGGTAATACCACTTAACTTTCCCTGCGGGGTTTTAATAAACTCATCCTGAGAAAAACCCGACTGATCTGTTGTTTCACAGGTGTCTTTTGTTATATCTTGCACATAGCTTAGAATTTTGGAAAACTGGGCTGGTGTCAGTTTTCCATTTACTCCCTCTTTCAGGCTGACAGGCAGCGGGGTATTTGCCAGATAGCTAATAAAATCAGTTCCATGCTGCCCTTCATGCACTCTGAGTGTCGTTGTTTCATTGTATTTATCAGAATCTGTTGTGCCTTTGCCATAGCCAGAAGTATCGTTAGGGTTATCTTTATATTTAGTCAAAATAGTCACTTCAAGCTTGGTAGGATTAAACGACACGCCATCTTTCTTAAGATCAGTTATCTTGCCCCCTACCACCATCCAGGTAAAACTGCCTGTGAAATTAGCAGAAGGCCTTGTTTCATTTTGGCTGGCACCATGTGTATCCGGCATCACAGTTATATCAATATCATTAATACTTATTGAATAACTGTCTATCATTCCAGGAAGCAAAGATTTGACAGTGGCTTTATCAGGCATAGGGGTAGAAATCACTTTTCTCACCTCAAGCCATTGGATAATTTGTGCAGTAGCAATTGGTCTTTTCTTTCTCGGATCCTTTACAGTGGGGTCAATAATGTCTTTATCACGTTGCGCTTGGAAAGCTTTTATTTTGCTAATTAAATCTGAAACTTCAGATGTTTTTAAACCAGTCAGTCTGTTTTTCAAACTTTCATAGTCCAAATCTGTATCGTCCAGCTCACCCGTTTTTAGCCGCTCCAGTGCATTTTTCCAGCGATATTTTTCATAATCAGCCCTCATCATTTCCATTCGTTCAATGGGATCGGCTATCATTTCATAATCTATAGGAATGCTGGCCCAGTTTGGTCGGTTGCTGAATGGCTTACGTCTTATCCCTTCCGGCTGTTGCAAAGTATGTGCAAGTTCATGCGCTATCAGTCTACGTCCATCCTGCGACTCAGGCGCAAACCGCCCCGAACCAAATACGATGTTGTGTCCCACTGTGTAGGCATGGGCATTCACATCCCACGCTGATTGCTCGGCAGCTGCGCCGGTATGCACTCGCACCTGTGAAAAGTCATGTCCGAATCGCTGCCCCATGTCCTGCTGTACTGCAGAATCCAGCGGCCTGCCGGAACCAGAAAGCACGTGATCCACGCTGGGTGGTGCGGTATCTAAATTTCCCGTTGCTTGACCCGTAAAGCGCTGTATGCTCGGTGTTGCGCTGCTGACTGTGGGATGTGCGGGTGCTGCCAACACCTGATCCGCGACCCGGTCCGCTTCCTGTTCCAGTGGATCATTGCTTGCGCCTATGCTGAGTTTGCGCTGCAATTTCTTTTTGCTGCATTCCGCGCATTCACCGCTTAATGATGAAGACGCCGACCCGCCGCAGGCGCATTTGCGCTGCAACAGCAATCCCGCGTGAGACGAATTGCTCACGGGTGGAGACTTGGCAGCAGTGTTCTGTAGTGGAGCAATGGTAGTCATTACGTCATATTTTTGTTGTCGGTTTTTACTTGATCGCTATTCTTTTGCATGGCTAACATAAACTTTCCTAGTTCCAATAATGATTGATTACTTTCAATCGAGTCTGGCCCATTGATCTCACAATCTGTTTTTATCCTCACCCTTTAGGGCCTAATAACTCCGCGATAAAATACTCTCCAGGGGTCGGATACAGTCTCGGTTCCTTTACATGTATCCACCAGTTTGCCAATAAACGTCAGATCGAAGTCCGCGAAAGTGCCTATATGTATCCCGGGAGCATCCTTCCCCATATACTTTGTTCCTGTCGCGCGATCAGGTTCATATTTCTCGTCCATGGTTTGCTTCTCGTTGCGGTGGCCGTAGCGTGCCTTTGGGTTTCTGTCGAGCCCATCCTCCTGGAATACTTTTTCGTCCAGTTTTTTTCCTCCAAAAACTTTTGCGGATACATCTTGTAAGTCACTACCGTCCTTGTTAGAAGATGATTTGGCGTAACCTTTGACAAACTGGTGGTACTCTCCACATTCTGCTGCACAGTAAGACGCCTCGCCACGAAATTTAGCACTGGACCATTCCACCTGTACCTCGAAGTTCTCAAACACCGACCCACCTGGTGTGCGGATGATCCCGCTACGACCATAAGGCATAGCTGATTGCACAACGCATGCACTTGGCGATCCAGGAAGCTCACCCCTGGTTGGAATGGCATCATTGGCATTTCCTGAAATTACCCTAGTTAACTCCGGACTGTCCTTTCCGGATTCACCTGTCCTGGTACATGGTGCACTAACACGGGACAGCCCAAGGTTTGAATTACATTTTATTGTGTTAGTGTTATCAGCACCTGATTGCTGCACCACATGGGTCAACTCATGGGCAAGTAGCCGCTGCCCATCGTGCGACCCCGGCACAAACCGGTCTGCAGCGAACACAATGTTCTGTCCCACAGTGTATGCATGAGCATTCACATCCCGCGCTGATTGCTCGGCAGCTGCACCGGTATGCACTCGCACCTGCGAAAAGTCATGTCCGAAGCGCTGTTCCATGTTCTGCTGTAATGCAGAATCCAGCGGCCTGCCAGAACCAGAAAGCACGTGATCCACGCTGGGTGGTGCGGTATCTAAATTTCCTGTTACTTGACCCGTTAAGCGCTGTATGCTCGGTGTTGCGCTGCTGACTGTGGAATGTGCGGGTGCTGCCAACACCTGATCCGCGACCCGATCCGCTTCCTTCTCCAGCGGATCGTTGCTCGCGCCAATATTGAATTTCTTTTGCAAATGTTTTTTATTGCATTCCTCGCATTCACCACTTAATGACGACGACACCGATCCGCCGCAAGTGCATTTGCGCTGCAACAGGAGACTCACGTGAGACGCTATGCCCACGAGCGGTGACTTGGCAGCAGTGTTCTGTAGTGATGCAGCGGTATTCATTACTTCATCTCCTGGGTGTCGATGTTCTATTGCTTTTTTTCGTACCTAACATAAACTCTCTCATCATACAAATGATGATTGTTATCTATCAATCGAGTCTGATCTCATTGAACTGCTAGATTTATTCATGGCCTCTACATTATTTCCGGGTAACCTTGCCCGTGCAATTCTTGCCGCTCTTTTTCAAGTCAAAGATGATTTCGTGCTCTTCCGCGAGCTGTCCGCTCACCTCAATCTCTTGGTCGACGATTTCTGTGCAATCCCCCTTGAGATCGCTTGCTAGCCCACAGACAGTGAAAGTATCAGTGCACCCGCTTATTTTTCCTCCGGAGCCGATCGTACAAGTACTACCAGCCCAGACAGTACCTTGAGGAGTGCAGCCTTGATTTCCTTTGACCACTTCCGACACTTTGAGCCCATCCAGTTTGGGGCATTTGCTACCGATAGCACTTACGGAAGTGATGTCGTAGGTCACTGATGCACCGCAGAGAGGCCCGGGCGGATTCGTTCCTTTTACTTTTTTCCAGGCCGTATCGCAATCTACCTGACGTAGATTGGAATACGTGACGGTATAGGCACAACCCCTTCTTTGATCCATGGCCTTTATACGCACACTCTTTCCACTGGTAGATGGGTTGGAGGGCGCATTGGGATGAGAGGTGTCTGACACGTCCTCACCCAACACCTCCCTGCGGCAATATTCCCCACTATCAGGTCCCATGATCCTGAGGCAGTCAGTCAAATTTTTAGCCTCACGGTATGGTAGAGTGCTGCCGTTTCTGTGTTCAGAAAGTTTTTCGTGATTGGTTGGGGCTCGTTGAACACTAATTGGAGACAATCCAAGTCGTTCATTGCTTGGTCCAACAAGAATCCCATCTGCGTCTGACTGCTGAACTACATGTGTTAACTCGTGGGCAATTAGTCGCCGACCCTCGTGAGACTTGGGCGCAAATTGTCCCTCAGCAAACACAACATTGTGTCCCACTGTGTAAGCATTGGCATTCACCTCTCGGGCCGATTGATTGGCATCAGTGTCGAAATGCACTCGCACACGGGAAAAATCGTAGCCGAAACGCTGCTCCATGTCCCTCCGTAATATCGATTCCATCGGCTTACCTGAACTTGCGAGGACACGCTCTACGCTGGCGAGTGCCGTATCCATCCACTCACTCGGTTGTCGAGAGGAGCGCTGCATACGTGGTCGCGTGCCGTTAACTACGGAATGAGCCGGGGTTGCCAAAATCTGATCCGCGACCCGATCCGCTTCCTGTTCTAGTGGATCGTTGCTTGCGCCTATGCTGAGTTTTTTTTGCAAATGTTTTTTATTGCATTCCTCGCATTCAGCTCTTAATGATGACGACACCGACCCGCCGCAAGCGCATTTACGCTGCAACAGAAATCCCGCGAGAGGCGATTTGCTCACGATCGGTGATTTAGCTGCAGCGTTCTGCAGTGGTGCAGCGGTACTCATTGCTTCAATCTCCTTGTTGACGATGTTTATAATTCGTCTGATCTTTATGGATGATTGCAAATATTATTTCTGTAAAAATGGCAGCGGCTTCCAATTCGTAAAATTGGAATCAAATTGGAAGATAGGTACCGGGGCTACCAGGGAAGTTGTTTTTAATTCGCTGTCCGTTATTTCCCACCATGTGGGATTGCTGGCTTTTAACTGTGCATCGATGGCAAGCGGCGCTGTCAGGTTGGCAGCTTTGCCTGCCCATTTATCGCTAAGCCCAAAGCGTTTGAAGAAGTCCAAATTGTATTTCCATACACCAAGGGCTGAACTTGGGTCCCAAAGTTGATAAGCATTACGGTCGAAAAAGGGTTTTTTGAGACCTAGAAAGTCGGGTTCGGTAAGTTGGAAAGAAAGCTTTGAATCATCGGTTTTATCTTTTTCTTTGTTTTTTTCGGGAGTTGCGCCAGGTTCTACTTCCTGTTTTTGTACAGTGTGTTTACTGTCTGAGGACAGTGTAAGTATTTGACCGCCTTGACCAGTATGAATCCCTGCCGCACCTGTTTGCTGCACCACATGCGTCAACTCATGGGCAATCAGTTTGCGTCCCTCGTGCGACCCTGGCGCAAATCCGCCTGCACCAAACACGATGTTGTGACCTACCGTGTAGGCATGGGCGTTAACATCTTGCGCCGATTGCTCAGCGTCGGAGTCGGTATGCACCCGCACCTGTGAAAAATCATGACCAAAACGCTGCCCCATGTCTTGCTGTATTGCTGGGTCAAGCGGCCTGCCGGAACCAGATAGCACGCGGTCTACGCTGGCGGGTGCAGTTCCTGCATCTCCTGTCCCTTGCTCAGTGACGCGTTGGATGCGCGGTGCCGCTCCACTCACTGTGGATTGAGCGGGTGCTGCCAATACTTGGTCCGCGATTTGATCTGCTTCTTGTTCCAGCGGATCATTGCTTGCGCCAATGGTGAGCTTGGCTTGCAAACGTGTCTTACCCTCGTATTGGTCAGTCAGTGGCGATCTGGGCAAGCCTAAAGCGTATTTGCGCTGTGATAACAGTCCCGCGTTAGGAAAATTGTTCACAAGTTGTGACTTATTGAGTAAGTTCTCCTGCTCTGCGAAGATGCTCATATTTTCATCCCCTTGCCTATACTTCGCGCCACTTGTGAGCCGACGCGCTGCGGTTGTGAATTTTGGTCAATGTGTATGTTGCCGACCCGTAGCCGCGACACATCGCCATTCACCGTCAGCTGCTGGGCGGCCTGTGGGTCGGTAATCAGACGGGTCAATTCCTGCTGCAAGCCCTCGGCGATGCCATGCCGATCTTCTTGCCGGAAACCTTTCAATACCAATCTGTCGATGTGCAGGACGACGCGTTTCATACCCACCCCCGGGTTTCTGCATCGGTCAAAGGGCGTTCACGCTTCGAGCCCTCACCGTGGGCGGCGTGTAGCAGATGCAACATGCCGACAGATTCGCCTGCGTCGGCGGCCAGGAATGCGGCATTCAGGGCGATGTTGCGTATATTTCCGCCCGCCACTTGGAGTTGCGCCAGCTTGCGGTAGTCCAGGCCATGGGTTGGCGTGGCACCAGGGAATACACAGCGCCAGATGGCCTCGCGCTGTTCGGTATCGGGGAAAGTGAATTGCACAACGAAACGCAAGCGCCGCTGAAACGCTGTATCCAGCGACGTCTTCAGGTTGGTGGTCAAGATGGCAAGGCCGGTATAAGACTCCATGCGTTGCAGCAAATAACTCACTTCGATGTTGGCGTGGCGGTCATGGCTGTCTTTCACTTCGCTGCGCTTGCCGAACAAAGCATCGGCCTCGTCGAATAGCAGAATTGCGCCGCTGTCCTCGGCGGCATCGAAAACCTTGCGCAAGTTCTTTTCTGTCTCGCCGATATATTTGCTGACCACTGAGGATAGGTCTATGCGGTAAAGATCGAGGTGCAGTTCGTTGGCCAAGACTTCGGCGGCCATGGTTTTACCGGTGCCGCTTTCGCCGGCGAACAGGGTGCTGAGGCCCATGCCGCGAGTGCTCTTGCGCGCGAAGCCCCAGTTTTCGCAGACTTTGAGCCGGTTGCGCACATGACTGGCTACCTGGCTCAGGATCACTTTCTGATGTTCCGGCAGGATCAAATCCTCCCAGCCGGCAGCTGGCTCTACTCGCTGCGCCAAGTCATCCAACTGCCGTCGTCCTAAAGTGCGGCAGGCTCGCCACAGTAGTTCGTCCGGTTTGTCGCTTGCGCTGATAGCGCTACTAATCTCGGCACCGGTACTCAGGATCGTTTGTGCGCTCAATCTATATTGCGACGCGACCCCATCCAGCGAATCATTGAGTTTCTGCGCCGCCGAAGCCAATGCCAGTTGCCACAAGCGCTTCTGATCCGTGGCGCTCGGTTTGTTTACGGTGAAGCGCAGAGTGTTGCGTTGCAGCTCCAGCGGATCATGGCTGGCGACAAACAACAATCCACTTAAATCTTCAGCGAGCCGGGTGACTGCGGCTGCATTTTCCTGGTCACGGCATTCAATCAGCAAGGCACTGGATAGCAGCGCGGATTCGCGTTGCCACAGCACGGCGAAGGCATTACGTTCATGAACGCCCGCTGGTATGTCTTCAGCATGCAGGATATGAAGTCGCATCCCGAGTTCGGCTGCGACACCTGCGGCAATATCTGCTTGACCGTCGCGGTCATCCCCCACTAGTTGGATAACTGGGGCAGGTGCATTGCGCTCATGCAATGCCTCCAATATGGTATGTGCAGTTTTGCGTTGTACATCCGCCATCGTCGCTGCCACGCTGCTGTTATGCAGCAGGGGTTCCAGTCGAGTGTCGAGGTAATTGATCCCGGCCAGGAAATGCAACACCCGCTCGTCTATGCGTAAGCGCGCATGCGCCAGACTGGTTTCTTCGGTAACCTCAATCAGGCGCCACCGGCGCAGGGGGCGTGTCGGACTGAGCGCGCTCCAATGCGGATCCTCCAGCGTCGCCAGCGCCAAACTGAATGTCGCGTATGATCGCTGGGGATTGCTTTGCTCAGTGGCGCACAGTGCGGCAAATTTTGAGTCCATCTCCACGCCTGCACAAAGCAAGAGAAAGTCTCGCTCGAAAGTGCTTAGATCAAAGCAATCCATCAAGCGATCTATGGCTGACTGTGCCGATAATACCGCGCGGATTTCGGCTGCTGTAGCCATTGCCGATTCCTGGCTATCACCAACCAGGCGCGCCTTGATGCGAGCGAGTTCAGCCACCATCAGGCGTTGATTTGCATCGGTCCAGTCGTGGCGTGGGTCGGGGGCGTTCATGGCACGGCTAACACCTGTGCGTTGTCGAATTGCGGCGGTGTAGTAAGCCGTACCACCAGTAAGCTGTCAGCGCCGTCGACGCGCAAGCGCAACAGGTGGTTCCCTGCAGGTAATTGCGCATACTTGAATTGAAGGCTGGCTGTCGGGATGGTAAATTTCTCTGGCGACGCCTCATATCCGCCTGCATTAAGGCTTATTCGTTGGCCGGGCCGAGCTTGCGGAGCAAAGGCAAGAGTGATTGTCACACCGGATGAGTCGCGTATGGCGCTGCTACCCGCAATGTTGATACGCGGTGCCAGAAACAGCGCAAGCTGATTGGTGGTGCGTGTTTCGGTCTCGTTGGGACGTTGCAAACGAGCAGTCACTTCCCATATGCCAGCAGGCCAATCAATGTTGTCCTGAGCCGTATTGGGCAAGGATACTGAAAAACTTTCTTCGTTCGCATTAGTACCGAAAGCGATGTCAATCGGTGTCGTCAGGCCGGGATGAGCGAAACGCACTACCAGATTTGTTCCGCTTAAATTGTAGCCTTTCAGTTTGATGGTCTCGCCGAGGTGCGCGGCGATCTGCTTATTGGGTAGCTCTATATCATTGAGTATCGGATAAGGGGGGGTAAGGCCAGCCACAGCATTGATGCCACTTTCGTACCACGTATCTACATTAAGCGGGTCGGGTTTTACAACAGGCCCTCGCGAAAGTACCGGCAAGGATGATCGAACCGATTGGGTCGATTCTATTAACACCACACTGGCCATATAGGCTGCAGTTGGGCGCAAATGGCTTTGCGTGGAGGTCCAGAGCTTGGATAGCTCTTCGGTATTGAGATATTCCGGTGTGATTTTGATCAGTTCGATCTGGTTTTCAAGTCCAGAGTCCGCCAATGCTTTTAGCGCGGGCGGAAGTGCCGTGCCACCTATTGGAGGCGATGGATCGAGCGCCTTCCGAATAGCTTTACGGCTGAGTACGGGCATTTCATGCAGAAGTTGCATGGCATAACCGAGCAGAATCTCACCGTGCAGGTCTTCGCTGCCGTGAGCAGAAAGCAGGTAATGCAGATTGAGGGCGAGCGGTGCGTTGGATAATCTCTGGTTGCCAGAGGCATCCAGAGTAGGAAACCTTTCGTTGCGCCAACCACTATTGGGTGTAACGTGGTACATGAACAGATTGAGCTGGGTGGACTCGGGGCCACCGTTTGTCGGAATTACCCGGTCAGGTGGGCCAGCGCTTACCGAGACCGTAGCACCCAGAACGCCTGTTGCATCCTGATTGATCAGCCCGTCATTGAGCAAATCGCGCAACACTGCGGTCACCCCGGCAATGGCGAGCGCGCTGCTCATGTTCCCCTCCCTCGGCGGGCAAGATATTCATCAAGCGACATCGGCTTGGCTGGCGTCGGAGCTTGGCGTTTTGGCGGTGGTGCCTCATGCACGGCAGTGACTTCAATGCGACCTATGCTCACATGCACTTCGGTGATTTCCTCGACCTGACCCTGGCGGTCGAAACCGCTGTGTTCTCCACGTTGTGTTGCTACATTCGCATTCAAAGCTGAGGGACGTACAGTATTTTTTAACGGCAGAAGTGGCGATGGATAGTTACTATCTGTGAGAGCTGTGAAATCATCCTCTGGGACACGCATTTCAATTCCCCGCATTTCAATTCCCTCAGCCGAAACTGGAAGTTCGCCCGCCACCGGTTTCTCTATACTTGATTGCTGCAATATCGCTTTTGCCGATGAGGATGGGTCGCTGGTTGGGTTTGGCTTTGTACAAGACTCAGTGTCAGTGCCCGATTGGACAACGAATATTTCAGGTAACAACGGTGCAACTTCGTTGTTGCGGGGTTGTGTGCCGATTTCTGCATGGGAATTGACATGATGCTGTTCTTGACTGGGCACGGGGTTCAATGCCTTACCATTTTTACCCATATGTTGTCGTTCATTATCAACAAAGTGCAATGTAGGTATTAGATTATCTGGCTCTGCACTACTTGCAGGCGAAAGCGGGGCGGAATAAGGCGTGCGCGCTGCAGAACGCAGGGTGTTTGTGTTGCCCATGGCCTGTGCGGCAAGCCGATGCAGAAACCCGTTCATACGCCCACCATGTCGAGATAGGCTGCACGCCGTTGCGGTGAGAGCGCTAATATTTCCGGTTCAGTCCAACTATATGCTCGGGCAAGATTATGCACTTCGGCGAGCAAGGCCCGGGCACGCACATCGATTTCATCCCACAATAACGTGCCAATATTGAAGTCAGCCAGCCAACTGTGGCCACAGTCCTCGCAGCTAAGGGACAGGTTGATGTTAGCTGCAGGATCAAGTTTTTCCATGGCAGCTTCGACCTCGATAAGCATGTTTGCAAAACCTGTTTCTTTTTTCTCTGGGTGTTCTAGGCAACATTGTTCCAGCAGCTTAACTGCCGCCGCCTTGATATCCCGTTCCCCGCTAATCGCCGCGAGATCGCGGCTGCATGGTACGCGGAAGCGAAGATTGGAGATCTCGAACTCGACTGGTGAATTGTCGAACTCGCTAGCCGCATCATCCTCCTTGATACCAGCGAGTAGCTGCCCGGTATCGAGGACAATTTCCATGCGTGTGCCGCAATGTTCGCAATCAATGCAGGCAATGATGCGCGGTCCAAAGCAAGTTTCGCGCAGGCGTAATAGCGCCCTGTTGATTGTACCCAGCGGCAGGTCGGGGAAGCTTGAAGACGGTAAATCCGGCCGTGCCCAAGCGCAAAGCAACAGTGCTCTGTCAATTGAGTGCCGCGTGAGGCCGCGCTCCCACAGAGCAAGAATCTCCGTTTCGCCAAGAACTTGCATGGGTATCAGGCTGGTTCCGTGAAGCTGGGTTCGCTGGGTTCGGTTACATCGTAGTCGCGTTCCCAGCCCTCGTTTTCCAGCTTGATCTGCTGGATGGCCACCGCGTTGGCATTGGCGTCGAGATCAGGCAAGGCCTGGTATTCGGACACCCAGCAACGATATACCTTGTAAGCAAGCGCAAGCTGACCTGCCTCGTTATAGACCTCGATGATGAGATCCTTGCGGAAATCTTTCAGCGATACCTCGGCGCCCAAACCGGAGCCGTAGTTCCAAACCTTGTTGGCCCATTTTTCAAATTCGGTGTCATGGGTGACGCCGCGCTCCAGCGTAATCGCCTCGAACTTGGTGCGACCGGGCGACTTGCGCGAAGTTGATGGATCGCCTCCCTCCCGGTGTTCAACCAGTTCGGTGCTCCGCTTGATTGCGCCAACCTTGGAGATGCCCGCGACATAACGGCCATCCCATTTGACGCGGAATTTGAAATTTTTGTACGGATCAAAACGCTGTGCATTGACGGTGAATGTTGCCATGGATGCCTCCTGATTATCTGGGTTAGACTTGAATTTGGCCAGCGATCTGCTGCAGCTTGATCACCACGAATTCGGCGGGCTTGAGCGGTGCGAAACCCACCACGATGTTGACGATGCCCAGATCAATGTCATTCTGGGTGGTGGTTTCCCTGTCGCATTTAACGAAATATGCCTCACGCGGGCTACTGCCCTGAAAGGCGCCTTGACGAAACAGATTCTGCATGAAAGCGCCTAAGTTGAGGCGTATTTGTGCCCACAGCGGCTCATCGTTTGGTTCGAATACCACCCATTGCGAACCTCGGAACAAGCTTTCCTCGAGGAACAGCGCCGTGCGGCGCACTGGAAGATATTTCCACTCCGAGGCAAGCTGGTCCGCGCCGCGCAGGGTACGAGCGCCCCATACAAGCCGGCCGGTGACAGGGAAGGCGCGCAGGCAGTTGACTGCCAGCGGATTGAGTTGGCCATTTTCACCATCGGTAAGTTTTACCGAGAGTTCGACTACGCCGTTAAGTGTGGCATCGTTCCCGGCAGGGGCTTTCCACACACCACGCTGGCCATCAGTGCGCGCCATGACTCCAGCCACCGCTCCACAGGGGGCAAAGTCAGCCAAGCGGTTTTCCTGTAAAGGGTCTGGCAGACGAAGAAAGGGGAAATACAATGCTGCATTTTCGCTGCGAGCCAGACCCCAACCGGCGCTATCCAGGCCGATGGCGCCGGTAAGATCAGAAGGCTCGTCCCAGGCCATGAGAGGGTCGACAATATACATGGCGCGCCGCTGCTGACTATATTTGGCGGCAGCGCTACGGGTTTGTGAGTTCACGTCGCCGCCGGGTTCGCGGGTCAGCGGCGGAATGCACAGCAGATTGAACAGGTCTGCCTTCTGCAATGCCCATATCCCCTGTTTGGTCGCTTCCAGCGAGGCCAGTGATATATGGTTGTCGGTGATGGCATTCCCCTCACTGCCAGTAGCCGTAAACGCGGTGGACGAGGCATTATCCAGCAGCGGATCGGCACCGGCGGGTGGATTACCATGAGCGGTGGGGCGCAGTGCAGGGACCGTGCCGGGTGGTGTGACGATCCGTACCAGGTTTGATTCCTGTTCGAGTACCCGCGTAACGAAGCGCGCGTTATTCGGGTCGGTAGAGAGGTTAAGGAAGCGCTCGGTTGTACCGGTAGTGGTGTCGCGCACCGAGAGATTGAACAGGCTGTTGGCGGGGTCGGTAGGGAGAGGAGGGCGGGTGTTGTGATCGATGCGCGCCCGCAGCTTCTCGCCCCACTTGCCGGGATTGGCCGCAATCAGGTTGAATCCTACCGCCAAGGTGAGGGTGGCGGCGGTCGCGCCATTGTGAACGCGCACGACAAGGGCGTCGGTGCCACCATTCTGGAAAAACTGTTGTAGCGAGTAACTAAGAGTACTTTCGCGCCACAGCCCGCCGAAACGCCGCTCAAATTCGCCGAAGCTTTGCACGCGCACCGGATCATTTGTCGGGCCACGCAGGGCGCGCCCGATGAAAGCGGTGATGGAGGTAGCCACACCGGTGACGGTACGCACGCCACTGGACACTTCTTCAATATAAACGCCAGGGTAGGATAAGGTGACCGGCATGTTGCTTCTCCTTTAAAGTTATGGTTATATTTACGGCATGGGTTTACGGCGTAGCGTCGCGTCCGAGCAGTATCTCGATGATCGCGTCGGCGGCTGTGTTATTGGTGAAAGTAAGATTTGTTGCGCCGCCAAGCAGGCTTACTGCACCTGCTCCGATTAACACGTGCGGGCCATCCAGTGCGACCGCATTGCCACCGACGTCATAACTGAGGTCAGCGTCGGGAACGGCAGGATTGATGACAAGCAGTGAGACGGCTCCACTTGGCACCAGATTGACCTGCTGGGTCGCACCAACGGTGATTGTTACCTTGATCTTGTCATAGGCTTCCACCTCTAGTGTGCCTGCGCCCGAGACGGACGGACCATTGAGTGCCTGAATTACAAAGTTCCAATTGATTTTTTCTGCCATTTGAACCTCCCTGAAGATTTTGAATCATATGTTTTGTTAAAAACAACATACTTAAATGTATTCATTGTGTTGGGGGTTTAATTGAGCGCGTCCAGTAGAAAAGTAGTTTGTCACTCTTGCTATGTTCAACGTGAATTAAATATAAGAATATGCTTATCCCTAACCTATCGCAAGCTATTTGTGGTAGGAGCTATTAAGAAAGTGATTTTGTGTTCGCGCTTGTCGTCATCCACGGCAGTGTAAAGCGATCTTTTCGTATCAATACCGGAGGCAGCTCGAGCTACTGAATCAATTTTCAGGAGAGCATGGTCCAGTGTTGAATTTCAGTGAGGACGATTCGACTGATCAATCAAATCGCAAAGAAGTAGGAATGCTGGTTGCAGGCCATCGGAAATGGCATGCCATCCTACGAATTGCGATAAAGAAGGACACCTTTGTGAAGGAATCAACTCCTGAATCGGGCACCATTTCGGCCATATTAAGTGACAGTAAGTCGCACAGTACGGAAGCTTGAAAAAGACCGGAAGAGGTATAGGAAGTCGTGATTTGCTGGCTGCAAGCTAAGCAGACGGTGACTTCGCTTGGGCTGATACTGAACTTGGAACAGCTCGAAGGCAGAACAAGTTACCGTTCAGCATCTGACCTGTTACTAGCAGGAAAACGTCGTGAGTACACATTGTCTTTACCGCTTCTCTTTACCTCGTACATTATTTCATCGGCTGCTTTAAGCATCTCAGAGAACGAACGATCAGCTTTGCCGAACCATGCTATACCCATACTTGCCTTGACTGGCGGGAAGTCTGTAAGTGCGGCGTTCACTGTAGCGAAAATTTCCCGGCCCGTCTTGATTGCTGCTTCGTATTCAATTTCTAAAAGCAGAATGGCAAATTCGTCTCCACCCAATCGCGCGACTCGATCGCTAGAGCGCGAGATGCTGCGCAAAGCTTCGGCGGTTGCTTGCAGTGCCGCGTCTCCAACATTATGGCCTTTGGTGTCGTTAAGCTGTTTAAAGTTGTCCAGATCCATAATGATAACGGCCAATGGGTGCGCATAGCGTTTCGTGCGCTCGACTTCATCGACGCCAGCCTCGAGAAAGGCTCTTCTGTTATGAAGCCCGCTCAGAACATCCCGAGTTGCGCGCTCACGCTCTCTTTCAAATTGCAGGCGAACTTGGGTGGCAAGGATGGCTATCAGACTGTAGGCCATGAAGTGGATTATTGCGTTTATCCATGGAATCAACTGGGTGCTGTATAGTCGTGCCGAAAAAATGTCGCCAATGAGCCACATTACAGATGCAAGGATGGCCACATAAAAACCATGCTTTCTTCCACCTATCCATGTAATGACAAACACAGGCAGCACTGACAAGGATGCAAAATCAAACTCGGCGTCAGTTGCAATCCGAAACGTAGCAATAAGTAAAAATAAACAGATACAGACAGACCACACAACCCAGAGACGCCAACCGGTCCAGAAAGTACCGAGGAGGGAATCAGGAATCTTTACCTTTTTCATTTTTATCGAACCGATTATAAAATAGTGAACGGGTCACTCTGATCATATTATTAATTTTTAGTTGGGGTTAGGAAAGCCCAAGTAGATTAGGCTTCAAGTTTTTAATAATCGGTTTATAGCCTGCATCATGCGCTATTACGAATGCCGTAATAGCGAACAAAGATCGTCATTATTGCATTAACCCCCCTGCTTTTGCTAGGCAAACAGTTTTATGCAGTGATTAAACAAGGTGCTATGAATGAATCCTGGTAATTTCTAACACTTAATGACTGATTTGAAATTCTGCCGCCAATAAATGGCTCACTATCCTCAACGGGTTAAGTTAAGTCAAAAATTCTAAACCGGTCGATTCGAAATCAACAATGGCAAATTGGCTGAGAGCTTGGCACACGATTGATCGTGAAGGGCCTAAGTCAGTTAAGCGCAACTAACCTGCGACTATATAAACAACTTTGTTGTATTCTGCCACGGATGAATAAACCACTTAAAGGGATTGATGCCTTGTTGGATTGGTTAACGCCTCCCCAACGTGGCAGTACGACTGGATATTTAATGCGTCGGGGCTACTTGTGGCGGCTTTGCTTGGCAGACTGGCAATAGCACCCGCAGAATTCGGGATGCCTTTCCTGACTTTTTTTGCTGCGGTGGTTTTGGCTGCCACACTTGGAGGAGCAGGACCAGGTTTATTTGCCATGCTGGTTTGCGTCGTCATTGCTAGCTACATGTTTATCCCTCCTTTCAATACATTTTCATTGACGTTTAACGTTCACGTCATCTGGACGAGTTTCGTTTTTTTCGCAGCAGCATTGACCGTGATTTTCGTGGTTGAGGCGTTGCGTCGCCAACACAGCAGGTTTATCACCACAATTGATTTGCTAGAGCAAGTCAAAGAGAGCGAGCAGATACTGCAAGTTTCTGCGGAGAACTTGCGCGAAGGTGAGGAGCGCTTTCATGTCATGACCTCAAACGTGCCTGGTATTGTGTTCCAGTGTCACCGGAACGCTAGCGAGGGTCGATTGACATTCACTTATGTCAGCAATGGTGTGGAAGTGCTGTTGGGCATAAACGCTTTGGCGATCAAACTAGATGCAAACGAGTTCATCAGTCGCATAGACGGAGAGCATTCGCGTACATTTCATAAAAGCATGGCGTGGTCACAGACGCATCTATCGCTGTGGAACTGGGAAGGGGCAATTATTACGGCTGCGGGGCAGAAGAAGTGGATTAATTTGCGTGCCACGCCGCGCAGACACGGCGAAAATGTTTGCAAGTGGGATGGTGTAGCGATCAATATTACTGAGAGTAAAGCTAATGAGTAAAGCTAATGAAGAGAAGCTGATACTGTCGCAAAATATGATGCGCGAGCTTTCCGCGCATCTTGAAAATGTGCGCGAAGAGGAACGCAAGCGTATCTCGCGTGAGATTCACGATGAATTGGGACAGATTCTTACCGCGCTCAGGATGGACGTTTCGCTGGCGCGTCTAAGTTTTGGCGAATCTAATCCGCAGCTCATGGAACGCCTGCAATCCATGACCCATCTCGTGGATCGTACAATCAATATCGCACGGCATATCACATCAAGCTTGCGACCGGGGGCTCTGGATCTTGGCATCGTCGCAGCACTGGAATGGCTGGTAGAAGATTTCATCGGGTATACCAATATCCCCTGTGAATTAGTGATGGATAACGGCAATATCATACTGAGTGAGTTTGCAGCAACAGCGGTATTCCGCATAATCCAAGAGTCACTAACCAATATCGCACGCCATGCCGCGGCGACGCAGGTCGAAATCATCGTGACTCGAACCGAGAGCCAGCTCTGTTTTGAGGTGCGTGACAATGGAAAAGGGTTTGACCTGCATTCTGTTGCAAGCCAAAAATCTTTCGGGCTGATCGGCATCCGCGAGCGTGTCTCAATTTTGGAAGGTGACCTGGCAATTGACAGCGAGCTGGGTCGGGGTACATGCGTTCGTGTACAAGTTCCTGTGGCATAATCAAATATTCACGAATGTTTATATTGTATTTCCATGATTAGAATCATTATTGCTGATGACCATTGCATCGTTCGGCATGGGCTCAAACAAATTCTTGCGCTCACTCCCGATATCATGGTTATTGGCGAATCTGGCGACGGCGGTGAACTTCTGGGTGTACTGAAGGAAGCTTCTTGTGATCTTGTTTTACTCGATATGAATATGCCGGGCCTGGCTGGTGTGGATCTGATTAAACGGATGCGCATAGAGCGCCCGGATCTGCCGATACTGGTACTAAGCATGCATATTGAGGGGCAGATAGCCAGCCGAGCGCTCAAAGCTGGTGCCACTGGCTATCTTACCAAAGGCTGTGACCCGGAAACTCTCATTGGAGCCATCCGCAAGGTTGCTTCTGGAGGACGGTTCGTTGATGCCGTACTGGTCGAAGTGCTCGTGTTTGATAGTGACTTGGAAAGCCATGCCCTGCATGAAGGGTTGTCGGCACGCGAACTTCAGGTTTTCCTCATGATTGCCTCAGGTAAAACAGTAACTGAGATCGCGGGCGAGTTACATTTGAGCATAAAGACCATCAGTACGCACAAATGCCGTTTCATGCGGAAGATGAACATCCAAACAAAAACTGACCTGGTTCGCTACGCTATCCGACATCAGCTTATCGACGGCTGAATCTCAAGTATCTGGCTGATATCCCATCACTGCCGTGCAGGAAAATCTCATTTGTGTAGGTGATTTCTTATACGCCATGTCGGCGAACAAGCAATAAAAAATCAGACTAAGCCGACTTAATTTGTGCCATCCGAAGCCGATAAAGGTTCTGACCGAGGTTCCACTCTCTACAACTATGACATTGGCGGCAGTTTAAAAAGCTAATAATTTTATTTGGTTATGAAGAGTAGATCTGTTCGGAAGTGTTGCTAACCTTAGGTGCAGCCTTGGAATGGTTGAATTTTCTTAATTAAGACTCCGATTCAATGCATATCAAGGGTTAGTCCGAAATATAAGATATTAATAAAAAGTAATAAAAACAATATGTTATTAATATATTCTGTGCCAAATTCATGTCTGTGCAGCAATCACATCGTCACCGAGGAGTACTTTAATTCTCAGATGGTGTTAGAACTAGTTGAAGAACAATTTACTACATGGATGCCGCAACCGAAGCGAGGCGAGTCGAAATGAGCGCGCGTCTGGCTCTCGCAGTCTTACTACCAATCGTTGCCTGTGCCGTGCAATGGTTCCTCTGGGACATCTTCAAGCCTTATGCTTGGTTCCTCTTTATTCCCACAGTGTTTCTCAGCGCTTGGGTCGGCGGTCTCAACGGTGGCCTTGCTGCGACTGCCATTGGCGCACTACTGGCTTGGTATTTCTTTATATCACCTACCCTCTCCTTTCAGCTGGACAATTCTGCGTCTGTATTTTCCATCGCAGTTTTTATTTTTACGGGTTGTCTCTTCAGCTTCTTTTTTGACCAGTTGCGTCGTTCAAAGCGACAAGCCAACGAGGCATTGGCTATTGCCGAGTCGGCTAACGAAAAAATCTCCCATCTTTACCAGAAATTGAAAGAAGCGCAGCGACTGGCCAGTGTTGGCAATTGGGCTTGGGACATTCAGAGCGATACGCACACTTGGTCGGAGGAGGTCTATCACATCTTAGGTCGCGATCCAGCCTTGCCTTCTGTAGGCTACCCAGAGGTACAAAAGTACTTCACCCCAGAAGGCTGGGCAGAGCTTTTTGTCGCCGTGGAAAAGTGCTTGTCGGAAGGCGTTTCTTACGTGTGCGATGCTGAGGTAGTACGCCCCTCCAACTGCCCTCGACGCTGGATCGCTGCCAGTGGCGAAGCAATCCGAGATGTTAACGGGAACATCGTGAGCCTGCAGGGTACGCTGCAAGATATTTCTGAGCGCAAGCAAGTGGAGCAGTCTCTACGTGAAAGTGAGGAGCAGTTGGCGGTTGTTATCAACTCGGCGATGGACGGAGTCATCGCCGTGGATGAGCAACAGCGGATACGCCTATTCAACCCGGCCGCTACAGAGATGTTCGGTTTAAGTATGGCTGAAGCAATAGGCCAGCCATTGTCGCGGCTTATCCCGGAACGCTTCCACCTCGCACACGAGGAATCTATCGTGAATTTTGCGCATACAAATTTGAAGGCTCGCCGCATGGGGGGGATGGGTGAAAACAACGGCGTACGCGCCAATGGCCAGGAGTTTCCCATAGAAGCATCCATTTCCCAGAGTGTCGTCGCCGGCAACAAGCTTTTCATTGCGATCGTGCGCGACATTACCGAGCGAAAACAGGCCCAAGATGAAATCTTAAGGCTCAACTTTGATCTGGAACGCCGCGTGATCAACCGCACCGCCGAACTGACCGCTGCCAATCGCGAGTTGGATAGCTTCGCCTATGCTGTTGCACATGATTTACGCGCACCCTTGCGGGCCATGAGTGGCTTCAGTCACGCCTTACAAGAAGATTATGGCCATCAGCTACAGGGTGAAGCAATGACTTTCCTGGATCAGATCAGCCTCGCCAGTAGCAAAATGAGCGATTTGGTTGACGGTCTACTTACGCTCTCACGCAGCACTAGCGGGGGATTGCAATATGACTCAGTGGATATCTCTGCGCTGTCAGAACGCTTGCTCGCTGAACTGGCGCGAAGCGACCACGAGCGGCATGTGAAGGTGGAGGTGGAAGCTGGATTACAGGCCCAATGTGATGCGCGTATGCTCGAAGCGGTAATGCGCAACTTGCTGGGCAATGCCTGGAAATACACAGCGCACGTGGCGGAACCAAGCATCCGTGTTTACGCCGAGGAACGGGACAACGCGCGTTTCTTCTGCGTCGCCGACAATGGTGCCGGTTTCGACATGGCTCATGCCAATCGGCTATTCAAACCCTTTCAGCGCCTGCACCGCCAGGATGAGTTCCCCGGTATCGGAATTGGTTTGGCCACGGTGCAGCGTATCGTGAATCGCCATGCCGGAGCCATTGAGGCACGAGGAGAGCTGGGTAAGGGGGCGACATTTTGCTTTACTTTATCAGACACGCCTGTGGCATTGTCACAGGAAACATAAGGAGAGTTAACTAATGATAAGTACCAAAAACATCCTGCTGGTGGAAGATAATCCCCAGGACGAAATGCTTACACTTCGTGCATTACGCCGCGCCAATCTGGCCAATCATATAGACGTGGTACGGGACGGCCAGCAGGCGCTTGATTACCTATTTCGAGAAGGTGAATTTATCGAACGCGAGGATCTCGGTCTCCCTGCAATGGTGCTGCTCGACATTGGCCTGCCACGACTTTCCGGTCTGGAAGTGCTGGAAAGGCTGCGTTCAGACATGCGCACCAAATTATTGCCGGTTATCATCCTGACTTCTTCCGACGAAGAATGCGATCGTCTGAAAAGCTACGAAAACCATGCCAACAGTTTCGTCAGGAAGCCGGTGGATTTCACCGAATTCGCTGAGACCGTTGGCCGCTTGGGTGTCTACTGGCTGGCGACCAACGAACCGCCGCCAGGAAGATGAAGCCGTGATAGACCGCCCATTGAAGCTCCTCGTTATTGAGGACAATCCCGCTGATTTCCTCTTGCTTGAGCGCAATCTGCGCCAAAGCAATATTACGGCAGAGTGTTGGTCTATCGTTAACGATGGGGAACTGAATGATGCGCTGCACACAGAATGGGATGTGGTACTTGCGGATTTCAATGTACCAGGCATGGATTTCCGCACGACCTTGCTGCGTATCCAAGCACATTATCCCGATCTGCCGGTGATTATGGTGTCTGGTAGCGTAGGCGAGGAAACGGCGGTCGAATTGCTGCGCTTGGGCATGGTGGATTTTATCCTTAAGGATCATATGGCACGCCTGCCGAACGCCATCCTGCGGGCTCTGGTCGAGGCCAACGAAAAGAAGGCCCGCAAAGCCGCCGAAATGGCGCTGCACAAGCTCGCTCAGGCTGTAGAGCAGAGTCCGGCGAGTATCGCCATCATCGACCTCGATGCTAATATCGAATATGTGAACGAGTCGTATTTGCGCATAACCGGCAACAGTCGCGAAGAGGTCATCGGCCAGAATCAAAATGTGCTGCTTTCAGACAAAACCCCGAAGAGCACTTACGATGCTCTATGGACGAGCATCACAGAGGGCGGAACATGGCAGGGAGAGTTCTACAATAAGCGAAAGAACGGTAGCGAATTTATCGCCCATGCCATCATTAGCCCCATCCGCGAGCCAAACGGTCGCATTACGCATTACGTGGAGATTAAGGAAGATATAACGGAAAAGAAACGTGCCGAGGTCGAAATACACCAGCTGGCCTATTACGATACTCTCACTGGCTTGCCTAATCGTATTCTGCTGTTGGAGCGCATGGCGCAAGCACTGACTTTGCCTCGTCGAAATTGCCATTACAGCGCATTGATATCGTTCAACATTGATCGATTCAAAACCGTAAACGATGCTGGTGGCCAGACATTGGGCGATATGCTACTCCAGGCGGTGGGCGAACGGCTGGTCTCTATCCTACGAGAAGGTGATGTCGTGGCACGCATCGCAGGAGACGAATTTGGTATCTTGCTGATCGACCTCGCACAACAGCAAAATGATGCAGCACATCTGGCAGGTCTTGTAGGCATGAAAATACATGACAGCCTGAACGAACCTTTCCACCTCGAAGATGAACGCATCACCCTCAGCACCTGTCTTGGTATCGCGCTTTTTGTGGGAAATGATGAAGACACGCCATTAGACATTCTGCGCCGTGCGAATACCGCTCTTCACCACTCAAAAACGAGAGGAAGCGGACAGACCGCGTTCTTTGAAGGGAGTCTGGATGAGATTGCAAAACAACGCTTCAATATCGAGCGCGAACTGCACCATGCCATCACGTCCGGCGAGTTGCGCGTGTTCCTGCAAACACAAGTGGATGCAACGGGTGATGTTGTCGGTGCGGAAGCGCTGGTGCGATGGCAACATCCTGAAAGGGGGTTAATACCGCCAAGCGAATTTATCCCGATTGCAGAAGAGTCGAATCTCATTGTTGAACTAGGTACATGGGTATTTACCGAAGTATGCCGCTTGCTGGCGTGTGAGAATATGGCCTCCTGCCCGATGCGGGTCGCGATCAACATTAGTCCCCGCCACTTTCGCCAACCAAATTTCGTTGATCAGATCAAACACTGCCTTGCCATTACTGGGGCAGATCCGACGCACCTCACACTTGAAATAACGGAGGGGGTGGTAATCGATAATATCAAGGAGGTGATCGCCAAAATGAACGAGTTAAGCTCAATGGGCATCCACTTCTCTATGGATGACTTTGGTACCGGCTATTCCTCACTATCTTATCTTAAGCAGTTGCCCATACACGAACTAAAGATCGACAAAACTTTCGTGCAAGACATGACGTTAAACGCGAATGACGCATCACTAGTGGAAACTATCCTGTCCGTGGCTAAACATATGCACCTCAGGGTGGTTGCGGAAGGCGTTGAGACCGCCGAGCAGGCTGCATTTCTGAATCAACGTGGGCAGGTTATCCACCAAGGCTATTTTTTTGGCAGGCCAGAGTCGGCTGATGAGTGGATAAAGAAAGCCCAATCCTTTTTGGTTCATCCGGCAAGTGCGTAATCATGCATTCAACCGACCAAAACATAATTGGTTTCATGCAGCGCCATAATTTTTAGCTTAAAGCACTCAAGATCCCTTTCATAAATTCTCTACTGGGTTAAAAATGACCCGAAAGTGGGTCAACCTCACCCATTCCTTTGTCACCAACGTTTCCAGCCAATTTACTGCCTGCAACATTTACTTTGGTGGGTACGATATGACCCACCTCACTTGTTCTCCTTAAATACAATTGCATATATTAATCAGTATGTTGATTGATACTGTCTGCCTGGCACGATATATGCTCAGTATTAAATGAGTGCGGCACAATAGAAAAGTCAGCTTTTCCGGCTATAGGAGACTCGCAATGTGGAGAATGAAAAATCAGAATCAGTTAGCGCTGAGTTGCGCAATTCAATTCTGCATTGTTTTCAAAACAGCTCGAACACAGCCGACTCAGTAGAATGGATTGTGACTTGGTGGGGTTATCACAGGCGTATAAAAAGAGGGATACAGCCAGACTTGAAACAAGTCCTCGAACAATTAATCACTGAGAACTTGGTTGTATTGTACTGGTGTTGGTGATCCTGATCGTTCTGTTGATCATGGGCAAGGTATAGCGCGATACTCTGATTTCGTGTCGCGGCGATTACTCAACGAACAGCGAAATATGAATTTCTGTTTTAAAACGCAACGAAGGTTGCGGACACGAGCTTCTTGATTCTATTCTAGTTCAAGCATCGAGAAGCAATTTTGCATCATCATTCACTTGGAGTACCTTGCCATGACACAATTTAAACGGTTTTCAACTTTTTTTCTGACTGCTCTGTTGGCTTTTTTTGTGGGTTGCGCAGCTACGCCAAAACAGGAAGGAACCGGAGAATATATTGACGATAGCGTCCTGACCGCGAAGGTCAAGGCAGCAATTTTCAAAGAGCCTACCTTGAAATCCGCCGAAATCAACGTCGAAACCTTCAAGGGTGTAGTGCAACTGAGCGGCTTTGTCAGCTCTCAAACTGAGATCAATAATGCGGCCCAGGTTGCGGGTGCCGTCAAAGGCGTGAAATCGGTCGAGAATGATATGCGGGTCAAGTAATGAAATCGATTGCAATTATTTTAAGCGTATTTTTGGTAACGCTTATATCGTGCGACAAGGGCAATAATCACGACTCGGACGAAGTAACGTTAACACCTACTGAAATACCTGCGGAGATCACTAACTACGTTACTGCCCATTTTGCCCCCAACACCATAAACAAGGCAGTTAAAGAAACCGAGAATGGGGTTGTTAGCTACGAAATTTATTTAAGTGAGAATATTAAATTGGAGTTCAATAGCACCTATGAAATAACAGATATCGATGGCCGCTCGAAACTCCCCGATTCTGCTATTCCACAAGCCATATTGGATTATGTGACCCAACATTATCCTGATAGTTTTATCACCGATTGGGAATTGAAGCTGAATCACCAACAGGTTGAATTAAACAATAATGTTGAAATGGAATTTACGATGCACGGTGATTTTATCAGGGTTGAAAAAGATTAATAAAGACTTAGAAGTCTGTCGGCCTTCAGGCATGACAGTGCCCAACTGACCGGCCGTAGATGAAAGGAAAAATCATGCTGCATTATACCGTTGTATTTTTTGTCATCGCGATTGTCGCTGCGCTACTCGGCTTTACGGGTATTGCAGCTGGCGCTGCCGAGATCGCCAAGATACTTTTCTTTATCTTCATTATCTTGTTTATCATCTCGCTTATCATGGGGCTGATGGGTCGCAAGTAACTTGGAGTTTGGTGCCACGAGGTGTTTCGCTAAGTTAAGGTGGTGTATAGGATTATGGTTTTGTTACATTGGCAATGGGTAGTATATTGAATTTAAATATATTTCATGTTTGTTGCCGAGCTGACTGAGCTTGTATTTTTATCAATATACAAGATATGCCTTCTGAAACGTGGAAATTCGCTTAACTAGGACATATTTAAGTATCTAGTTTTTAAATTATTAATGGAGTACGCCATGAACCATTCTTCAAATCAAACAATAAAAAATGATTTGCTCAAAGATTTCAACGCCGTTATTCAAGAAGCCGAGCAATTGTTGAAGTCTGTAGCTGATGAAGGCAGTGATAAAGCGAATGCTTTACGCGCAAAGATGGAATCAAATTTGAAAGCAGCCAAAGACAGGCTGCGCCAAATCGAAGGATCTGCAGTTGAAACTACCAGGACGGCAGTTCGAGCCACTGACAATTATGTTCATGAAAATCCTTGGCGTGTAATCGGTGTATCTGCTGGTATCGGTGTCGTGATTGGACTGCTTCTGAATAGTTGTTGTAATGAACGGTCTGGCAGCTCTCAGCGATGCAAAATATTGTGATAAACAAGCAAGAATCGTAAAGGAAAGCATGTCTAATAATGGTATTTATGCGGCAATATTTATCAGTTTGTCATTAGCTGCATTTGGCGGATGCCAAACCACTACTTCTGGCGGTGCGGTCGGCGCACAGCGCTCTCAGCTCATGCTTGTTTCTTCAAAGCAGTTAGAGCAAATTGCCGATCAAAGCTATAACAAGCTGAAGGCAGAAGCAGAACAAAAAGGGACGCTGAATCAAGATCGCGCGATGTTGGAAAGGTTACTTACGATTGCCAACCGCATCAAGCCACATACTGCAACATTCCGTCCTGATGCGCCAAGCTGGAAGTGGGAAACCAATATAATTAGCGACAAACAGCTTAATGCATTCTGTATGCCTGGCGGAAAAATTATTTTTTATTCCGGACTAATCAATGAGTTGAATCTGAATGATAATGAAATTGCAATTGTATTAGGGCATGAGGTTGCTCATGCCTTGCGCGAGCACTCTCGTGAACAGGTGTCTCAAGCAATTGCTGCCAATACCACAATTAATGTTGGCGCCGCATTGTTAGGTTTAGGTGGAGGTGTAGCTGATCTGGTTGGTGCGGGTTATCAGGCATTAGTCGCAACCAAATTTAGCCGTACTGACGAGACCGAGGCTGATCGCATTGGTCTAGAACTAAGTGCACGAGCAGGTTACGACCCACGCGCAGGCGTTACACTGTGGCAGAAAATGATGAAGAGTAAAGGGGGCAAGCGCTCCCCCGAGTTCCTGAGTAGCCATCCAGCGGACTCAAATCGTATTCGACAAATTGAAATGTTGCTGCCAGCAGTCATGCCACTTTACGAAGCTACACGTAATATAACTAAATAATTATCTGAGTGTCGCCAAATATGTTTGCTAGATTTGAAGTATGAAAAAGTTGCAATATAAGTTGATGAATATTTAATGAAATGGATTTATCAGATATTTATAGATTTATATTCTATTGCTAGCTAAATTTTATCGGAGATGAATCATGAATTTTTACTACAAGTTACTTGTTTTGATGGTGTCAGTTACAGGCGTTTTGTCATTAACCGGTTGCGGTAAAACTCAAGAAGATGCAAGTAAATCCGATGCTGGCACTACGGTGGGAACACAGATTGACGACAGTATTGTTACCGCCAAAATAAAATCCAAATTGTTGGCTGATCCGGACATTAAGGGTTTTGATTTAAAAGTTGAGACGCATAAAGGAGATGTTCAACTAAGTGGCTTTGTGGGTAATCAAGCTCAAATTGATCGTGCAATTATGATCACGTACTCAGTAGAAGGTGTTAAGAATGTGGACAATCAAGTGAGCTTGAAAAGCGATAGTGCCACGACCATGGGCGTCAAAATTGATGACAGCATAGTAACTTCCAAAGTTAAGTCATCATTTCTTGCTGATCCCGATATTAAGAGCTTCGACATTTCAGTGGTAACAAATAATGGTGAAGTTAAGCTTAATGGTTTGGTTGACAATCAGACTCAAATTGATCGTGCAATCGATATCGCACTCAGAACTGAGGGTGTGCATAATGTTATTAACGAATTACGCATCAAATAACTTTATAGTATTAAATAATATTAAAAAGGAGAAAAAAATGAGCTGGGATAAAATTGAAGGCAACTGGAAACAATTAAAGGGCAATGTCAAGGAGCAATGGGGGAAACTTACCGATGATAATCTTGACGTAATAGCGGGCAAACGAGATCAGCTAGCAGGCAAAATCCAGGAAGCTTATGGAGTAACTAAAGAAAAAGCGGAAGAGGAAATTTCTAAATGGGAACAAAGTCAGAAATAAATAAATCGTTTGTGATTTGAGCTACGCATCAACGGGAAAGGTATTTCAACTTTCATTCAAAGCGGATGCAAAGCTGAAGCCAAAGGTAAGGAGGAAATTGCAGGGACCGAACTCGATACCAAAAGAAGCCATCAAAAACCCTTTTACAAGGCTCACGTCACCAAGCTAGAAGCGAATTATAAAATTGTCAGGAAAAAATGTGATGATTCACCTGATAAACCAAAAGCTGTAATGATTGCTAAAAAAGCTGATGCGAAGGCGAAGATGGATACTTCGGACGGAAAATAGGTAGGCTTTAGTGTTGGTGGTTACGATTGATTTAATTTAACTAAAGGACACCTCTAAATAAGGAACTAACATGAAAACGACACATAAAGTTACACTAAACGCATTAATCGTAGCTATGTTTCTTGGCTTAGGTGGTTGTTCTAACATGTCTAAACAAGATAAAAGCACAGCTATCGGTGCTGGGGTAGGTGCAGTTGGCGGTGCGGTACTTACAGGAGGCAGCACTATTGGAACGGTTGGCGGTGCTGCAGTTGGAGGGGTTGTTGGTCACGAAATCAGTAAGTAGAAAATGCATTTTCAATTCGATGCATCTATAAGTAGCTGAATGCGAAGATGCATCATTTATCAGATATACAATTTATTCAGGGAGTTTAACTAAAATGATGAAATTAAAAAAACGTGCTGCAGCGGCATTAACAGTAAGTGCCTTAACGTTGGCGCTAATGGGTTGCCAGGAAAAGGAAGGTCCGGCTGAGAGTGCTGGTAAGGAAATTGATCAGGCAGCCCAAAAAACCGGCGAGAAATTTGATGAGGCAGTCCAAAAAGCCGGAGAGGGATTTGATGAGGCAGTCCAAAAAACCGGAGAGGAATTGGATGAGGCAGCCGAAAAAGCCGGAGAGCAACTTGAAAAGGCTGGAGATAAAATTCAAGACGCGGCTAATGGCGATTAATAATAGTGTGAATTTTCCGTATTAGAGATGCCGGACGCGCGCTTTTTTCTTTGTTTCTGTGAACAATCTGGCTTTCCAGAGAGTTTATAATTTATCTTTGGCTATTGTTCTCATTAAATATCGATGGCGCATCTCGAGTGCGGCAGCAAGGATTGCTTGAGGGGACGGCGATAATGCCTGATTTCACTCAATCATACGTCGCCTTCCCAAGTAATTGGGCAATTTTTGGTGCCACGCCATGAAATCTACGAGTCCATTTGCCTTTCTTGAAGCGCAAGAAGAAGGTTTCGTCCGCCTCCGCAATACCAGAAAGCAGCATTACCTGTTGAATTTTCGGCGAAGTCAGAACCGATGCAACTAACGGAACGAGGTGGTGCGATGAGCTTTTCATTCGCAAGGCTGCGAGTGAATGAAAAGTTCATCCTGCATCGCTTTAGCAAAATTATGCCACTTGACTTTAATGTCTCAGTCGAGCCAAAGCTGTGCCTGTCAGGGCATTGAAGGTCTTGCGGCAATCCTTGCATCGCTATCGCTGCAACCCGTCACAGATAAATAGGAGCAGACTAGAAAGGCACTAAGTTAGTGCCTTTTTGGTAAGGTTAGGCTATTGTGAAAGCCGCGCCTATTATGTTTCAAGTTGTTGTTTATATATTATTAATAATATTAACTTTGTGCCGTTCGAGTTTAACTCGATTGATTTGCATAGATTTCATTCACGGCTTTCCTCTCTTGAGCACGAGGTCGACTCCTCAATTCCACTTCCTTAAGCTACAAAGCCGTATGGACAACTCCCCAGGCGGGATTTTAACCCGCTAGATTTACTGCTGTTACTGCAACAGTCAGGTCCAATATTGTTATAAACCACCTGCATCGTTTTTATCCCATCACAGCATCTTTACTTTATGTTATTTTGCGAGATCCGATCCTGATCTGTTCACACTTCAATTATGGGTGGCAACAGTCAGCTAAGCGGCACTGCAATTATTGATCCGGTACTAATTGAACTTGACTGTCGTTGGTGCAGAGCTTGTCTGCCGTTCGTGCTGAGCAATTGAATTCACCGATGGCTAATAGCCGCTACACCTTGAGTCGTACCAAAACGAAGAACAATAAAACGATGACACAAAATACCAACAACCTCGCCGCTTACATTTGGTCATTAGCCGACTTGCTGCGTGGCGATTTCAAACAAAGCCAATATGGGCGCATTATTTTGCCTTTTACCCTGCTACGCCGCCTTGAAGGCGTGTTGGCAGACAGCAAAGATGCAGTGCTTGCGCAGGTTGATAAAGTGCAACAAATGCATGTGCCGGAAGAAGCGCAAGAAAAATTCCTGCTACGCGCGACCAACGGCCTGTCATTCTTCAATACCTCTAAAATGGATCTGTCCAAATTGGGTGAAGCAGGTATTGCCGCCAATCTGGAATCTTATATTCAGGGATTTTCCAAAGACGCGCGTGAGATTTTTGAGCACTTCAAGTTAACCGAATTTATCGGCCAACTCAACGATGCCAACCTGCTCTACAAAATTGTGCAAAAGGTTCGGCAAACCAACCTAAGCCCCAAAGCCATTTCCAACCATGACATGGGATTGGTGTTTGAAGAGCTGATCCGCCGCTTTGCGGAAGGCTCAAACGAAACCGCCGGTGAGCACTTCACCCCGCGCGACATTGTGCGCCTCACCACTTCACTGGTATTTATGGAAGATGATGACGCCCTTACTCAACCAGGCATTATCCGCACCATCTACGACCCCACAGCAGGCACCGGCGGCTTTCTGTCTGCGGGCATGGAATACGTGCACGAGTTAAACCCCGATGCCAAAATGGTGGCGTATGGGCAAGAGCTGAATCCCGAGAGCTACGCCATCTGCAAAGCCGACATGTTGATAAAAGGGCAAGAAGTCAAAAACATCAAGCTCGGCAATACCCTGTCGAGCGATCAGTTATACGCCGACAAATTTAATTACATGTTATCCAACCCGCCGTTTGGTGTGGACTGGAAAAAGATAGAGCAAGACATCAAAAACGAAAACACACAAAAAGGTTTTGATGGACGCTTTGGCCCCGGCTTGCCACGGGTTTCGGATGGTTCGCTGTTATTCCTGTTGCACCTGATCAGCAAATTACGCGACCCATCCGACGGCGGCGCACGTATTGGCATTATCCTCAACGGCTCACCGCTGTTTACTGGCGGTGCCGGTTCGGGGGAATCCGAGATTCGTCGCTACATCCTCGAAGCCGATCTACTGGAAGCCATCGTCGCCTTGCCCACCGACATGTTCTATAACACCGGCATATCCACCTATGTATGGATATTGTCGAATAAAAAAGCCGCAGCGCGTAAAGGTAAAGTCCAATTGATCAACGGCGTCAATCTGTGCGGTAAAATGCGAAAGTCGTTAGGCTCCAAGCGCAACGTGATGGATGAAGCCGACATCGCCGCCATTACCCGTGCTTTTGGCGCGTTTGCCGTGGTCGAAGCGCAAGAACTGGACAAACCCGCCGAGCAAAAAAGCAATCGCGGTCGCCAGTCAGCCAACCCCAAAACCGAAGCCCCCAAAACTTTCGCCAGTAAAATCTTCAACACCTTTGAGTTTGGCTACCGTCGCATCAGCATCGAGCGTCCCTTGCGTGAATCCTTCCAATTCAATGATGAACGATTGAACACCTTGCGTTTTGCCACCGGCGCATTAAATGCGGCGATGCAGTGGGTTTATGCAGCCTACGGAGTAGAAAATACGGACGACATCGCAAACGGCTGGTCGGATGCGCCGGATTGTGACAGCTACGGTGATTTAACCGAGCACGCGGACGCCATTCGCAAGCACATCAAGACCCACTTTAGCGAACTCAAAGAAAAACAAATCAAAGACCTGCTGGATCGTAACACCTGGTTAGAACAGAAAGCGCTTTTGCTCAAAGCCCGGCAACTGCAACAAACCATCGGCACCGCGCAACACGATGACATGAACGGTTTTGATGAAGTCCTCAACAGCGCCTGCAAAAAAGTAATGCTTGCCCTGGACGCCAAAGAGAAGAAACTGATTAAAGCGGCAGTGAGCTGGAAAAACCCGGACGCAGAAAAAGTCATCAAAAAAATCCACAAAGGCAAAGCCAACCCGCTTTATGGTTTGTTTGAAGTGAACGGCCAAGTGGTGGAATACCACGCTGACACTGAGCTGCGCGACAATGAAAACGTTGCCCTTGACCCAACCCAAAGCGTTAACGCCATTAATGAAGCCTACTTTGTCAAAGAAGTACAACCGCACGTGCCCGATGCCTGGATCGATGCCAGTAAAAAAGACGACAAGGATCAGGAGATCGGCATCGTCGGTTATGAAATCCCATTTAACCGGCATTTTTATCAGTACCAGCCACCGCGGGATTTGGCGGAAATTGATGCCGATCTGGATAAAGTCAGTGCCGAGATTATGGCCTTGCTGCAAGCGGTGCATTCGTGATGGTGGGTAAATATCGGGCTTACGAAAAACGTAGGATGGGCAAAGGCTTGCCGTGCCCATCTTTTGGCGGTGATGTGGTGTGGCGTGGAGGGGTTGTTGATGTGCTTGATCGGTGTGGTGATGGGCACGCTGCGCTTTGCCCATCCTACGTTGTTAAAGAATTACAACCCCATGTACCCGATGCCTGGATCGATGCGAGCAAGAAAGACGATAAGGATCAGGAAACCGGCATCGTCGGTTATGAAATCCCATTTAACCGGCATTTTTATCAGTATCAACCACCACAGGATTTGGCGGAAATTGATGCGGATTTAGATAAAGTCAGTGCCGAAATTATGGCCTTGCTGCAAGCGGTGCATTCGTAATGGCGGGGAAATGTCAGAAATACGAAAAACGTAGGATGGGCAAAGGCTTGCCGTGCCCATCTTTTGGCGGTGATGTGGTGTGGCGTGGAGGGGTTGTTGATGTGCTTGATCGGTGTGGCGATGGGCACGCTGCGCTTTGCCCATCCTACGTTGTTAAAGAAGTACAACCGCATGTACCCGATGCCTGGATCGATGCGAACAAGAAATACGGTAAGGGTCAAGAGATCGGCATTGTCGGTTATGAAATCCCGTTTAACCGGCATTTTTATCAATATCAGCCCCCCAGGGATTTGGCGGAGATTGATGCCGATTTAGATAAGGTTAGCGCCGAGATTATGGCCTTGTTGCAAGCGGTGCATTCGTGATGGCGGGAAAATATCGGGCTTATGCTGAATATAAGGATTCTGGGGTTGAGTGGCTGGGTGAGATCCCGTCTCACTGGGATGCAGTTAGGCTTAAATACGTGGCAAGTTTGGAAGGTGATAAAGTAATTGCGACATCAGAGTACAGATATGTTGGAATGGAAAATATTGAGTCTGGAAATGGCAAGTTTCTTGTTAAAGACGACATAAGCCCTGAAGGACTATCTATATCATTTTCAAAAGGGGACGTGCTTTTTGGAAAGTTAAGGCCATACTTGGCAAAGTCCTGGTTGGCTGATTTTTCAGGCATCTGCTCCTCAGAGTTTCTTATTTTAAGATGCGTTAAGGTTTGCCCTAAATTTCTAAATTATTACACTTTGAATGGTGCGTTTATAAATCAAGTGGATTCTTCTACTTATGGGGCAAAAATGCCAAGAGCTAGTTGGGATTTTATAAGCCTGATGGATATTCCTGTTCCACGGAGTGAGTCAGAAAAAATAGCCAATTTCCTCGAACACGAAACCGCCCAAATCGATACCCTGATCGAAAAACAACAACAGCTCATCAAGCTGCTCAAAGAAAAACGTCAAGTCGTCATTAGCCATGCCGTGACCAAAGGTTTAAATCCCAATGCCCCCATGCGCGACTCGGGGTTTGAATGGTTAAGTGAAGTGCCGAAGCATTGGGAGATAAAGCGATTAAAACGATCACTGCAATTGCTAACCGATAAAACAGAACGCCGTGAAAATCCAGTTGCATTGGAAAATATTCAGGGATGGTGTGGAAGTTTTATTCCTACAGAAACAGAATTTGAAGGTGAAGGTATTGCTTTTGAACGTGGTGATATTCTATTCGGAAAATTACGTCCGTATTTAGCAAAAGTTTATCGTGACAGCTCAGCATGAGGCAGGCTGAAGTGGATTACCCATGAAGGCGTGGCGAAGCAATTCGAACGTGTTGTGGCCCTGTTTATGCATGGTATCGAGGTAAGAGCGGATGATGCAGAAGTTCTCCG